>OLNW01002208.1_pt1 | contig 17262 bp, 10 predicted proteins | sample 1672121 | NCBI WGS metagenome assembly OLNW01 (sample SAMEA3136648, study PRJEB25190) | human gut metagenome
TTTTTATTCATTTGTTCCATAGCAAAACCTCTTACTTTTTCTTTTTCATTTTATATTATGATGTAAGTGTAAATAAGGGTAAAGTGCGCTTGTGCACGCACAAATATGCAATATATGGTTTTTACAGTTACTTCCGGTATGGGTAGTTTTCGTAAATAAAATGTTGAAACACTATTTTTATAGAACTATATTTTCTGATAAATGCTATAAATGGTTTTAGATTGTTAGCCCTCTAATTTTAGGATAACAAAAGAGGCATAATTCTATGTTTACATAAAACCATGCCTCTTCTTATTATATCTGCAATTTTATCATCATGATATGACTAATTATTTTGCAGATACCTTGCGAACCTTTGAATATGGTCCATAGATTGTCTTTCCGCCAGCTTTGACATAAGAACGTACTTTTACATAGCATTTCTTCTTTGCCTTGATTCCCTTTGATATAGTCTTCTTTACAGTCTTAGCCTTTTTAACAGTTACTTTCTTTACTCCCTTCTTGAACTTCTTATCTGTAGAGTATGTAACCTGATATCCCTTGACTGTCTTGTCTTTCTTCCATTTCAAAGAAATCTTCTTGCCGGATTTTGCTCTTGTCACTTTAGTAACTTTAACAGCCTTTGGTGTTACTGTTAATTTGCATACTTTCTGCGCAGCTTTGTAATTATTCGTTGCTGCTGCATTGATTACAATATTTGTTGTTCCATATGCTTTTACTTTGATAACACCTTTAGCGTTAATCGCTGCTACTTTAGTATTGGATGACTTATATGTCAATTTACCATTTCCATCCGTCTTTGCTTTAATTGCAAATGCTTTGCTGCCGATTGCTTTCGTCAGTTTAGCCGGTGCTGTAATCTTCTGGTCTTTAGCTCCATTTGCAGGTGATGTCGGTTCTGCAGGTTTGTTGGTTGGAGTTGCTGTTGGCTCTACTGTCGGTGTTGCTGTTGGCTCTACTGTCGGTGTTGCTGTTGGCTCTACTGTCGGTGTTGCTGTTGGCTCTACTGTCGGCGTTGGCGTTGGCTCTACTGTCGGCGTTGGCGTTGGTTCTACTGTCGGTGTTGGTTCTGGTTCACTGCCATCTAATCCACTTGGTGTTGGATCCTGTGGCTCTGCTAAATCATCAGCAGACATATCGCCTACACCTACCGTATAGAATACCTTAAGTCCATTTTCAGTGATGCCGACAATTGTAGTTGTTCCTTTACCTACGGCTGTTACATTAACTTTAATCTTTCCGTCTGCATCTACCGTATGTGCTGCATTATCAATTACCGCTACAGCACTATCTGTTGAATAGAACGTCACTTCTGAATCTGTTGTAACCGGAGTCATATTTAATTCGATTTCTGTACTTGATCCAATTTCCGGCATAACAATCTTATTTGCCGTAACAGATTCTATCTTTGTAGCCTCTTTCTCTTTTTCTTTACCTGGGAAGAATTTCATTCCCTTAATGGTAAATGTTACAGAGATCTTTGTTGGGTTATCTACACCTGTAAAACTTACGCTGTGCTTGCTGGAATTGATGGATACTTCTTCTACTGCGCAACCATCCCATCCATTGATCGGATCATTAGAATCAAGCTGTCCGTTGTCTTTCAGCAAATTCTTGAATCCGTCTGCATCCATAGAATCCAGTTTCTTTAAGGTAAGTTCTTTGTCATTTACAGTGATCTTATCATAACGAATCGATGCTGCTGAAACGACAGGTTTCAATGTGTTTGTATCACGGATATAGATTGCAGTAAGATCTTCTAACTTGGTAATTCCGGCTTTTACGCCATCGTCTGACAGATCTTTATCCAAATCAAATGTTAAAGTATACTGTCCATCACCATTCATTGTTACCGGCTCACTCTTTTCTGTTAATCCGTTAGCAAATAGTGCATTTAATGTTACATTTACTGTACCGCTGGAAGACTTCTTATTAACTTTGATAGCAACAATTGTACTTACACCACTTGCTGCTTTAACAATAATGTATGTCTTTCCTGCATTTTCTGCGGTTACTTTACCAGAGCTGCTTACTGTTGCGATAGATGTATTAGAAGATGTGTATGTAATAGCATCTTTGCTGTCAGCTGGTGTTAATGACGCATTTAATGTTAATGTGTCACCCTCTGTCATCTCATAGTAAGCTTTTTCTGTTTTGATCGCTGTTGCTGTTTCTTCACCTGTAGACTGTACAATTACCTGAATTGCCTTTTCTACAGATCCAGACTGTGACTTAGCATATACTGTTGTTACACCGCCTGCTTTTGCATGGATCACTCCACCATAAACTGTTGCTACTGTATCATCGGCTGTGCTCCAAAGAACAATGTCTCTAGAAGAGTCTGGTGTTGCAGTAATTGTTTTTCTCTCGCCTGCTTTGATTTCTACCTTTGTATCACTCAACGCAATATCTGTAGCTTTCTCGATCTCAGGATCTTTAGAAACGCTATTGTCTGATGTCGTTGCATGACCATAACTTGTATAAATCGCAGACATTCTTTCGGAAAGATCAGTGCTCTTTCCTGCTTCCAATGTTCCACGAATCGTTCCGTGTACAACATCGTCATATACCGGTTTTAACTCCGGTCTGTTCCAGTCTGTGAATAGACCCTGCTCTGTCTCAACGCCTAAATAGTTACCTGTTCCCTGATCCCATACAACCGGAACTGCATTATAAAAGTCTGCGATTGCTGCACACATTTCATAATTCAGTGCTCTCTCTGCATTGTTATAGCCTGTAGCAGATCCGTTCTGTGCTTTGGTTCTAACACCATATTCACCAACATAAATCGGCATATTTGAATCAAGATTTCCAACATTTTTGTAGCTGGAACTCATAGAACTCTGCCACTGTTTCAAATCATCATAACTCCATCTAACATTGTTATTAGATTTGTAAATATGAACTGCAAACATTAATCTTGTTGTTCCAAGATCACCGCTATCTGCCAATGTGTCCTCCGGCATTGTTGTAATAGCAGCTGTTGTTGCAAAACGTCCGGTAATTGCTAACCAGCGCTTTGTATTATTAGATCCTGTTGCACGTACTGTGTTAATGAACAACTGATTCAATGCGTTTAACACTGCATCGTCTTCGTTTGTTGCTGTTCCATGTGCATCTGTAACCTCGTTCATGCTCTCAAAGATTACATGCTCATCGTAATCCTTAAAGCGGTTTGCAATAGTATTCCATACTCCCTCATATTTCTGATATACCTTTTCAATATTTTGAGAATATGTGTCCAACCAGCATGCTGGAGTATTGTTACCACGATCATCATGGTTAGCTGCACCATCATGATGGATATTAACAATTGCGTACATATCCTGATCTACACAATAATCTACAATCTCCTGTACACGATTGATCCATGCTTCGTCAATTGTATAATCATCGTTAATATGTGATCCCCAAGTTACCGGAATACGAACTGTATTGTATCCTGCATCATGAAGTGCTTTGATATAATCCTTGGTTGTCTTATATGCCTGCCATCCTGTTTCTGAAGAATCATATAATCCTCCATCCATTGTATTACCTAAGTTGATACCGGCACCCATTTCTTTGATTACCGTTTTCTTATCAAGAATACGGAAGGTTTTCGGATTACTACTTTCCGTGGAAACATTCTTTGTCAAAGCAACACGTACTTTTTCCAAAGTATCTCTTGCTGCTTTATAATTAAATCTTGTGTCTGAAACATTAGTATATGCTTTTTCTGCTGTCGTAATAGCATCTGCAAGTTTCGCAAATGTATCTTTGTTAGAATAATCTCCTTCTTTCAATGACTTGCAATAGTCAATAGACTCTTTCAAACCATTTCTTGTAGCGGTACGGTCAATTTCCTCAGTTACCGTCGCATTATAAGATTCCATCTGTTTTCTTAAAGCCTTGATATCTTTAGAAAGAGATGTCTCATCTGCTACTAATGCTTCTGCATCTTTGATATCACTCTTAATTGTATTCCAAACTGTTTCATCTAAGATTTCAGACTGTTTGTAACCTTTGAAGGTATCAATGATGGTCTGGATTGCCTTTGCTTCATCAGCGCGAAGTTCCGGTTCCGGCTTTGGCTCTACGTCAGTATCATCTTTGTTCCAAGATTCAACATTAGAAGCATCAAATCCTTCTTTGAATGTTACTTTTCCATCTGCATCCGGCTGAGATACTGTAACGGATCCTACAGAACCAAACTTAATTCCACAAATATATGCTTCTACATCTGTAGTCATTCTTCTCAGACGAACACCTGCAGATTCTTCCGTTCCTGTTTTTACACTAGAATCTGCAAATTTGTAAATAGCACTTTCTTTTTGTCCCATACCGGAACCATAACCACCTGTAGTTCCCCATCCGGCATGAAGAAAATGTGCACTATTTTTGTAACCGCTGCCACCGTTTTCTTTCATATTGGTCGTATTGTCAACACCGATCAATTCTTTGTTGGAAGTAACACTGTTGGCTGCAAGATTACCACCACTGATCTTAATACGTGAGTATCTGGAACATTTTGTCACTTTAATATATACTGTTACTTTCTGTCCTTTTACTTTTCTGAATGCAAATTTGCTTCCTGCATCGCCAAGACCTGCAACAATATCCTGTACGCTGACATCCTGCATAATCTCGTGTCCGTATGTTGTCTTAGAATCATCACCCCATACAACAACTTTCTGCTCTTCTTCCCATCTTACTTCTTCAGGAGAAGGTGTCGCATTCGGATCTACCACTTTGCTGGTGTAAAGACCGGTTAATGTAATTGCAGGCTCTGCCTGACAAAAGCTGACATTAATACCATTAAATTTGCCGCCTGTCGTATAAGAATCACGAATCTTGTCGCCACTGATATAAGCGACATACTGCGCGTTCTCTTCATCATACTGTGCATCGGATAATTTGATAATGTTATCCTGCCAGCCTTGATATGAAGTATCATATGGCTGGAATGTCACAATCTTTGTATCCTCTGCTGTTCCCTCTGCTACCTTAAATGTAATTTTGTAATAATCCGCATTCGCTGAATCTTTTGTCATAGACTGGAGATATCCATTATAAGCCTCTCCTGATACATGATTTCCTAAATTGGATGATAAATCATCTCCCTTTACCGTCAATATGCTTGTATCCTTCATATTTTCTGCCGGTGGTGTCACTGCTGCCTTTGCTTTGATACTGATCTGAGGCAGATTTGCCGATGTCAGAACCATAGCAATGGTCATAATGATTGCCATTATTCTTTTGTTTCTCTTCATCTTGTTGATCCCCTTTCTTTAATAAACATTTTTCGCACCCTGTATACTAAAAAACCACTGTTTTTGCTACGTCCCCCTTTCTATTTGTATTAAGCAACTTTCCTCCCCATAAAAGTATGCTAAAAAATTGTATATAAACAAAAAGCGAAAGCAACTGCAGCATGCACTCCACAGTAAAACCTTCCCTTTTTATTATATCAACAGATGTTAAATTTAGAATCTCAACTTGTTTTTATTATACATGGTTACTATCTATTATACAAGTTAGTTTTTTCATCATCAATTACTACAATGATTGGTAAATTTTCTACCTCCAATTTACGAATTGCCTCCGTTCCAAGATCTTCGTAAGCTATTACTTCTGATTTTTTTATGCATTTGGATAATAGAGCTCCTGCTCCTCCAATTGCCGCAAAATATACTGCGTGATTTTTGTGCATGGACTCAATTACTTCATCGGATCTTTTTCCTTTACCGATCATACCTTTAAGTCCTTTTTCAAGCAATAATGGTGTGTATTTATCCATGCGGCTGCTCGTTGTCGGACCGGCAGATCCAATAACCTGACCTTCTCTGGCAGGAGATGGCCCTAAATAATATATAATATTATTCTGAAGCTCTAACGGAATATCTTCTCCACGCTGCAATGCTTCATAAAGTCTCTTGTGTGCAGCATCTCGAGCAGTATATACGGTTCCTGTTAAATATACATAATCTCCGGCTTTTAACTCGGAAACAATTTTATCATCAATTGGTGTATTGATATATTTTTCCATAATAATCCTACATTCCTTTCTCAGCCTGCAAACTTTATCTCTCTCATAACTTTTGACTCATCATATGATGCGATGAACATGTCTGTTAACATGACAACACATATTAATCGCAACCGGAAGACCGGCAATGTGTGTTGGATATACTTCAACATTAACACCCAACGCTGTCATTTTTCCACCTAAACCACCCGGTCCAATTTCAAGTTTATTAATTTTTTCTAATAATTCTTTTTCTAAATCTGCAACATATGAAATTTCATTATGTGTATTTAAATCTCTTGTTAATGCTTTTTTGGCTAAAATAGCACATTTTTCAAATGTACCGCCTACTCCGACACCAACTACTACCGGTGGACATGCGTTTGGACCTGCTATTTTAACTGTCTCAATAACAGCATTTTTAACACCTTCAATTCCATCTGCCGGTTTAAGCATACACACACGACTCATGTTTTCACTGCCAAATCCTTTCGGAGCTACCGTGATTTCGATATTTTCACCTGCTATGATCTCATAATGAATAACACCCGGCGTATTGTCTTTGGTATTTTCACGCAAAATAGGATCCGATACAACTGACTTTCTTAAATATCCTTCTATATAACCTTGCCGGATTCCTTCGTTTACAGCATCCTCAAGATTTTGACCTTCAATATGAACATCCTGTCCTATTCTTAAAAATACAACTGCCATACCTGTGTCCTGACAAATCGGTATTTCATCATCTTTCGCAATCTGTAAATTTTCTTTCAACTGCGAAAGGATCTGTCTGCCCAAGGGAGAATTTTCTTCTTCTGCTGCCTGATATAATTTATCTTTTACATCCGACGTTAAAGAATAATTTGCTTCAATACACATTTCCTTGATGTTTTGAATAATAGTGTCTGTTGTAATTGTTCTCATAACTCTCCTCATTTCTAAACACTTTTGGTCCGACATTACTGCCGGACCAACTATTATCGTTGCTTCGGTATTAATTTATATCCTCTGGGATAACATCTCTAACCTTTGTAATACTTGCTACAACAATTTCCTTATTCGGATCCAGATCGATCAGTTTGACTCCTGATGTGATTCGTCCCAAGATAGAAATCTCATCCACCATGATCTGAATAATGATTCCCTCTGTTGTAATAAGCATTACTTCGTTATCACTATTTACTGCCTTTGCAGCAACAACATTACCGGTTTTTTCGGTAATCTTATAACACTTAATTCCTTTACCGCCACGATGCTGAGGTGTAAATTCTTCAATGTTGGTACATTTGCCCATTCCATACTCAGATACCAGTAACAACTGTGTTCCCTGTGTATTTAACTGCATTGCTACAACTTCATCATCGTAAGACAAGTTCATACCAATAACGCCCATAGAATTTCTGCCGGTAGTTCTGACATCTTTTTCATGGAAACGAATACACTGTCCATGCTTTGTTACCATGATAATATCCTTCTTGTTATCTGTGATCTTAACTTCAATCAACTCGTCATCATCACGAAGATTGATTGCCTGCAGTCCTGATTTACGGATATTAAAATATTCTAATATCGGTGTCTTTTTAGCAATACCGCGCTTCGTAACCATGAACAAATATTTATCTTCTTCGTATTCTTTGAAAGGAATGACCGCTGTGATCTTCTCTCCAGGCATAAGCTGCAGCAGATTGATAATAGCAGTTCCTCTTGCTGTACGACTTGACTCTGGTATTTCATAAGCCTTAATTCGATAAACGCGTCCCGTATTGGTAAAGAACATGATATAATGATGCGTCGTTGTCATGATCATATCATCGATATAATCATCTTCAATCGTCTGCATTCCCTTAATTCCTTTGCCACCACGATGCTGACTCTTAAAATTATCAACGGTCATGCGCTTGATGTATCCAAGCTTTGTCATTGTTATGATCGTATTTTCATGTGGAATCATGTCTTCCATGGAAATGTCATACTCATCATAACCGATTGATGTTCTACGCTCGTCACCATATTTATCGCGGATCAAAATAATCTCTTCTTTGATCACTCCCAATAATACCTTTCGATCTGCAAGGATTGCTTTGTATTCTTCAATCTTCTTTTGCAATTCTGCATATTCATTTTCTATCTTTTCTCTTTCCAAACCGGTCAGAGCACGCAAACGCATATCAACGATTGCCTGTGCCTGCGCATCAGTAAGTTCAAAGCGTTCTATCAATGAATTTTTAGCTTCCGCAGTATTCTTGGATGCACGAATGATTTTAATTACTTCATCAATATGATCCAAAGCGATCAGCAAACCTTCTAAAATGTGTGCTCTTTCTTCTGCTTTATTCAGATCATATTTTGTACGACGAGTAACTACTTCTTCCTGATGTTTCAGATAATACTGAAGCATCTGCATAATATTCATAACAACCGGCTCATTGTTAACAAGAGCTAACATTATGACACCGAATGTGTCCTGCAATTGCGTATGTTTATACAATTGGTTCAATACAATATTTGGATTAACATCGCGGCGAAGTTCTATACATACACGCATTCCCTCACGACTTGTCTCGTCACGAAGATCCGTAATACCATCTACTTTTTTATCTCTATGTAATTCTGAAATTTTCTCGATCAAACGTGCTTTATTGACCAAATATGGCAATTCCGTTACTACGATCCTATTTTTGCCGTTATCCATAGGCTCAATTTCTGTCACGGCACGGACACGAATTTTACCACGACCGGTACGATATGCCTCCTCAATACCACGTGTACCAAGAATCTGTGCACCTGTTGGAAAATCCGGTCCCTTAATGATCTGCATAATCTCTTCAATGGTTGTTTCTTTATCTTCCTTGATATCATCAATAATCTGTACAACGGCATTGATCACTTCACGCAAATTGTGTGGTGGAATGTTAGTTGCCATACCTACGGCAATTCCGGAAGTACCATTCACCAATAGATTTGGATATCTGGATGGTAATACTGTCGGCTCTTTTTCCGTTTCATCAAAGTTTGGAATAAAGTCAACTGTATCCTTGCCAATATCTGCAAGCATTTCAACAGAAATTCTGCTTAATCTTGCCTCTGTATAACGCATTGCGGCTGCTCCGTCGCCATCGACAGATCCAAAGTTACCATGGCCGTCTACCAAAGGATATCTGGTTGACCAATCCTGTGCCATATTTACCAATGCACCATAAATAGAGCTGTCACCATGTGGATGATATTTACCCATTGTATCACCAACGATACGTGCACATTTACGGTGAGGCTTATCCGGTCCATTATTCAACTCATCCATTGCATACAGAATACGTCTTTGTACAGGTTTTAGACCATCTCTTACATCTGGCAAAGCTCTTGCAGCAATAACAGACATGGCATAATCAATGTATGACGTTTCCATTTTCTCTTTTAGATCCACTTCATGAATCTTATCAAAAATATTTTCGTCCATCTTGTCCTCCAATACTTACTCAACCATTAAATATCTAAATTCTTCACATATTTTGCATTTGCTTCAATAAATTCACGACGCGGTTCCACTTTATCTCCCATAAGTGTATTGAACGTCAGATCAATTTCCGCTTCCGAATTATCTCCAATATTAACACGGAGCAAAATACGTTTTTCCGGATCCATCGTAGTATCCCAAAGCTGTTCTGCATCCATCTCACCAAGACCTTTGTAACGTTGAATCTTGTTGTTGCCGTCTCGTCCAATCTCTGTCAAAATTTCATTCAATTCATTATCATCATAAGCATAACGAATCATTTTATTTTTTTCGACTTTATACAACGGCGGCTGCGCCAGATAAACATGTCCTTGTCTGATCAGCTCCGGCATAAATCGATATAAAAATGTCAGCATCAATGTTGCAATATGTGCACCATCTACATCGGCATCTGTCATAATGACAATCTTATCGTAACGAAGCTTACTAATATCAAAATCATCGCCGATTCCTGTACCAAATGCAGTTATCATTGCTTTAATCTCATTATTGACCAAAATTTTATCCAAGCGTGATTTTTCTACATTCAAAATTTTACCACGCAACGGAAGAATCGCCTGAGTTGCTCTATTTCTTGCAGTTTTGGCACTTCCACCTGCAGAATCACCCTCTACGATGTAAATCTCACAGTTTTTCGGATCTTTATCACTGCAATCTGCCAATTTACCGGGAAGAGCACTTCCCTCAAGGGCAGTTTTTCTTCTTGTGAGATCTCTGGCTTTACGTGCTGCATCTCTGGCACGCTGTGCAACGACAGCTTTTTCACAAATAATCTTAGCGATTGCAGGATTCTGCTCTAAGAAATAAGTAAGCTGCTCGGTTACCACCGATTCAACGGCACCTCTTGCCTCACTATTACCTAATTTCTGCTTTGTCTGTCCCTCAAACTGCGGTTCTGATATTTTAATACTGATAATAGCTGATAATCCTTCACGAATATCTTCACCCGCTAAGTTTGCATCGCTATCTTTCAGAATTTTATTTTTCTTTGCATAATCATTAAACGTCTTAGTTAATGCATTTCTAAAACCTGTTAAATGTGTTCCACCTTCCGGCGTCGTAATATTATTTACAAAGCTGTAAGTTCCTTCTTGATAAGAGCTGTTGTGCTGCATTGCAACTTCAACATAAATATCATTTCTCTGTCCCTCACAATAAATAACATCTTCATACAAAGCATCTTTTTGTTTATTCAAATAAGACACATATTCTTTGATACCACCCTCATAGTGGAACGAACGAATCTTTGGTTCTTCCAAACGACGGTCAATCAAAATAATCTTTAATCCTTTTGTCAAAAATGCCATTTCTCTAAGTCTTTGACGTAATGTATCATAATCAAATACTGTTTCTTCAAAAATTTCTTTATCCGGCAAAAATACAACTTCTGTACCGGTATGATCTGTTTCTCCAATTTCTTTCAGTGGATACATTACTTTTCCGCGTTCATATCTTTGACGATACATCTTGCCATTTTGATGAATGGTAACCTCCAGCCACTCCGAAAGAGCATTTACAACCGAAGCACCAACACCATGCAATCCACCTGATACCTTGTATCCCCCACCACCGAATTTACCACCGGCATGAAGGATCGTAAATACGACCTCAACCGCAGGCAGACCTGCTTTGTGATTGATACCTACCGGGATACCACGTCCATTATCAATAACTTTAATGGAATTATCCTTATTGATCGTCACTTCAATTTCTGTACAATATCCGGCTAAAGCCTCATCGACCGCATTATCAACGATCTCATAAACGAGATGATGCAAACCACGGGTAGACGTACTTCCAATATACATTCCCGGTCTTTTACGTACTGCTTCCAGACCTTCCAAAATCTGAATTTGATCCGCTCCATATTCATTTTTCACTTCTGTTCCCATAGTTTTCTCCATTTCTTTACCTTGTTTCCAATGTCACTGTTCCCTCTTTCACTCGGAAAACCCTGTCAAGCGTTAAACGGCTATCAATAAACTCTTCCAAACCGGTGCAGGTGATTATGGTTTGTATGTCATGAATACTATCTAACAAATAGTTTTGCCTATTTCTATCGAGTTCAGACAAAACATCGTCTAATAATAATATTGGACAATCTTGTGATGATTTTTTTACAATTTCAATTTCTGCAAGTTTTAATGCCAATGCACAAGTTCTCTGTTGTCCCTGAGAACCAAACTTGCGCAGGTCCAATTCTCCATTCATAAAACACAAATCATCACGATGTGGTCCGACATTTGTAGAACAAAACTTCATGTCTCTTTCCTTTGATTCAGCTAAAGCTTTCTCAAAGTTTCCTGCAGAGACATCCGGTTCATACAATGTTTTTATAATTTCCTTCTCTCCGGTAAGATTTTTTGCAACTTGAAGAACAATTTTATCTAATTCATCCACAAATTGCTGCCGTCTTACAATGATTTTTTCTCCATACTCGATCAATTTCTCATCCCATATGGACAAAGTACTTTCCAAAGATGGCGAAAAGGATATCTGCTTTAGCAGTTTATTACGCTGCATAAGCACCTTATTGTACTCAGCCAGATCATACAAATACAAAGGATCTAACTGACACAATTCCATATTTACAAATCTTCTTCTCTCGGACGGACCATTTTTTATAATCTTTAAATCCTCCGGAGAAAAAAATATAACATGTGCAAGACCCATTAATTCACTAGAGCGTTTGATCGGAACACCATCAATAGCAATTCCTTTTCCTTTGCTCTTTCTCAAATGCATATCAATCTTATGAGTCATTTCTCGTTTAGTGAGAAACATACGTATGTGTGCTTCATCTTCACCAAACCTTATTAATTCCTTATCTTTGCTTCCTTTGTGAGAATTGGTCGTTGCACAAACATAGATAGACTCTAATATATTTGTCTTTCCTTGCGCATTATCCCCATAAAGAATATTGGTCTTTGGATGAAATTCCAACTTGGCATTTTCATAATTTCTAAAATTACCCACCTCAATGGATTCTAATTTCATTATGATTCACCTATTACTGTAACTTCCTGCCCTTGATAGCAAAAATTATCCTGCGGATACAATTTACGTCCGCGTCTTGTATCAACCTCCCCATTTACAGTAACTTCACCATTTTGAATCACAATTTTAGCTTCTACACCAGAGGATACTAATCCAGCCAGCTTCAAAGCCTGACCAAGTTTGATAAATTCATCACTGATCTCAATTGCCTCCATTTAAGCATTCCTCCTTATTATCACACATTAAAGTTGACAGGAAGAATTAAGTAAATATAGGTTTCCTCCTGGTCTCTAATGAAACATGGTGCTTTTGGATTGATCATATACATTGTAATCTCGTCTTCATCAATAACACGCAGTGCATCCATGAGAAAGCGAGGATTGAAACCAATCAAAATATCTTTTCCTTCTTTTGAAGCATCAATATCCTCATCCATCGAACCGATTGCTGAATTCATGGCAAATTTCATATAATCATCCTGAACATCAATGATAACCGGTTTTTTGTCGGATTCTTTCAAAAGAAGCGTAGATCTATCAATGCATTCTAACATTTCCCTCTTATTTACGGTTACTTTCGTCTCGTAGTCCGTGGAGAGCATCTTGTCAATTTTATAATATTCTCCTTCGATAAGACGGGACAAAACAATCGTATCTTCAAATTCAAACAATACATGTTTATCTGTAAAGAAAATAGAAACCTCATCGTCCATTCCACCGTTGATGATCTTACTGATTTCGATCAGCGTCTTACCCGGAATGATAACACTAACATCATCATAGGACTGATTCAATTTTACTTTACGAATAGAAATACGATGTCCATCTAAGGATACAACTTTCAACTCAGAGTCGTGAATCTCAAATAACTCACCAGTCATGACTTTCGCATTTTCATTATCAGAAATAGAAAACACAGTCTGACGGATAATATCTTTGAGTGTAAATTGAGAGATATTTACGTTTTTATCTTTTACAATATTAGGCAGATACGGAAATTCGTCCGTTGCTTTTGTCATAATATTGAATTTTGCCTTACCACAACTAATATTCATATGATAGTCTTCATCTACCGTGATGGATACATTGTCGGATGGGAGTTTACGTATAATTTCAAAAAATACCTTAGCTCCAACTGCAACAGATCCTTCCTGCTTAATCTCACCATCAATCAAAGTTTCAATTCCCAATTGAAGATCATTAGCAATCAATTTGATCTGATTATCTTTTACTTCTATAACTACACATTCCAAAATCATCATTGTAGTTTTACCGGGAATTGCTTTCATAACAATATTCATTCCCTCAATGAGTTTGGATTTGTCACATATGATATGCATGTTTATAACTCCTTTCAAAAATCAGAGAAAAATAAATAAATAATATTTAAATATTTTTCAGTAGTAGCAGTAGTAGGGGTTGTGGATTTGAGGAAAAGTGGTTTTAGCCTTAGAAATCATTGAATCGAAGCTTTAGGACAAGTTCATAAATAAGTTTCTGATTTCTGTGAAAAACCATTCTTTTATACACAATCCGAAAATTTGCTGCTAAATCGAGCTTATGCTTTATTCACAAAAAATGTCGATATGTCAATAATATATCCACATATTCACAGAGAATAAGCTATTATCGGAACAAAACGATAGGAAAGAAAACGGTGTTTCTACCTATTATAATGTTACTTCTTATTGAGGATCGATCTTTTTGGTCAAAACATCAATCGTCTTGATAGACTCTTCATCACCCTCATCTAATTTCTTTTTGATGATTTCTTCCCCATGAAGAATGGTTGAGTGATGACGATTACCAATTTTGCTTCCAATCTCTTCGTATGTGCTATTTGTCAATTGCCGGCACAGATACATACAAATATGTCTTGGATAAACAATATTGGAGTTTCTTTTGGAGGAGAGGAGATCTTTCATTGTAATATGAAAATGATCTGCTACAGTCTCCATAATATAATCAATGGTAATCTGCCGCTTCATATTAGGGTTGATAATGTCTACCAATGCTTTTTTAGCAGATTCCAAGGTGATTTCTGTATTACAAAAATCTGAGAAGGATAGCACTTTATTAATTGCTCCCTGTAGGTCTCGAATATTGGAAATAATGTTGCTGGCAATATAATCGAGAATAGAATCATCAATATTTATATTTTCTTCAGCAACTTTTTTTCTTAAAATAGCCATCCTCGTTTCGTAGGTAGGAGCCTTAATATCTACAGTCAGCCCCATTTCGAAACGGGAACGAAGTCTCTCTTCTAATGTTGTCATCGTAGAAGGATGTTTATCTGAGGAGATAATGATCTGCTTCTGCGATTCATATAAATGATTAAAGGTATGGAAAAATTCCAACTGAGTAGATTCCTTACCTATAATAAATTGAATATCGTCGATCAATAGAACATCAACGTTGCGGTATTTATTGCGAAATTCCTGCTTTGTCATTGTATGTTCATTATGATGGCTGTCACGGACAGCATCGACAATGTCATTTGTAAAGGTTTCACTGGTTACGTATATAACCTTTTTACTTGCATCGTGTTCTTGAATATAATTAGCAATTGCATGCATAAGATGCGTTTTGCCAAGTCCCGGTCCACCATAAATGTAAAGCGGATTGTATGTGTCACCAGGCTCTTCAGCAACTTTTAATGCTGCTGCGTGTGCATAATCGTTGTTATCACCAACGACAAAGGTGTCAAACGTATATTTGGAATTGATCGTTGGATTATTATGCTTCTTTTCTTTCTTTTCAGAATCATCAGCTTTTTGCTGACCTAATTCTGAACGTGATACGAAAGAAATATCATATTGAATCCCAGTAAACTCTTCAATCGAGATTGCTAAAAACAGCGAATATCTCTGTTCAACGAAGGATTTACTGTTTCCAATCTTTACGTCATCGATCAAAACAGTAAGCTTATTACCCTCCACATGGTAAATGCTTAAGGTTTTAACGAAAGTGCGATAGATAGGAGCAGATATCTCAAATTCCGTCTTCATATTTTCTAAAATATCATCCCATTTTTCGTAAAGTTCGTTTTTCACAGTAACTTCCCTCTTTTCCAACAATAATCATTACTTATATAAATGCATTATAAGGCTTATACAGCCATTTTTCGGAGAAAAAGCCTATTTTGCACCATATAACATTATTTTATATCAAATAAGGGAAAATTACAAGTTCTAAGATGGGTTATAAAGCAAACTTCGCACATAAATAAATTATCATTGAAGACAATTTCATCGCAATTTGATGTCAATAATAAGAATAGCCTTTTGTGAATAATTGTGGATAAAATGAAAAAGTATAATATCCACAGTTATTAGTATGTTATCCACAAAATTTGTTAATAACTGTGTAAAACTGTTAAAAGCCCCTATTTTTCGTTATTTTTACATTAAAAAGTGGATAATGTGAATAACTTTGTTAATAACTGTGAATTGAATTAGGACAAAACAAAAAGTTATTCACAAAATGTGTATAGTGTGTTCATAACTTTATACAGAACATGCATTCTGTCTACTGATGTAGAACTATGAAAATTCAAGGATTTTTTCGTTTAAATACTATTGCTGTATAATGTGTATATTAATGATACTTCGTGTGTAGAATAAAATAAATGGAAATGAGTTTCTTCCTATTATATAAGATTAAAATTTAGTTTAGTGTGATGTGAATTTTAAATTCACATTATTAACATGTGCATTATATTGTGGATAATGTGAGGAATAATTCACATTTTACAATTTGATTCATTTGTTCTTATCTGAGGATCATTAACAAGCAAACAAACTTTTTACTTCAGTTTGTAGGAAAAATTAGAGTTATAGCTAGAATATGCTTGACGAAATGGGCATTTACCGTTATAATATGGGCTGTATGCGTTTTATGCATTTTATTTGTATGTGATTTTTCAGGGACAGTCCTGTTGAGTCATGATGTGTTAATTTTGAAGAAGGAGGTGTTTTGAGTATGAAGATGACATTTCAGCCTAAGAAGAAATCCAGAAGTAGAGTTCATGGATTCAGAAAGAGAATGCAGACAGCTAACGGACGTAAGGTTTTAGCAAGCAGAAGAGCAAAAGGAAGACATAAGTTATCTGCATAGGTCGCATTTATGTGACCTTTTCTTCTTATAAAGTAGCCTTACTTTAAGTTTGCTTTTGCAGAGGGATTATTGTGTTTGAATCAATTAAGAATAATAGTGATTTTTTGAAAGCATATCGCCATGGAAAATCCTATGCCAACAGGTATTTAGTTATGTATGTTCGTAAGAATGACCTGGACAGAAACAGATACGGAATTACAGTCAGTAAAAAAGTTGGAAACAGTGTTGTAAGGCATAGGGTTACCAGGTTGATAAGAGAAAGTATCCGTTTGAATGTGGAGAAGTTTGAGAATGGATATGATATTGTAATAATAGCTAGAAATACGGCAAAGGGCAGAAAATGCCAGGAAATTGAGAGTGCTGTATTACATTTGGGGAAGCTGCACAATATAGTAGTGAGATGATGTTAGAATGAAAAAATCGTTGATTTTTTTAATAAAGGTATACCGGAAGATAATATCTCCCTTGAAAGGAAGACCGACGTGTATATATACACCTACTTGTTCGCAATATGCGATAGAAGCACTGGAAAAGTATGGTTTTTTTAAAGGGAGTTTTTTGGCTGTAAAAAGAATTTTGAGGTGTCATCCTTTTGCGAAGGGCGGGTACGATCCGGTTCCTTGAGATTC
>OLNW01002209.1_pt1 | contig 17260 bp, 15 predicted proteins | sample 1672121 | NCBI WGS metagenome assembly OLNW01 (sample SAMEA3136648, study PRJEB25190) | human gut metagenome
CGATTTCCATCTCAAGTTCCCGGATGTTTGCCATAATTTCCGATGTTGGTGGATACTCTACCGGCACATACTCGATTTCCTTATACTTATTAATACTGAGATCATAATCATTGTCTACAATATCCTGCTTTGGAACCATAAATGACTTGTCGGTACGTTTTCTGTCCATCTCTTTATCCAGATTCTTAAATCTCTCAATAATATCTGGAATATCATTATCAGCAATCGGAGACCGTTTATCATCAAGACTGAGTCCATCCGCTGTCATATCATAAAACCAGACATGATCTGTTCCGCCATGATCTGTCTTTGTAAAAATAAGAATCGCAGTTGACACTCCTGCATATGGTTTAAATACACCGGATGGCATGGAAATAACTGCTACTAATCTCTGATTCTCCACAATCTCCTTACGAATCGCCTTATGTGCTGTAGAAGAACCGAAGAGTACGCCATCTGGAACGATACAAGCACATCGTCCACCAATTTTTAAAATACGTAAAAATAATGTCAAGAACAAAAGTTCTGTTTTCTTTGTTTTACAAACTTTTAACAGATCACCTGACACCGATTCTGCATCAAGACTTCCTTTAAACGGTGGATTTGCCAGAACAAGTGAATATTTCTCTTTGTCCTGATTCTGATCAGACAAACTGTCTCTATACTCAATAAATGGATTATCAATACCATGTGTCATCATATTCATGGCTCCGATGCGGAGCATTGTCCGATCCATGTCATAACCATAAAACATATGGTTCATATAATGATCTTTTTTCTGTTTATCATAAAAAATCTCTTCTTTTTTCTTTTCCTTTAATTGACCTGTTACTGTTCTCAGGTTACCTGTGATCAGTAAACATTAATCCTTCTTTTCTATCTTGTCCAATAATGCCGGAATCTCACCTACTGATCTTAGAATGTAATCAAAAGAATCTTCAAAATCCTTTTTACTGCTTACTCCGCTCAGTACAGCTACTGAAATACCACCACATCTTTTTGCAAATAACATATCATTAAATGTGTCTCCCACAATCATGATCTCAGATGGTAAAAACTGATATTCCTCTGCAAATTCCTGAAACATATCTTTTTCCGGTTTTGGTTTTCTTTTTCCATCATCAGCACCTATATAATCAAAATATTGCATGATATGAAGTTTTTTCAGGCAGCTTTCTGCTGAAACAGGCGTATCTGCCGTTGCCATCCCTATTCTGATTCCTCTGACTTTCAGTTCTTTCATCAGGCACTGCAGATCTGCTGTTTCTTTATAAACTGCCTCATCACTCTGCGCATATTCACTAAACAGACGCTCTAACTGTTCTCTTATCTGATGCTTCTCAATTTGGATTTTCTTTTGATCTAATGCGATACAGATATCTTCTGCTATTTCAGAATATGTCTTATATGCAAGAGCACCATCCGGATCTACATATTCATTGCTGACTCCAATTGTTTTAAGAATGTATTGTTCAAGATTCCCTGAGACGGTATTTTCTTCCAACATTCTCGGTACAGCCCATTTTGCCGCTCCCAGCCATAATTCATAAAAATCAATCAATGTCCCGTCTTTATCAAATAAGATTCCTTTTACCATGAATCCATTTCCTTTTTATCCTATTTTTTATCTCATTATAGTGTGTCTGCAAATTGCAAGAATGTATTTTAAACCACTCTCTGACATAGATTTGGCAGAAAGCCGTCCCGGGTAATCTTTATCCCTGATCCATCCTATCCGCAATCTCACCAAACGTTGTATACTCAGGTTCTTTTTTCCCCTGATATACCGGATTAACATAGCCCAACAGCTCTCCTGCCTGCGTTCTGATCTCCAGTCGAATCCATTGCCATTTTCCACGCTCTAATGCAATACATTCCTGTATTTCATAAGTTCCATCTAACTTTTGTTCTACTGATAATTTTGTTTTGATTCCATTCTTGATCAGATACACCACTGGTTTCTCTTCTGCATCTCTGATTAATGCATGATAAGTGATTTTATTGACTTCTCCAAGTTCATCTCCCGGAAGATATTCTTTTTCTCCTGCCATAATATGTGGTTCTACCTGAATAAATCTCGTCACGCAGACATGTCCTTTTTTCACATTTTCTATCAAATGCGCTGGCATCAATTTATCACAGAATACATAAGTTCCAGGATCTCCTGCAATCGATGGAAGCGTTGCACCTTCATAGCGTTCATCGATCAGATTGTGTGAATCACTTCCACCCACACCAGTTATTTTATGTCCGTCATTCCACAATTCATCAAGAAAACGAATCGCTTTATCATTTGCCTGTGGCGCATCCGGATATGTTGGATCATTGATAATCTCCAGACAGTCAATTCCATCAAGCAACGTCTCTTTATATCTCCAGTTCCAAATGGTAAGAAACGGATGATTAATACTTGTAAGCCAGCCTTTTTCTTTTGCTTCACTGATGATTTCATCTACATACCCTGATACTTTGCTTTTCTTTCCATTCTCAGCAACAATATTCAAAATACGTTTCGGAAATTCCGTGATTCCAAAGAGATTCATGTGACCAAAATCTGTTGTTACCTCCACACCCGTAAGAACACATAAAGACGTGTCACACCAGCCGGTATGGATTAAATTATGTTCTGTAGGCACATAAAAATCCATTTTCATATCTTCCGCTTTCTTCATTGCATTTGTAATCGGTTCTTTTCCATCTGACAAACGCGTATGTGTATGAAAATCTCCTTTATACCATCTGGATTCCTCATGATAAACTTTCTGCCAGTCATAAAGTTTCGGTGAAATATGCAGTCCTTTTTTTACCCAGCATGTCCCCAGAATTGGATCCAATATTTCTCCCTGTATCTCTGCTTTTTTTACAGTATTCTCTTTATCATTTTCATGTACTTCCGTAATTGTAATACACAGTTCTTCTACGTTTTCTCCCAAGATCTGTACAACATATTCCGTAAATATCCCGATTCCAATCTGCCATGTTCCCGGCTGAATTATCCCCGGGACACCACCTATAGAGGTTTCTTTTGTTGTCAGTCCAATCCCCAGCTTCTGTTCTCCATGGCCAAGAAGTTTCTGAAGTCTGATAACTCCCTCTGAATCCTTTACCAGAATAAACGCCATGCAGCGGCATTTTTCCGGCATATCTGCCTGAATTAAAAGACCGGATGTCATACTGGGAATCTCTGTAGATTCCCAGTGAAGCTGCTCCGCCTGATGACTGATTTCATACTTTATCTGTTTACTCATTTTCTTTTCTCCGACAAATGCTGCTCTTTTGTTCTTACAACATTATTCTGCTACTGCATCCAGGGCTTCCTGTGCTGTCTTCTGAGCCTCATCCAGCGCCTCCTGTGCAGATACATTTTCAAGTTCTACTTTATCTGCTGCAACTTTCAGCGCATCAATAATTTTTCCTCCTGTTGGATCAACCAGCGCAGGTGTACCATGTTTTGCCTGTGAAAATGGTACAAGAGCCTGCGGATTTTTCTCTGTGTAATCTTTGTACTCCTGAACTTCCTGTGTTGATTCACGAACTGGAATATATCCTGTACTCATTGACCACTGAGCCTGACTTTCTGCAGATGTAAAATACTTCATAAATTCAAATGCACCCTGTTTTTCTTCATCGGATGACTGCTGAAGCATTACAAGCTGAAGAGCATCTGCTGTCGGTGCTGAAGCATTCTCATTAAATCCAGGCTGCTCCATTGCCTGTACAATGGAAAAATCAAGGTCTGCCTGATCTCCTGAAGATCCTGTATAACCACCAGCTTTATTCTGAAGCACATCATCAATCGTTGTATACCAGTATTCCCATCCCTGTCCGCCGGAATTAACTTTCATAATTTTATCGTCATGAATCCATGTACGGAAACTCTCCCATACATCCACCCATTCTTTGGAGTTAATAAGACATGTTTTTCCATCTTCACTAAGAAGAGAGGCCCCATTACTTAAAGATGCATCTACAAGATTCGCATATCCCCACATTGGCTCCCATCCGATAAAAGATCCATCTGTACTGGTCATCTTTTTTGCTGCATCTGCAAGATCCTGCCATGTCTTAATACTTTTCGGATCAATTCCTGCACTCTTAAATGCTTCTACATTGTAATATAATACCTGTGTTGTTCCATAAGCTGGCAGTGCAAATAATTTATCATTCTCATCCAGTCCCTGATTATAAAATACCGGAAGGAAATCATCCGCATTGAAATCTGCATCTTCCTCTACACAACTGCTTAAATCTTCAATCAGATTTTTTGCAGACAGGTTTCTTGATTTATCCACATCCAGCAACGCCAGATCCGGTGCGTTATTTCCTGCGATACCAGCCTGAAGTTTTTCATAGGTCTCTGTATAATCTGCCTGAGTTGTTGTCTTTATTTCATATTTATCCTGAGATTCATTGAATTCATCTACGATGTCCTGCACCACATTCACAGCCGTCTTTCCACCGGAATACCAGAAATCAACTTCAACTTTTCCATCTGCATTCTTTGTTGTTTCTGCCTGTTTTGATGTTCCACATCCTGAAATAAGGGAAACTCCTAATGTACAAAGTAACAATATTGATACAACTTTCTTTTTCATAATTATCTCCTTTTAAATCTTCTTGTTTACTTCTTTACTTCTTTTTCTATAGTAAGAGGGTTTTATTTATCCCTTCATACCCGTATCTCCGCCGATTCCATTAATAAACCATTTTTGCGTAAACGCAAACATAATCAGCAATGGCAATACAATCAATGCACTTCCTGCCATAACAAGAGGCCATTCCGTACCATAAGCTCCACCTTCAATAAAGAACTTTCTCAGTCCCTGTGAAACCATCATTTTGGAATCATCATCCGTAATCAGAGACGGCCACATATAATTGTTATAGCAACTGATAAAACTCATTAATCCAAATGTAATGAACGAGGATTTTGTCATCGGACAAACTACTTTCCATAAGATTTTCCAATGATTTGCTCCATCGATTCTCGCTGCTTCGATCAATCCTGTCGGGATCTGCATAAAAGCTGTCCTCAGAAGAAATATTCCAAAGATGCTGACACAGTTTGAAATGATTAATCCTGCAAATGTATTCAACAGATTCATTTTTGACAAAATAATATAACTTGGAATATAAGTTGCAGCAGTCGGCAGCATATAAGTTCCCATAACCACCATAAACAATAACTTTCTGCCTTTGAAATTCATAAATACAAGTGCGTAAGTTATCATCGCTCCTGTTACCAATTGAATTGCAATCGTAACTACCGATATAAATAAACTGTTTCCCACATATTTCAAAAGCGGTGACTCAAATATTACCTGATAAAAATTGTGCCACTGAAATGTCTCCGGGAAAAAAGCACTTACATCCATAATTTCCTGTTTTGTCTTCAAAGCACTTAAAAGCATCCATATAAACGGGAACACTGTAAACAGGCTGAATACAAACAATATAATTGCCTTTCCTGCTCCGCATAATCCCTTTCGTATTTTTATTTCCATACAAACTCCTCCTAATAATGAACCCATTTTTTGGATGCAGTAAACTGCACTGCCGATAAAAGAACAGTTATAATTACCATGATTACCGCTACTGCAGTTGCCTGTCCCATGTTAAATTCCTGGAATCCAAGCTGATAATACATATACAATAAAGTTCTTGTACTTCCGGACGGTCCCCCCTGTGTCAGGATCTGGATCTGATCATATGCCTGAAGGGATGTGACCATTGTAATAATCACCAGGAAAAAAGTTGTTGGTGAGATGCACGGAATTGTTACATCCCGAAATCTCTGCCATCCTTTCGCACCATCCAGTCCACTTGCTTCATAAAGTTCTTTTGGAACTTTTTCAAGTGCTGAAAGATAAAAGATCATTGCATATCCCAGACTTTTCCAAACTGTCACAATGATTACTGCCAGCATGGCTGTCTGAGAACTTTTGATCCATTGAAGCGCCGGTAAGTGGAAAAATCCTAACACTGTATTCGCAATTCCAGTTCCCGGGTCATAGATCCAGGTCCACACAATTGAAATCGCAACAGTTGGTGTGATCCATGGAGAAAATAAAATAAATTTTACAATTCCACTTCCCTTAAAAGATTTTTGAAGCAGCAAAGCCAGCAACAATCCTAAAACAATCGTTGGAATCAATGTTCCCAAAGTAAATACCAGTGTGTTGATCAATGCACTGTAAAATCTTGCATCATGAAACAATGTTTTGAAATTATCTAAAAAAACAAAATTATAAGTCGGGGACATGTAATCCCAGTCTGTCATACTGATATAAAAAGATCTCAAAATCGGATAGATCCAGAAAACAATCAATGGAATCAGTGCCGGGAGCACAAACAGCCACACACTGCCTACCCGCTTCAATTTTATTTTGTCATTCATAAATTACCTTCCTCTCGTGTCCTTTTATTTTCTGTTATCCCTGCTCTAAAAAGAAGGAACAGAAGATTCATCATAGCTGCAGTTATCGGAAGTGATACCCAGATTCCATTGATTCCCAGGAATGCCGGAAGCAAAAACAATAATACCGGTGAGATTACCAGACTTTCTATGTATGTCAGACTCGTAGCAGCCCGGGTATGCATTGTTGCATTCAGTGACGATAAATTAAATCTTGACACTCCGATGAGTACAAATGCACATGCACTGATCCGCATTCCCTTTCCAAAATAGCTTTCTGCCTTCTCAGATAATCCAAACCCTTTTGCCAGATAGGCACTCGCCACCATAGCTCCGGCAGTCGCGTATATTCCCAAAACAATTGCTGATATATATGCAATCTTTTTAATCTGATCTACTTCTTTTTTTCTTCCTGCTCCATTGTAATAACTCAGCAAAGGCTGAACTCCATCACCAATCCCTGTCAGCAGATATTGAATTGGAAAAACAATATAAGAAATAACTGCATAACAGGCAACTGCTGCATCTCCTCCATATCGAAGGCACTGAAAATTAGTGAAGATCAATGTAATCGTAGGTGCCAGGGAAATTCCAAATGCTGTGATTCCAATCCTTACAGTTTCAAAAACAATTCTTTTATTTAAATATGCATGGATCTGTACTGTTTTTCTCAAAATCAGCAGACTGCTGACAAGCACCAGAATCTGCGCCATTACCGTTCCTATTGCGGCACCCCGGATTCCCATTTCCAACTGAAACATCAGCAAATAATTTACAACAATATTGGTAATGAATCCTGCAATCATACAAAGCATCGCTTCTATGGAAAGTCCCTGATTTCTAAGAATTGGAAGAATTCCAGTACCTGCTACCTGAAAGACCGCTCCTGCTGTTATGATTCCCACGTATCCTTCTGCCTGTCTAAATACTCCGCCTTTCGCCCCTAATAACGTAAGAAGCCGGGTTTCTGTAACACCAAACAAAATCAGAATCAGAATACCAGCAAGCAGCAGGCAAATCAGCGTATTATTAAGAATCTTCCGACAGGAGTCCTCATCACCTTTTCCTTTATAATTGGAGTAGAGAACACTTCCCCCGGCTCCGATTCCAATCCCAAGAGCTGTGATCACAGCTGGTACAGGCCATGCTATATTAATTGACGCCAAGCCCGTATCACCTGTTGCTTTCCCTACAAAAATCCCATCAATTACGCTATACAACCCTGACATGGTATATGACAAAATTGTTGGGAAAGCATCTCTGTATACTTTTCTGACCATATTAAATTTTCCTTTCCATGTTCGTTCTGGAACATTTTCCGAAAAATTATTCTTAAAATCTGTATGACATACTTTGCAAAAGATACAGGTTACAGAACACATTTTTCAGACACGTTCTAAGCGCGCAGCCATGTTCAACGAACATTTGGAATGCTAACAAAATTCTTTAAAAGAATCTTCAAAAACAAGTTAAAGAATTGTAAACCCATTTTTTAGCTGAAAATGTTAAAAAAAGAGAACTCGGAGTAAAACTCCGCTTTCTCTTTCTCTTTTTTATATCTTTTGTCATTTCAATGAACGATATCTTCCACAAATTCGCTTGCAGATTGTGTAAGCATCTTTCCAAACTTTTCTCTGTCACTTTCTAAGATTGCAGCACACAGAGCATCCACAAATGCGATTTGAGAAATTCTGGATGATATCCACCGGCTCACTTCACTTGTATGTCGAACCGGTGTCATAAATACATAATCTGCATCTTTTGCCAGATCTGATTCTTCTTCTGCTGTTACCGCTATTGTTACTGCCCCCGCTTTCCTTGCAGAATCCAGTGCCTCGATTACTGCTTTTGTTGAACCCGAACTGGAAAATCCTATTGCAACATCTTTCATCCCCAGATGCCCCGCACTGATTTTCTGAAAGAAGAGGTCTGAATAGTTTCTGCTTGCAAGTCCAAGATGAAGAAGTCTTCCCGAGAGTTCTGCAGCAGCATTGGCTGAATTATCTGTTCCATATACATCAATCAATTTTGCTTTCTTAATAATTTTTACAACTTCTTCCAACTTCGACATTTCCAGACACATTGCCATATCCTCAATCATAGCCAGATCATTTTCTATCACATGGTAAACAGATACATGTTTTTTTATTTTTGCATTCTCTGTTTTTATTTCATTTCTTCTTTGATCCTGATTTGCATATTTTCTGCTTCCTTTTTCCTGCCATATCATCTTCTGGAATTCAGACCATCCACTGTATCCTGATTTTTCAAGCATTCTTAATACAGTAGCCTGTCCAACTCCTGCCTTTTCTGCACATTCTTTTAATGTCATTTTCCCTGCTTTATCTTTTTCCCGAAAAAACAAATCCGCAACCTTTTTCTGATTTCCACTCAAATTGGAGTAATAAATTTTTAATTCATCCTGCCACATATTCTTCCCTCATCTCATTTCGGAGTATCACTCCGCTTTTTTTCTTTTTTCTTCTGTCTGCAACTTTTTACATTATAAAAAAACGCCGGCAAAAAATGCGACGTTTTACAAAAGTTTAACATTAAATTTTTCACTTTAAACGGAATTCTTTCGGACTCATTCCATATTTTTCTTTAAATTTCCGATAAAAATAGCTTGTATTATCATATCCTACTGATTCAATAATGTCTGTTACCGGAAGTGCCGAACTTGTAAGAAGATAAACTGCCTGTTTCATTTTTCTTTCCTGAAGCAGTTCTTTATATGTTTTTCCAGATTTTTTCTTAATCTCTCTGCTCAGCCAGTATATATTTACTTTCATTTCTTCTGCCAGTTCTGAAAGTTTTCCTTCTTTATAATGATCTTCTATATAACTTAATACGGCAGCCATGATTTCCGTATCGTATTTTCTTCCTCCTGCTTCCATCTTATCCATATAATTTAAAAGCTGTAAGAAAAGAAGCCCCATTGTAATCTGATTGCAGTTCCGCTTATTGGACGAATTATAAAAAATCGTCCAGACCATATTTTCGATCAGATTCTGTACCGGCAGTACATCTGCAATATGAAAATATAAATAAGATGTTTCCTCATCCCGATCACACAAAACACCTACCAGAAATTCTTTCAACTGATTATCCTCTGCTCCCATCATGGAGAATGCCGTATTAAAGAACTCCGGAAGGACAATAAAATTTACCGCTATATCATTTTTTCCCGCCGGAAGAATCTCCTGTACTGCATTTTGATTCAGGAACAACAGATCTCCCTGCTCAAGAATGACTTTGTTTCCGTTCACAATATGCGTAGTTGATCCCTGGCACATATAGATTACTTCTATATAATTATGTGTATGAGGCGGGAAATGCACAAAACGAGTATGTGGTCTGACCTGAATCAGTTTTCCTTTTTTCAGAAGTTTGCTGCTGTCCACGATCATCTCTTTTTTTTCTGTATAAATCTGCTGATCGATTTCACGTCTTCCGTCCAGAATCTTCTGCTCTTCTTCCGTGATCACTGCCAGCTCCTGTATTAGTTCCTGATGCATCTCCTGCCCTCCCTTCTTAAAGCATATTTTTTAATACTCTTATGCACTATTCTTCTTCAATTTCTAAGCCACTTGACCGTATACAAGATACGCTAACAGAATGTCTAATCTTCTACTCCAGAGATACATCGATTTCCTTTGTCAGTTCCATATATTCTTTCGCACTTCTGCTGCTCTTCTTATATGCGATCACCGGCATATTATTATCCTGTGACCACTCGATTCCGCTGTCCACACGGATATAAGTATCAAACACTTTTACATCATCCAGTTCACGCAATGTTTCGATCGTCTGTTTAAAATAATTCTTTCTTGCATCGACTTTCGTAATCACGATTCCACCAAGTTTCAGTTCCGGTGCGATTTCTTCTACTGTATCGAGAAATTCAAACATATTTCCAAGGCCAAACAATCCCCATGGAGAAGCTTCCACCGGAAGAATCACATAGTCTGACGCACACAGGATATTCATCACCCAACCGCCAAGTGTCGGCGGTGCATCGATCAGAATATAATCATAAACTTCTGATTCCCGGATTTTCTTCAGATTCTTCTTCAAAATATATTCTCTCTGCCATTTTGTAAAAAGTTCATACTCGATCGAACTCATCAGTGTAGAAGATGGAATCAGATCCAGCCCTTCATATTTTGTCTTTACAATATAATCTGTCAGATCATCCTGCTTTTTAATTGCTTCATATAGGTTCTTGTCGCTCTGTGCAAATGCAAGCACCGTGTCTTCATCAAACAACGAAAGAGAAAGATTCAACTGCATATCTCCGTCAATCATAAGAACCTTTTTCCCTAGCTCCCGCAGACCAAATCCCACATTAGAACAGGTTGTTGTTTTTCCGCTGCCGCCTTTGTTATTTGTAAAACAGATTACTTTTGTCTTTGCCATCGTTCCTGTCATTCCCCTTTCCGTTTTCAACTGAAATATTTATGAATACACTCTTCTCAATTACTGCTTCCATCCTTTAAAGTCTGTCTTAAAAATCAAGCATCCTGAGAATTTTTTCTATTTTGTATTTCTTAGTTTTTAAATAAACTGTATCTGATCAGTAGAATATTCTGCATAAATAATTTCCTTGTACCGATATTTATATAATAAAATCTTAGCACATCACTTTTACAATAACAATATTTTTGTTTCCACTAATAACGGTTCATGTTATACTTAAGTTATTGTTCACTCCCATGTCACTCATTACGCTGATTGACATGGAGGAGGCACGTATTATTTTGAATGTATCTCGTCCATCGCCCAAGACGATTCTAAATGGCGCGATACGTTACTGCTTGCCGCTATGCTGTAAACAGTAACATACTTTAAAAAGATACTGTTTTATTATAATCATCACCTAAATTATATGAACGAGGCTTACCCTATGAATAAAAAAACTGTTCTTGTAACCGGCTCTTCCCGCGGCATTGGACGCGCGTGTGCCATTGCTTTTGCAAAAGCCGGTTATCATGTATTTTTAAATTGTAATCATTCCATTAAAAAACTGAAAGAGACCGCTCAGGAGATCTTATCTCTGGACGGAACATGTACCCTGCTTCCCGGAAACGTTGGAGATCCGGATACGGTACGTCATTTATTTGAAGAAATCCAGAAAGAATGCGCCGGACTGGATGTGCTGATCAATAATGCAGGAATCGCATGGTTCGGACTTCTGACTGATATGACCGATGAAGACTGGCAGACTATCCTGAACACAAACCTGTCTTCTGCCTTTTACTGCTGCAGAGCTGCAATTCCACATATGGTCTCACAGAAAGTAGGACATATCATCAATATTTCCTCCATGTGGGGAACCTGCGGTGCTTCCTGCGAAGTGGCATACTCTGCAACCAAATCCGGTATCAACGGACTGACAAAGGCTCTTTCCAAGGAACTGGCACCAAGCAATATCCCGGTCAATGCGATTGCATGCGGTGTCATTGATACAGAAATGAACGGTCGGCTGAATGAGGAAGAACGTGAAGCTCTGATGGATGAAATTCCTTCCGGAAGATTTGCTTCCCCGGAAGAAGTTGCCAGACTTGCTCTGATGCTTGCTGAGGCTCCGGCTTACATGACCGGACAGATTATCGGAATGGATGGTGGATTTATATGATCGATGTAAATAATCTTAAAAGTATCCCTATGGATTGTTCTCTGACGGAATTTGTCGGTACAACTGTACTGGACACAATCGGACTTGTAATCCCGGGTGTTGATTTCTCTCTTTTAAAACAGATGAATCTAAAGAAATCTTATAAAAGTCTCGGGCTGATCAGTTCCCGTACCGGTGCCGCCGGTCAGATCAATGCTGCAGATGAAGCAGTAAAATCTACAAACACGGAGATTGTTTCCATTGAACTCCCCCGTGACACAAAAGGCTGGGGCGGACATGGATGCTTCATCATCTTTGGCGGAGACAGTGTGTCTGACGTACGCCGTGCAGTTCAGATCGCACTGGAATACATTGAAAAATATGCCGGTGAAGTCTATATCAGCGATGCAGGACATCTGGAATTCACTTATTCTGCCTGTGCAGATAAAGCACTGAATCTGGCGTTCAACGCACCTATCGGAAAACCGTTCGGATTCTTCTGCGGTTCACCGGCAGCCATCGGACTGGTCATGGCAGACCTTGCAGTAAAATCCTCCCCTGTGGAAATCATCTCCTACATGACTCCCGACCGCGGAACAAGTCATTCCAATGAGGTCATCGTTGCAGTGACTGGAGATGCAGATGGAGTGAAAAATGCAGTTTTAACCGCACGCGAAGTAGGACTGCAACTTCTGATTTCCATGGGAAGTTATCCTGAGACGCCTTCCAGACCATATCTGTAACAACTCAGGGAACTGAATTTTTGTATTATTTACAAATGAAATAAAGAATAAATCACTAAAGAGTTTTTGAAAATGCTTCTTTCAAAATTAAAGCTCCCACATACAGAATAATTCCATATATAGGATATTCATTCTGTATGCGGGAGCTTTCTTCTTACATTCCGATTTTCTGTCTTTGTCGCTATTCACATATCCTCTGTATCTTCTGTAAACGGCAACCTGGCTTTTCTAATCTTTTAAATGCATGTTCAAAACTCACTGTTTCTATTCTGCTTTCTGTGAAGCCAGATACTGTTCTGTCAGTTCAACCGCATCCGCAATACACTGAGCACATGGAACGAGTGGAGTTCCGGTTGCAACACCTTTCAGTTCTCTGCAGTAGAATGTGCTGTTCTTCTCTTTGAATTTCTCTGCATATTCTCTTGCTTTCTTATAAGTATCGCCTTTACTCGGTTTGTTTCCATCCAGATTTCCAACACTGTTTTCCATACCGATCACCATCAGCATACCTGTGACTGCTCCACACATGTCCATCATTCCCATCCCAAGGCCAAATGCCTCTGAGATCTTGAACATTGTCTCCTGATCTACGCCAAATTCATCGCAGAAGGAACAGGCTACCGCCTGTGCACAGTTATATCCTTTGTCATGAAATGCCATTGCCTGCTCAACTTTTTTACTCATCTTTTGTTCTCCTTGCCTTTCCAGACTTTTTATATTTTGTTTTCCTTATTCAGCATATCAATAAGTATAGATTGTTTATTTGTACAAGTACAAACGAAATTTATACTTTTGACACTTTGATAACGGATTGCTACGTGCTCTGCACTCTCTCAATCCTTATCCTAATATTATAGCCTCATTTTACTTCAGAAACAATTACATTTCCCAGCTTTTCTTCAATCCGCAGCAGACGATTGTATTTTGCCACCCGCTCTGATCTGCATGGCGCCCCTGTCCTTATCTGTGCAGCTTCACACGCAACTGCAAGATCTGCCAGTACTGTGTCTTCTGTTTCATCTACCGCATGTGCTATAAAAAGATACATTCCCGTCTTTTGTGCTTCCTTCACCGTCTGAAATAATTCTGTCAGCGTAGTATTCTGATGCATTCTGATCAGAATGCTGTTTCCCTTCTCCTGTTTAATCCATCTCTGCAATTTTTCCGAATCATCTGAAAATTCACCACCGCCAAGAAGATATAATTCGTCTCCCAGTTTTTCCATCAACTGTTTCCATCCTTCATCATCTTCAGATGAAAGCGGATTTTCCAGCGAACAGATTGCATACTGTGCAGTCAGTTTCTCATAATATGCGATCAGTTCTTCACTACTCTTTTCAATCCTTCGTCCCTGTTTCTTTGCTTCACCCGGTAAATGATAATTTCCTGTTGTACGGTCATAGAATCTGTGCGCCCCTGCATCCACTGCAAACTGTACCTCCCGGCCACATTCATACCCTGCCTGTTCTACCGCGTATTTCATAAGCGAAAGTACTTCTTCCACCGACTCTTCCACCAGCACGAACCCGCCTTCATCTCCCTTTTTCGCACTGATTTTATCCTTCTCTAACTTTTGTTTCAACGCATGATATATGGCTGCCCCTGCCTGAAGCTGATTATGAAATTCTGAAATTCCTGAAGGTACGATCATAAATTCTCTAAAGTCAAGAAAACTTCCCTTCTCCGTACCTCCCTGAATCAGATTCATCACAGGAACCGGCAGCTTTACAGCCCGCATTCCTCCCAGATAACGATAAAGAGGCAGTTTCAACGCCTCTGCTGCTGCAAGTGAAGCTGCAAGAGACACTGGCAGTGCCCCTTCTTTCTGAAATAAAATCTGATCAATCACTTCCTGTGAAGCAACATTGATCCCAATTAGTTCCGGCGCAATCTGACTGTTTATATTTTCAATTGTTTTCTGTATTTCTTCTCCATTTTTCACGGCTGTCACCGCAGCACGTCCGACAATCTCTTCTCCGGCAAGCACCTCTGCTTCAATTGCCGGATATCCTCCTGAATCAAGGATTTCTCTGGCGTATATATCTTTAATCGGAAGATATAGATCCATGTCATTCTCCTTCTGCTTCCTGCTTGAGGATGCACTGTTTTTTATTAATGATCACATTCACTGTAATCTGGAACTTTTTGTTACTGTTTACAGGTTACATGTGAACAGTAACAACTTTTTTACTCAAAGTATTCCCTTATTTCATAGCTTAATGCGTTGACTTTTTATATTCCAGTGTTTACAATTTAAAGGGATTTTTATCCAAAAGAAAACTGGGGGTTCTTTTAAAATGTTAGAAAAAAACATAGCAGAGAAAGGAAAACATTTTCTCCTGATGACCGGCAGTACATTACTTATGGCTGTTGGTACTTATTTCTTTAAATTTACAAACAACTTTACATTCGGTGGAATCACAGGTCTTGCAGTACTGGTGGCTAAAACCGGGTTAATGTCTGCCAGTGATTTCAACTTAATTGCCAGCATGCTTCTGCTTATTATCGGAATGATTATACTTGGTAAAAAGTTTGCAGCCAAAACAGCTTACTGCAGTATTCTGCTCTCTGTCACACTTTCGGTTCTAGAACGTGTCTGCCCGATGAATCAGCCACTGACAGATCAGCCTATGCTGGAACTTTGTTTTGCAATCGCTCTTCCCGCAATGGGATCCGCTGTTTTATTCAACATCGGTTCATCCAGTGGTGGAACAGATATTATCGCAATGATCCTGAAAAAATATTCCAGTTTTGATATCGGACATGCACTTCTTGCATCTGATGTGCTGATTACTGCAGCAGGCTTCTTTGTCTTCGACGTGAAAACCGGACTTTATTCACTCCTCGGACTGACGGTTCGTTCTTTCATGGTCGACAGCTTCATCGAGAGTCTGAACCTGTCCAAATATTTTAACGTGGTCTGCGATCACCCTGATAACATCTGCGATTTCATCGTGCATGATCTGAATCGAAGTGCCAGTGTAAGTCATGCCAAAGGAGCCTATTCCGGACAGGATAAATATATTATCCTGACTGCTCTGAACCGTGCACAGGCTGTACAGCTCAGAAACTTTATTAAAAAAGAAGATCCGAATGCATTTATCCTGATCTCAAATACAAGCGAGATTATCGGGAAAGGATTTCACAGTATTTAGAATAGAGAACGTCTTTTTCCAATATAAAAAGACTGTAGGTAACACATCTTGTATAGTAAACATTTGCCAGATTACTTCTGAGCAACTGCTCAGTTGCTGTTCACAGTATCCTGTAACCAACAGCCTTATTTACTACACTTTGTGTTATCCACAGTCTTATTCTATTTTCCTGCAGTTATTCACCGTTTTTTATAATGTATGGTAATGATTCATTATAGCATATCTTTCAGGTATCGCAATCTCCAATTCTTGAATAATTTAATCAATGGAAGAAATGATCTCCAATCTGCATTCCATATCCACCTGTGCTGAAGTATAAGCAGTCTCCTACCGGATTACTTCCTGCCAACGCATCTTCTGCCGCCAGCATCGCGGAATCTGTATAACCACTGCTTGCACGTACTGAATCCAGCCATCCGGACATTGCCGGTGAAAACTGTCCTGACTGATAGATTACATCTGAGATGGAATCCGGATAAACACCACTGTTCACACGATTCATCACAACTGCTCCCACGGCAACCTGTCCTTCATAAGGCTGGTTTCCTGCCTCACAGAAGATCAATGCGGCAAGCAATTCTCTGTCTGCTTCGTGTACTCTTGCAAGTGCTTCCTGACGTGCAGCCTCCTCAGCAGCTTTCTGTTCTGCAATTCTCTTCGCTTCCTCTTCCGCTTTACGTCTTGCTTCTTCCTTTGCTTTGCGCTCTGCCTCCAGTTTGGCCTCATAAGCTTTTTTCGCCTGTTCTGCTGCTTCTTTGGCATCCTGAACAGCCGCCAGATGCACTCGCTCTGCAATCTCTGATGAATTCCATCCTGTATTTGTATTCTCTGTATCCGTATCTTCTGTATTTACATCTTCTGTATTTTCTGCGTTTGCAGCTTTTTGTTCTGCTGAATTCTGAGTTTCTTCCCCGTTTTTCTCCGTTTCCGCAGAACTATCTGTGTTCTCAGCTTCTGCAATCACAATCGCTTCTGTAACCTCTGTGTCAACCGCTGCTGCTTCTGATCCGGATGTTACTCCTGAAAATCCGGTCAGAAGCATTGTACTGACCGCTGTTACACACACTGACATTAAAATACGTTTATTTTTATTGAATTTCATAACTTCCTCCTCGTAGCTTATTGCAATACCTTTACATATCTCTTATTAAATTTATGCAATAATTTTCTTTTTTATTACAGATATTACAAAAATGTTACGAGCGCTATAGTAACATAAATTTATATTCTTGTCAACTTTTTTATTTCATCCTCATTTTTCCAATAAATCATGGCGTTACTGTTCACAGGTAACCTGCAAACAGTAACGTATCTCGCCATTTAGAATCGC
>OLNW01002215.1_pt1 | contig 17215 bp, 15 predicted proteins | sample 1672121 | NCBI WGS metagenome assembly OLNW01 (sample SAMEA3136648, study PRJEB25190) | human gut metagenome
TATGGTTGAATTTTATTTTTATATCATTTTGTTTCACATCATTGACAAATATACACACATTATTTTACATAAACTAAAAATATTATTGAATAATATTAAACTATATGATAAAATATGTTTTATACTTGGAGGAAAACTTATGAAAAATAGTAAAAACAACAATTTTGCTAATGGATATGGCTTTTATAAGCTATTCTGGATTTTTTTAATTGGTTGCATTGCTGGTGTAATAGTTGAAACCTTCTGGTGCCTCCTTACTACCCACCACATTGAAAGCAGAACAGCACTTGTCATCGGCCCTTTCAATCCAATATACGGATTTGGTGCTGTACTTATGACTTTAATATATATTATACTAAAAAATAAAAATAACTTTGTTATATTTATCACTTGCTCTATCCTTGGTGGATTATTTGAAACTCTATGTAGTTATATACAAGAATTACTATTTGGAACCGTTTCATGGTACTATGAATCAGACTCATTAGGAATTCTAGGTCAAAGAACAAGTATCGTATACTGTCTATTCTGGGGAATTTTGGGAATAGTTTGGATAAGATATATATATCCTAAACTTGAAAAATGTATAGAAAAAATACCTAAATATACTGGAATAATTTTAACTTGGTTATTAACTGTTTTTTTAATATTTGACATGGCACTTTCCTCTGCCGCAGTTTATAGACAAAGAGAAAGAAGAAAAAATATACCTGCAAATAATGAAATAAGAGTATATTTAGATAATAGATATAACGATGATATACTTAAAAAAATTTATCCTAATATGACAATAAAAGATTGATTATACTTTTTAGTATAGTCAATCTTTTATGTTTTGTTTTTATTTATGCTTATATATTATATTATTTTATTTTAAATATCCTTATTGAATTAAATATAGCAAGTAATGATACTCCTACATCTGCAAATATAGCTTCCCACATAGTTGATATTCCAATAGCACTAAGTACTAATACTATTACTTTTATACTAAGTGCAAATACAATATTTTGAATAACAACACTTTTTGTCTTCTTAGAAATTTTTATACACTCTACTAATTTATGGGGTTCATCTGTCATTAAAACAATATCAGATGTATCTATAGCAATATCAGAACCATTTCCCATTGATATTCCAACATCTGCACATGCAAGAACCGGTGAATCATTTATGCCATCCCCAACAAAAGCAACCTTCTTTTTTGTACCCTGTTTTAATTTTTCAACAATTTCAACCTTATCTTGAGGTAATAATTCTCCGTATACATTGTTAAATTTTATCTTCTCAGCAACTTTTTTAGCAACATTTTCCTTATCTCCTGTTAGCAATACAGTATTTTTTATACCACATATTCTTTTTAAATTATTTGATAATTCTAAAACATTATCTTTTAACTCATCTGATAATACTACGTTTCCAGAATATTTTTTATCTATAGCAATATATATTACTGTTCCTACAGTATCTTCTACATCAACTTTAATGTTTTGATTATCCATCAAACTTTTATTTCCTACTAAAACTTCTTTACCATCTATAACTGCTTTTATTCCATGTCCGGCAATTTCCGAATGCTCTTTTATTCTTTCTTTATCAATTTCTTTTCCATATGAAGTAAGTATTGATTTTGCAATATAATGATTAGAATATGATTCACATAAAGCTAAATATTCAAGTATCTCATCATCACTCATATCACTTTTGTTATTTATTTTTGTTATCTTAAATACACCTTTAGTAAGAGTACCTGTTTTATCAAAGGCAACTGTATCAACACTTGAAAGTGCATCTAAATAATTACTTCCTTTAATTAAAATACCTTTTTTACTACAACTTCCCATTCCAACAAAGAAACCAAGTGGAACTGATATAACAAGTGCACAAGGACATGATACAACTAAAAATATTAATGCCCTATTTAGCGAATCAGCAAAACCTATACCCAATATTGAAGGAAATGACATAGCTATAAGTATAGCTATAACAATTACTGTAGGAGTATATATTTTTGAAAATTTAGTAATAAAATTCTCAGTTTTAGATTTTGACTCTCTTGCATTTTCAATTAAATCTAATATTTTTGAGGCTGTAGAATCTTCAAATGCTTTTGTAACTTTTATTTCTATAACTTCTCCTAAGTTAATCATTCCAGATAATACTTCATCATTCTCTGCTACATCTTTTGGAATACTTTCTCCCGTTAAACTTGATGTATCTAGTCTAGTATTCCCTTTTGAAATTACACCATCTGTAGGAATTTTTTCTCCATTTTTTACAACTACAATATCACCAATTTTTAGAGTTTCTGGATCAACTTTTTCAACTTTCCCATTCTTTATTACATTAGCATATTTAGCCCTTATATCAATTGCACTTTTTATTTTTTCCTTTGATGTGTCTACAGCTTTATCTTGTAGGTATTCACCTATTTTATATAACAAAAGAACAGCTACACCTTCAATATATTCTCCTATACATAATGCGCCTATAGTTGCAATTGTCATAAGTAAATTTTCATCAAACATATCTTTTCTAAATAAATGCTTAATTGCTTTTTTAAATATATCAAATCCAATTAATGCATAACTTACTATATACATTCCAATTTTTAAATTAAATTTTATCCCTGGAATAAAATATGCCATTAAAAAAACTATAATTCCTATAACATCTAAAAAAACTAAATTAATTTCCTTATTTATTTTTTCTTTATCCATAATCTAACCCCTTTCTTCTACATGATCCACACCCACATCAAGTATTCTTTTTACATGATCATCATCAAGAGAATAATACACTTCTTTTCCCTCTTTTCTTGATTTTATAAGTCTGGCACCTTTTAATATACTAAGTTGGTGTGAGATAGCAGATTGAGTCATTTCTAAATTTTTAGCTATATCTTGAACACATATTTCTCTATCTAACATAGTATACATGATTTTTATTCTAGTAGCATCGCCAAATATCTTAAACGTTCTTGCCAAATTTTCTATTGTATCTTTATTTTCCATTTTTTCACCTCTATAATATGTGAATATTTACTCATATATTCATATATTATCACTAATATGTTTATTTGTCAATAATTATTCCATATATTTTTTATTTTAAATACTTAATATTACTTTTTTTAAATTGAAATAATATTTTTAATGATTTTAATATGCATTTTTTTAATATTGTTAGAAAAAAATAAGAGGTAATTTTAACATTACCCCTTCTAAATATATATAACTATTTCTCTTTATTTAAAATACTATCAATATCTACAACTCTGTCATGTTTTATTGGTTCCCATTTACAATCTTTTTTTACCATACAAATTATATTAATTGGAATCCATGATACCATAAATATTGCAAGTGTAAATATTCCTTTAAATGTTTTTGCAAAACCTTTTTTCTCAAGCATTACAACAAGTGCAGCTGTACCTACTGTACATATATATGCAAGAGCCATTGACATCATTTTATTATTATATGCAAATTTTATAACATCTGAAACATTTAATCCTAGTAAATTATACATAAATAACATAAAGATTACAACGAAAGTTACAACTTGGATAATTGGTGCTAAGAAAAATAATCCCATATCAAAAGCTTGTGGTATTCCCTCTTTAAGCCAAGTTTTTATTAACTTTCCAGAATACTTATTCATACATTGTATTGTACCTACAGACCAACGTTTACGTTGTTTCCATGATGCACTAAATGACAAAGGTTGTTCATCATATGTAATAGCTTCTTTAACGTATGCTATTCTTTCATTATTTAAAGCACACTGTGCAGCAAATTCGATATCTTCTGTCATTGTAACTGTGGAGAAGCCTCTTTCTTTTATAACATCCCTAGAAATTACAAAACCTGTTCCATTTATTGATGAAGACCATCCCATTTTCATTCTTGCTTCATTAAAGAAGAAGTTTTGTACAAGATAAAATAATGAATAGCAACTTGATACCCAACTATCTGATGGATTTTTTGTATCTCTGTTACATTGTGCAACTCTAAATCCTGAACATAATGCATCATTCATTCTTCTTAAGAATTTTGGATGAACGATATTATCTGCATCAAATATGCAATAAGCTTCATATTCAGGGTGATTATTTAGCATAAAATTAAATGTAAATTTAAGGACATCACCTTTTGCTTTTACAGGGACTGTACAATTTATTATCTTTGCACCTTTTTCTCTTGCAACTTCTTCAGTATTATCTGTACAATTATTTGGTATAACAAATACATCATAAAGATCCTTTGGATAATCTTGCTTATTTAAACTTTCAAGTAAGTGACCTATGACACTACTTTCATTTCTTGCAGCAATAAGCACTGCCATTTTTTTAGTAGGCTTATATTTTCTAATTTTGTTTTTACCTTTACTTTTTTTAAATACAAAAAGCCCTGTAACAAAATAATATAGAAAATATGCCATTATAATTATATCAATTGAGTAGTATAAAATTTTTAAAATAATTTTTAATACTTCCATAATCTCCACCTTTTTAATAAAACTCTATTTAATATTATACCACTATTTTTATTCCATGTCAAACATTGTAAGCTTTAAAAGGATTTTGTAATAAAAATGAAATATTTGTAGAATATTATACTTCAAAATTTAATATTTGCCTATTTCCAGCATTGTCTTCAACATATACAGTTATATATGAAACATCATTATCTAACTGAATAACATTATCTTTTACTTGTATTCCATTACTATTAAAATAAACATCCGAAATATTACCACCTATTATATTACCTATATCATATTTGATAATTTTTATTCCACTAGTTTTATCATTTGCATCAATTTTATAACTTTTTTTATCTGGATTTGAATTTGATATTTTGGATATACTAACAGTAGGCATATCTTTATCAAAATTATTTATTGTATAACTTGCTGTTTTATTCTCTTTCCCATCATTATATTTTACTTCAATAACTCCATTATTATATATATAGAATTGATGAATTATATATTCTTTGTCTCTAGTTGTTCCTATACCAGTAATTGTACTTCCATTAAATGTTGGTTCTTCACTAGAATAATTATTGGGAATTTTTACACTACATTCTACTTCTCCACTATTTATCCAATCAGTTGTGCTTACTTTAAATACAATTGCATTAGATGTGGAAACTTCATTTGATTTTTGATTATAACTTAACAAATTTTTAAGCTCATCTGTTAATGTATAATATGTAATATTTCCTATTTTTAGTCCTTTAGCATAATATACAATTCCTGATTTAGTTGATATAGTATATATATCATCAGCTGTTTTACTTACTCCTCTATTTAAACTGTTTAAATCTAATTTTATATAATCAATCTTACTTAAGTATACTTTATTATCTATAATATCCTCACCATTATCAGTAAATTGTTTCTTTACATCATCAGAAGCATTAATTAAATCTATTATAACAAAATCAGATATTGGAAACTCTCCTTCATTATTTGTTCTATATCCATTAACACTTTCTTGTACCATATTAATTTCTGAAGCAAATGACATTTTTTTAGATGTATTTGCAGTACTTATTCCAGTATATGTTATAACAGAAACTAAAGTTAACATTACAGCAATTGTTACAACTAGTGTAACCATAGCAATTCCCTTTTTCACGCAAATACACCTCCTATTTTATTCCAAATCTTGCTTTATCTACAATATAATTATTCTTTATTTCATCCTCTGTTAAAGCTCTATTATATATTCTTATTGAATATATTTTTCCTTTCATTCTATAGCCATTATTTCCATAAAATCCAAAAGCAATTGGATAAGATGATGGACCAGCCCATGATTCAATTGGTAAATTATTGTTCAATTTTTCTGAATTAAGATACAATAAATCTGGATTATATTGCACAGATATTGAATTTTTTTTATACAAGTTTTCAACTAAATATTTTTTCTTGTGAGTTCCTAAAGAGAAACCTTTGTCACTTACTGGACTCCATGCCATACTTTTTGAATTCTTTCCAAATGAAGCTATATATACATAGTCATTTTTTTCTTCTAATTCTAAAACCATTTCTACTGATACAACATCCAATGCTTTTTCTGAATATACCTTAGAATTGATACCATCAAGATACATATTATTAGAATTGGATACAACATTTTCTAATGTAAGGTCATTATTGTTTCCGCTTAAATCTTCCCATATACTAGTACTTGTACTATGTCCATTTCTCGTATTTTTTACTCCATCAAGTAACAGTACAAGTCCATTACTTGCATAATCCAATATATTATTTTCACTTAATCTAATGTATTCTATATGATAATTTCCTGACTTATCTTCAATATATACTGTTATATTTCCAGCAAGAGAATTATCAATATTTACTATATTATCTTTTACCTCTATTCCATTATTTTTGAAATAATTTTTTGCTTCTTCTTCATTAACATATATATTAGCATATCTCTTTATTTTTATTTTACTATCTTCTTTAGATATATTTTCAATTGTTACATATTTTTCTTCTTTTTGTGTACTACTATTTATACCTTTTTTTACATCACTAAGTGAAAATGTAAGCCCGCTATTATCAACACCTTCAACATTATACTTTAATTCTTTTTTTTCTGAATCACTATTTACTTTATATTTTACAGTAATTGTACTATTTTCTTTAGATTTTGTTTTATAAATATTATATCTTGATTCTTTTTCTAAAGAATATTCAAATGATGTATCAGAGGAAGTAATTTCAATATCTAAATAGCTTTCTGGAATTTTTACATCTATTTCTTTTATACCACTTTCTAAATTTCCATCACAAAATATAATTCCATCATTTATGTTATTACTCTCTGTATATTTTATAGCTTTTTTTAGTTCATCTGTTAAAGTATAATATGTTTTTGAACCTATTTTACAACCTCTTGCATAATATATTCTTCCTGTTTTTTTAGATATACAATATATATCATCACTTTTTTCCTCAGTACCATTTCCATATTGTAGAGTACCTGGATTAATCATTGACATATCTATTTTATTTAAAGCAATTGTATTTTCATTTGAGATATCCTCATCTTGAAATTGACTTTGCATTTCATCCTTGCTAATATCTCTAATACTAGTTATTACTTCAGAATTTGAAGGCAAATTTCCGTTATTATTTACCATATAACTGTTTACTAATTCTTTTATATATGAGATTTCAGAAGCAAATTTTACCTTTTTATTACTATTATATATACTATTTGCAGATATAACAACAGTTGATGTAAGTATTATTATTACAAAAATTGTAACAAGTAAAGTAACTAAACTAAAACCTTTTTTCATTTATCTCTCCTTAATTTATATACCAAACCTTTTTTTGTCCATTTCATAATTATGATTTATTTCATCTTGTGTTAAAGCCCTATTATATACTCTTATTGAATATATTTTTCCTTTTAATTTATAATATCCAGAGGAATATGCACTTATCATAAATGGATATTTAGGAACAGCACTCCAACTTGTACTAACAACACTATTTTCTAATTTTTTACTATTTAAATACATAGCATCTGGACTATATTGAACAGAAATGGAATTTTTTTTATATAAATTTTCTACTAAATACCTTTTCTTTCCATGTCCTAATGAAAAGCCTTTAACATTCGGACTCCAAGCTAAAATTTTATATAGTGAGCCAAATGACGCTATATACTGTTCTCCTTGAGGCGATTCTTCTAACTCTAACACCATTTCTACTGATACTGCATCAATATTATTTGATGAATACATTATGGAAGTATCTCCGCTAAAATACATATTATTCTCATTTATTGTTATGTTTTTCATTGTAACATCATAATTATTTCCGCTTAAATCTTCCCATACATTAGTACTTGTACTATGTCCACTTCTTGTATTTCTAATTCCATCTAACAAAAGTACTAAACCATCTTGTACATAATCCATACTTGCTGTTTCGAAAATAACTTTACTATTTGATATATTTGATGTATCTTTTCCATATCCAATTTGACCTTTTAATTCATCAGTTAAAGTATAATATACATTTTTTCCAACTTTGTAACCTTTTATATAATATACAATTCCTGTTTTTTCTGAAAAGGCATATACATCTTTTAAATTGTTATCTTTTTTTATCCCTCTAGTAATATTCTCAGCACCAATTTTATTTAAATCTATAGTATATAATTCGACTTTATCGCCTTCTTTTACACCTTCCTTATCAAATTGATCTTTTAAATCATCTGTTATATCAATTGACATAGACTCCTTTGTATTATCATCTAAAATAGTATATGGATACTCTTCTTTTTCGTATTTATATTTATCGACAAGATTTTGTACTTCATATATTTCCCTTGCAAACTGTTTCTTTTTTGTATTATTTATAATTTTATCTGATGATATTGTTATAACTGTTAATAGAATTAAAAAAACAGCAATTGTAATAAGTAAAGCTATCATACTTATTCCTTTTTTTATTTTTACCATAAATTCACCTTTTTTACAAAATAAAACATAATCTATTATTATTATACATATTTTATACTTTATTAAAACTTTTGTCAACGAATTTATCAATATTTAAATTTTGTAAAAATTTTAAAAATTTAATTGCAAATACATAATGTTGTTACTAAAGCTTTAAATTTTAATCTAAATAATAACATTTTTTCTTAAATCATTTCCATTTTTTTAATCTTTTTACTGTATAGTTTTGAAAAATGATATTTTCTATATAAAAAAATATCCTCTATAGTAATTTTAATTAATACTATAGAGGATAGTTACATATAAAATATATACTTTTTCAAATATATGAAATGATCTAAGCATATCTACTTAATATCTATCGTCTAATTCATTTGGTTTTTTATCACGGTGATAACTTTCAAAACTATTTTCCAAATCTTGAGTATAAATATTTTCTGGAGCTTCATTATAATTCTTTAATTCATCATATAAGCTTGTACCTACATTTCCTGGTGTACTATAATTTGGATTCTTATAATCTCCATTTCCAGCAGGAAGCATTTTATTTTCCTTTTTAGAAAATATTCCTTTTACCTTTGAAAATATTTTTCCAAATTTTGTAGTGTTTATGTCTTTATACCACTGATCTAGTTTTTGCCTATAATCATCATAGTTACTTTCTCTTTGGTTATATAACTCATGATAATTTTTATTGATAAATCTAGGATTTTCTTTTATATCTTTAATATCACCATCAACAGTATTTATCTTAGCATATCCTTTTATATAACTTGGATTTAAATACAAACTTGAATCATTCTGTATAATTATATCATCTCTATTGTTATTTAACTCATTTTCTGGTATTGAAACTAGCATAATATCGTTAAAATTTTCTCTGGTGTAATTATTATACTTTCTACCGCTAGTTAAATTCCACAAAAGTTCAAAAGGTTGGTTTTTAAAAAATGTAATATTTTTTTCTAAGGTACCTTTAACGTTATTTTTTGAGTTATTATTAGTTAATGAATCAGTAGCAACAAACTTGTGACCTGTTAATGCTATTCCTTCATCTGAAATTATATCACCAATTTGTGAACCAGTTATATGTGTACCAATTACATTGTTTTCATCACATGCCATATCAAAGATTTGTGATACATTATCTAAATTTGTATAATTACTACTTTTTAAAATTCTATCTAATAAAAACATATTTGATCTTTTTAGGCCTTCACTTTCTTGACTATATATATATTCACAGAATTTATCACCAAGATTACCGTACTTTTGGCATGCGTCATCATTTAACAGCATTAAAGTATAATTGTTTAAACTTTCTTCTAATTTATCAGTATTATCTTTATAATGATAAGGGCTATACCAAGTAGCATCTTCTATAAACTTGTCCCTTAAATTATTTTCTATCAAATAATTATTAAATTTATCTAGCTTACCCTTTTTCATATATTTATTAAATAAATCAATAGTACTTTGTTTTTTCATACATAACCTCTCATATATATTATACTAATCATAATATATCAAATTTTAATTTACTCTATAATGAATCTCTTTAATAAATTGTCATTTACTTTGCCAAGACCTTTGTACCTTAAATTCTCATATACCCTTACTATTCCATTTGGTACATCAGTCTTTATAGCTATTCCATTTAAAAATTTATCGTAATCCTTATCCTTTAGATTAATCTTTTTAGAATCTTTATATAATTCTTCAATTGAAACTATTTTATCTAACATATCTAGATATTCTAAATTTAAGAATTCATATAAATCTATACTGTCGTTTATATCAAAATCTCCTGTTTTTAATCTTTTTAGCTCAATCATTGTTGCACCACAACCTAGTTTTATACCAATATCATGTACTAAACTTCGTATATATGTTCCCTTTGTACAAGATACAACAAAACTTACTTGTCTTTTCCTTAAATTTACATCTATATCATCTATATTAAATATTTCAATTTCTCTAGGCTTTAGAGAAACATTTTCTCCATTTCTTGCATATTCATATGCTTTTTTACCTTTAATCTTAATAGCACTATAAATTGGTGGTATTTGAGAACTTTTTCCAATGAACCTTTTTATTCTTTCCTTTATATATATTTCATCTTCATTTAACGTATTTGCAAAAACTATCTTTCCTGTTATATCATAAGTATCAGTTTCAACTCCAAGTAACATTTTTACTTTATATACTTTATTTTCAGATAAAAATTCATCAGAGAGTTTCGTTGCTTTACCAATACATATTGGAAGTACACCTGTTGCAATAGGATCTAACGTCCCAGTATGGCCAACTTTTATACCTGGAAATATTTTTCTAACAATATCTACTACATCATGTGATGTAATTCCTTGTGGTTTATCTATATTTAGTATACCATTTTTAATTTGTGGCACCATCAACTAACATCACCTCTACAGCTTTTAAAACTTTATTTTTTATTCCATCTAAATCTTCATATATTGTAAATCCAGCAGCTCTTGGATGACCTCCGCCTCCATTTGCTATTGCAATTTTTGATATATCCACATTTCCTATAGAACGCATACTCACTTTATATGTTCCATTCTTCTTTCCTCTAATATATATACCAACTTCAGTTCCTTCAACCATTCTAAGATAATTTGTCATTCCTTCTGCATCTTCTTCATCAAGACCAAGTGAATTTATTGTGTCATAATCAACTAAACTATATCTAACTTTTCCTTCATTGTAAACTTCCATATTTTCTATAGTTTTTGCAATTAATTTTAATTTAGCCTCTTTAATAGTGTCATTTAATTTCTTACATACAGTAACATGATCAGCTCCTGCCTTAATAAGTTCTGCTGCTGCTATATGAGTATCGCTTGATGTATTTGAATAATTAAAGCTTCCGGTATCTGTCATTATACCTGTATATATATATGTAGCCATTTCTGGGTCAAATTTAATTCCTAAATATTTAAGAAAATTATATACAACTTCAGATGCTGATGACATATTATCGTTTATATATCTTACATCACCATAAGGATGAGATACTTGATGGTGATCAAACATTATTACATTTTTAGCTCTTGAAAATGCTTCATCAGAAAGTGCTAAGCGTGTTTTATCACTTGCATCAAGTGCAATAAGTAAATCATAATTTTCAACATATATATCTTTCTCGCATATTTTTGTTATATCCGGTAAAAATTTAAACACATCTGAATATTCAGGCATTATTACATGAACATCCTTATTTAATTTTTTCATTGCAAAATACATTCCATATGTTGAACCAATGGCATCACCATCTGGATTTACATGTGCTACAATATATATGCTCTTTGATTTATTTATAATTTCCTTTGCTTGTTCAAACTCCATTTAATCACATCCTTAACTATATGTTTTTTTCGTTATCTTTCTTTATAACTTCATCAATAACTTTATCCATATATTCACCATATTCCATTGAGTTATCAAGTTTAAATATTAAATCTGGAATATTTCTCATTTTAACCTTTTTAGCAAGTGAATTTTTAATAAATCCTTTAGCCTTTTTAAGCGCATCTAGTACTTTTTCTTTATTCTTTTTTCCATATATGCTAACATATACAGTTGCATATTTTTGATCTGGAGTTACTTTAACATCAGTAACAGAAATCATACCAGATACCTCAGGCTCTTTTACTTCATACGTTATTATTGAAGATAAAGCTACTTTAATATCTTGTTCTAATCTTTCATGTCTTTGCATTAACTATCCTCTCTTTTCTTCAATTAATTGGAAACATTCTAAAATATCTCCTTCTTTAATATCACTATAATTTTCAAGTTTTATACCACATTCATATCCTGCTTGAACTTCTTTTACGTCATCCTTTTCACGTTTTAGTGAATCAATTTTTGCTTCATGAAGTACAATTGAATCTCTTACAAGTCTTACCATTGTTCCTCTTACAACTTTACCATCTTTTACATAGCAACCTGCAACAACTCCAACATTTGTAAGTTTAAACACACGTCTGATTTCACATTTTCCAAGAACTTCTTCTCTATATTTTGGAGTAAGCATTCCCTTCATAGCTGTTTCAACATCATCAATTGCGTCATAGATTACTCTATATAATCTTAAGTCAACTTCTTCCTTCTTAGCAAGTTGTTCTATCATTGAATCAGGTCTTACATTAAATCCAATAATGATTGCATTTGATACTGATGCAAGAGTTATATCACTTTCTTTTATCGCACCGGTAGATGCATGTAATACTCTTACTCTTACTTCTTCATTTGAAAGTTTTTCAAGAGATTCTTTTAAAGCTTCAACAGATCCTTCAACATCTGCTTTTATTATAACATTAAGCTCTTTAATTTTTCCTTCTTTAATTTGGTTAAATAGATCTCCTAAAGTTACTTTATGTCCTTGTTTAATTAAGTTTCTACGTCTTTCAGCAATTTTTCTATTTACTAGTTGTTTGGCAACTTTTTCATTTTCAACTTCATAGAATATATCACCTGTCATTGGAACGTGAGATAAGCCAAGTACCTCAACTGGTGTAGATGGTCCAGCAGCCTTTACTTTTTTACCCTTATCATCCTTCATTGCACGTATTCTACCAATAACATCACCTACAACAATTGTATCTCCAACATTAAGTGTACCTCTTTGTACTAACATTGAAACAATTGTACCTGAATTCTTATCAAGTCTTGCCTCAAGAACAGTTCCTTTTGATTGTTTATTTGGATTTGCTTTTAAATCCTTTACATCAGCAACTAATAAAATCATTTCAAGCAATGTATCTATACCTTCACCTGTCATAGCAGATATTGGAACACAGATTGTGTCTCCACCCCATTCTTCTGCTACAAGTCCAACTTCTAATAATTCTTGTTTTACACGTTCTACATTTGCATTTGGTTTATCAATTTTATTTATTGCAACAATTATTGATACGCCTGCAGCTTTAGCATGGTCAATAGCTTCTATTGTTTGTGGTTTTATTCCATCATCTGCAGCTACTACAATTATAGCTATATCTGTAACTTGTGCACCTCTTGCTCTCATTGCTGTAAAAGCTTCATGTCCTGGTGTATCTAAGAAACAAATTTCTCTATCTTTGCATTTTACCTTATATGCACCGATATGTTGTGTAATTCCACCTGCTTCTTTGTTTACAACATTTGAACTTCTTATTTTATCTAAAAGTGATGTTTTACCATGATCTACGTGTCCCATTACAACAACAATTGGAGGCCTTACTTCTAGATCTTTTTCATCATCTTCAGATTCGTCAAATAATATATCCTCTTCTGTAACCTTAACTTCTTTTTCTGCTGTAATTCCAAATTCTCCAGCTACTAAATATGCTGTATCGAAATCTATCTCTTGATTTACGGTTGCCATTATGCCAAGACTAAATAATTTTTTTATAACCTCAGATGCTTGTTTTTTTATACTTTCAGCAAATTCTTTTACTGTCATTATTTCAGGCAACTTAACTTCAGTCATTGGAATTATTTTAGTTTGATTTAATACAGGTTTTTGTTGCTTTTTCTTTTTATTTCCTTTATTTCTTGATAAGTCACTATCTCTTTCATATAAATCCATTAATGAACCTGAATCAACTTCAAGACCTTTTAATTTAGATGTTGAAATTCTTGTATTTTTTTCTCTTAGTTTATTTTTATCTAATTTATCTTTTTTATTATCAGTAGAATTTTTGTCATTATATTTTCTTTTATCAATTATATTATTTTCATATTCTCTAGTTTCTTTCTGCTCAACTGGTGCAGATTGTTTTATAAACTTATTAACCTGATATGCAGTGTTACTTTGTGGATTTCTAAAATTATTATTTCTATTATTATATCCACCATTATTATTTCTAAAAGGTCTATCAGTTTTATTAAAACTAGAATTATTACCATTTCTTCTATCTTGATTATTAAATGGCTTTTTATCCGAATAGTTTTGTCTATTATTTGTACGATAAGAATTATTATTATTTTTAAAATTATCATTTCTTTCTCTACTATTTTGGGTATTAACAAAGGCTTTTTTCTCATTATTATTTTCTGATGATGTAGTTACGTTTGTATTTAAATTATTATTTTTTGAATCTTCTTTTTTAGTATCTTGATTTGTAACCTTTTCTATAGGTTTTCCATTTCTAGTTATAACAACATTTGTAGGTCTGTTTCCAAATCTTGGTTTATTCATTCTGTTTTGTCTATTTGCATATGATGAGTTCTTGTTAAAGTCTCTTTTATCCTGTCTAATTTTGTTAGAATTATCTACAGTATGATGAGACTTTTTAATAGAACCAGAAATATCAGTTGTTATCTGTTCAACTTCTTTTTTTTCACCATCTGTATTTATTACTTTAACATTTCTACGAATTATATGCATTTGACTTTTTTCTGCAACTGGTTTCTTTTCCACTGTTTTACTCACACCTTTTTTTATCTTTCCTACAACTTCATCTTCTATAACTGATAAATGAGATTTTACATCTACACCCATATTACTTAATCTTTTTATAAGCTCTGCATTTGTTATACCCATTTCTTTTGCAAGTTCATATACTTTCATTTTTCCCAAAACTATTCCCCCAATTCATTTTCTAATTCTAATAATACGTTTTTCATACTTTCATCATCTAAATGTAATTTAGTATTAAATTTTTCTTTAGTTATATAACTCTTACATTTATCTATACACTCTTGAGACTTACACATATATATTCCTCTTGAGTTTATTTTTCCACTTTTATCATATATAGCTTTTCCGTTTTTGCTTACTATTCTAAATAATTCATTTTTATTTTTTTTCTTCCTACATACTATACAACTTCGTATGGGATCCATTTTTATCTCTCCTATTATTCAACAACAACTTCTTTTATTTGTGTTTCTGTTTTTATATCAATCTTCCATCCTGTAAGAATTGCTGCAAGTCTTACATTCTGACCATTTGCACCTATTGCATAAGATAAAGCTTCATCTGGTACAACAACAGTAGCCATTTTTTCTTCATCATTAATATCTATTGCAAGTATTGGTGCTGGTGATAATGCATTTATAATATAACTTGGTATATCATCACTATATGGAATTACATCTATTCTTTCTCCACCTAGTTCATCAATTATTGGTTGTATTCTAACACCTTTTTTACCAACTAAGCTTCCAACTGGATCAATATTTTCATCATTTGAATATACAGCAACCTTTGTTCTACTTCCAGCTTCTCTAGCTACAGCTTTTATTTCTACAATACCATCTATAATTTCAGGCACTTCAAGTTCAAATAATTTTTTTACAAAATTTGGGTCTTTTCTTGATAAAACAATTTGAGGTCCAAATTTTCCAGATTCAGTTACACTCACAACATAAGCTCTTATTCTTTGATGTGGTTTTAATTCTTCTGTTTTAACTTGTTCTTTTACTGGAATTAAAGCTTCAACTCTACCAAGATCAACAATAGTACCAAATTTATCATTTTTTTGAACAACACCTACTACTATTTGACCTTCCTTATCTGCATACTGAGTATATACAAGATTACGTTCTGCTTCTCTTAAACGTTGAACTATAATTTGTTTTCCAGCAACAGCAGCAATTCTACCAAAGTTTTTAGGTGTCACTTCTACATTTACAACACTTCCAATTTTTGCTCTTTTAGAGATTTGCAAAGCTTCTGGTAAAGATATTTCTTTATTTTTATCTTCAACTTTTTCAACTACTGTTTTTACTGCATACACTTTTATATTTTGTTCATTTACATCAACAATTATATCTTCTGTAGTTTCATAATTCTTTTTATACGCAGCCTCTAAAGCCATTTTTAATGATTCAATTAAATACTCCCTTGTTATACCCTTTTCCTCATAGATTTCATCAATTGCATTAAATAACTCTTTTGAACTTATTTTATCACTTTTCATTTTTTAATTCCCCCTAATTAAAATTTCTTCAATTTATTTATATTAACATTATCTTTATTTTTAAAAGCATTATCAAAATCATAAATAGTATGTGCTACTGCAATATCTTTTATATTAAAAATATACTCTTTTTCCAAAGATTCAATAACTATATTATTATCATTTACACTTTTTAAAATTCCTGTTATTTCCTTTTTATCATCAAGTTTTTTGTATAATTTAACATATACTTCACTGCCAATATATTTTTCAAATAATTTTATATTCTTAAGTTGTCTCTCAAGGCCAGCAGATGAAACCTCTAAAACATATTCTTTATCAATATTTTTATCTATGTCATCTTCAATTTTTCTACTTATTTTTTCACAATCATCAATTGCAACATTTCCATTTGGATTATCAATAACAACCCTAAGTATGTTATTATCTCCTTCTTTTACAAACTCAACATACTCAATTTCAAATCCCTCTTCCTCAATTTTAGGGATTATTATTTTTTCAATATTATCTAATTTCATATTTTTCTCCTACTTAAACTTAAGTGAGAGGACTATTCACCCTCTCACTTATCATACAGTAACTATATTATACTACAATTTTATACCAATTGCAATACTTTTATACATTAATTTTACATATTTCTGGATATTTCGGGTTACTATTTAGACTATGTAGAATTGAGAAATTATATAAAGTGAGTCAACTTAATGTTACAAGCTATTTTGAAATAATTATTATAAGTTTTAAAAAACTACAAACTTAAGTTTATTATGTATATAT
>OLNW01002227.1_pt1 | contig 17112 bp, 13 predicted proteins | sample 1672121 | NCBI WGS metagenome assembly OLNW01 (sample SAMEA3136648, study PRJEB25190) | human gut metagenome
TACGCATGGTCATGTCGCCTTCGCTAAACATATACACCCATTTGTTTGCCATTTTGATAATTCCTCCTAAAATAAATTACTATGTAATTATGGACACCGTATTTGTTTCCATAATCAAGCCATGTTATGTGCCTTTCTAAAACGCACATATTTATTCTAACATATTTTGTCTAAATAGCAACATTTTTTTTACTGTTTTTCCCTGTTTTTTTGTAACATTTTCACAATGTAAAACTTTGTTCCGTTATGTGGAACATTTTGGATTTGTTTATTTCTTTTTCCATTTTGCATACAGTGTGATTTTCCCCGTGCTGCCTTTCTTAATAGAGGTTACCTTTCTGGTACATTTTTTATCACGGTACCATCCTTTAAACACATACCCTTTTCTTGTTGGTGCTGCCAGTTTTATCATCTTTGAAGTAATGGTATATATTTTCGGATTTTTCTTATTATTTTTGCCTCCGTTTAATTTGTAGGTAATGGTGTACTTTTCCTTTGCCCATTTTGCATACAGTGTTACTTTTCCGGTACTGCCCTTTTTAATAGAGGTTACCTTTTTGGTACATTTTTTATCACAATACCATCCTTTAAACACATACCCTTTTTTTGACGGATTTGAAAGTTTTATCGTCTTTGAAGTGATTTTATATGTTTTGGGATTCTTCTTATTATTTTTGCCTCCATTCAGGTTATATGTAATCTGATACTGTGCTGCTTTCCACTGGGCATATAAAGTTACGACCTCATCTGCTTTTTTTGTCAGATTTTTTACATAGGCATTTTCCTCATAAAAGGTTCCCTTCCCATCTGGCTGCGTATTCCAGCCTGCAAATGTATATCCTTTCTTTTCAAACTTATTTTTTGAAAGTTTTTCCTTCTGACCCGCCGCACATGCTTTCTCACTCATTTTCCCTTTTGCTGCACCATTTCCATCAAATTTTATTTGATAAAGATATGGACACACGACAACCGGAACATTCCTCTTTAATGCTTCTGCATTGATTTTATCTTTGGAGAGACTGGTTATTACATATATTTTTTCAGGTCCGTCTGTCGTTTCCCAGGAAAATGCTTCGCTGCCAATCTCTGTAATCGTCTTTGGCAGCCTTATCTTCCCAAGCACGCCGCCGTCCTTATAAAACGCACAGATTCCAATTGTTTTTACCGCGGTCTGGGAAAGATCAAGTTCCCCCGTTAAATTTTTACAGGATAAAAAAGCATAACTGTCAATCACCGTTAATGTTTTGGGGAATTTCACGGTTTTTAACCCACTGCAGGCAGAAAATGCACTACCGCCTATTTCTGTAACCAAAGTCTGGGATAAATCCATTTTCTCCAGTGAACTGCAGCCTGTAAATGTGCCAAATCCAATTTTCGTTATATTCTCTGGCAATTTCACCGTTTCCAATGCACTGCACCCCTCAAATGTTCCTTCCAATTCCGTTATCCCTGTCTGGGACAAATCTGCTTCTTCCAACAGCGTGCAGTCTGCAAACACACCCGCTCCATCATTCACTTCCAGCACGTCAATATCTTCAAATCCGCCACACTTTACCTGACGGATGTTTTTATTTTTTACAGCAGCTAAGTCGAAATACCAGTTTCCTCTGCTCCATCTATAAGAAATCAGACTGTAATACAATCCATCCTTCAGCAAGCCATCAACTCTATATATCTGATGATTTGATAATTCTGCAATCTCCTCCGGGGACAGGTCAAAATACCCGTCAGAATACCCCTGATACTCCCATTCTTTATCTACCGAATAAGAGTTGCGGCTGCACCATGTAGCATCTGCAAAAATCCATTTTCCATTTTCACTGTCATAAACAGCATTGTATTCATGGGCATGCCCCTCTAAATCCATGCACGGAATTCCAATGGAAATGCACAATGTTCTCATAAGGCTTGCATAACCCGAACACATAGCACGCTTTTGCTCGTACACCTCATACGGTGACCAATAACTTGGCTTATTATTATAATAGGCATAATAATCATAATAAGTTCTGTCCGCAACAAATGCCATAATCGCTTTTATTTTCTCATACTGTGTAGTACACCCGGCTACAGCCTGTAATGCAGCCTGTCTTAATTCCTCAAACTGGGCATCTGTTATAGCATTCCTTTCAGGATCTGTTAAAAAGTAATCCGGGTCTGCATATTTATTAATCAGAGTCCAGGCCTTCTGTTCCGCTGCAATCTGCTCTTCACTTGCGTCCCCCTTGATTGAAGTTTCTTCCCGTTCTTCTGTTTCTTCTTCCATTTCCGGCAGTTCTGTTTCTGTGTCTGGCTGCTCTGTCTCCTCCGGCTGTTCTTCTGTGTCTGGCTGCTCTGTCTCCTCTGACTGTTCTTCTGTGTCTGGCTGTTCTGTTTCTTCCGACTCTGGCTGCTCCGTATTCTCCCGTTTCTCCTGTTCGCCTGCCTGTGTCTCCTGACGTTCACGATCCATCAGATCCAGTTCTTCCGTATCCGCATATTTTTCATTTACTTTCTCTGATGCCGATTCCGCTTTTTCTGTCTCTGCAATCACATTTGCCTGCATATTTACCGGCATCCCACCAACCAAAACAGTCGCAGCCAGCAATGCCGTAAAAGCTTTTTTCATCCCTCCTTTCATAAACTAAAACTCCTCCTTCATTTGTACCGCTATGTTACATTACCTTTTCTATATTATAACCGCAATACGACTATTTTCAATTGTTTGCGAAATCATTTCTATCATATCTCCGCAGACTATCTGCCTGTACATACTTCAAAATATTTTTCTTCTCCTCCGCGAGGTGCGCATCCCGCCCGGAGGGCTTTTTCATTCATAGGACGTAATTTCCTATGAATGAAAAACAGACGGATCATTCCCACCCAACAGGAATAATCCGTCTGTCTTTTTCTTTTTATTCTCCGCTTCGAAAAATCCTAGAAATCTACTTCCGTGTCATAGTAACAGCATTTCAACAGCTTTTCCATCTCCTCCTGGCTCGGCTGTCTCGGGTTTGATCCTGTACATGCATCTAAGATTGCATTGGCTGCGATCTCCGGCAGTCTCTCTAAGAACACTTCTTCCGGTACAAAGCCCTGCTCGGTCGGATAACTGTCTGCGCCATAATTTTTAATACAGTGCGGAATCTTTAAGTCATCATTCATACCACGCAGGTATTTGATCAGAAGATCCACTTTCTCGTCTAATGAATCGCCGCCAAGTCCCATGAAATCGGCGATCTCACCATAACGTTTCTTTGCAGTTTCATCTTTGGCGTTAAATGCGATCACTTTCGGCAGATACATTGCGTTGGCTGCACCGTGGATGATATGTGCGCCGTAATCCGCAAATGCAGCACCGGTCTTATGTGCCATGGAATGTACGATACCAAGCAGTGCATTGGAAAATGCCATACCGGCAAGACACTGTGCATTATGCATGTTATCTCTCTTTTCCATATCCCCGTTATAAGATCCTACCAGATCACGCTGGATCATCTTGATTGCATGCAGGGCAAGCGGATCTGTGAAATCACAGTTCGCTGTCGATACATATGCCTCGATTGCATGTGTCATCGCATCCATTCCGGTATGTGCTACCAGTTTCTGTGGCATTGTCTCTGCAAGTTCCGGATCAACGATTGCAACATCCGGTGTGATCTCAAAGTCAGCGATCGGATATTTGATACCTTTCTCATAATCGGTGATGATGGAAAATGCAGTTACCTCTGTTGCAGTTCCCGAAGTTGAGGAAATCGCACAGAAATGCGCTTTCTTACGAAGTTTTGGAATACCAAACACCTTGCACATATCCTCAAATGTGATATCCGGATATTCGTATTTGATCCACATAGCCTTTGCCGCATCGATCGGCGAACCTCCTCCGATCGCAACGATCCAGTCCGGACCAAACTCTTCCATCGCCTTTGCGCCCTTCATTACGGTCTCCACCGATGGATCCGGCTCAATTCCTTCAAAAAGCTGTACTTCCATGCCGGCTTCTTCCAGATACTGTTTTGCGCGGTCAAGAAAACCGAAACGTTTCATGGAACCACCGCCTACGCAGATAATCGCCTTTTTGCCTTCAAACGTCTTTAATGCTTCCAATGCCCCTTTTCCATGATACAAATCGCGTGGTAATGTAAATCTTGCCATCTTTCCTCCAATCTGCCGCCATCAAAAGGCCGCCCCCTGACACATACACTTGCCTGTATTTTTTGTGTCATTTACTGTGTGCAACTTTTATATAACCATCACATATTTTGTTAATTAAATAACAATATGTATGGTAACATTATATCACATCTTTCAAAAATAAGAAGCATTTTTATACATTTTTAATAATTCTTAATATTTTCTAAGCATTGTTTTTAAATCCACATTTTGGACAGATATTTCCTCCCTTATATACATAACCACAGCGGAAGCAGCAGATCGTATCATGTTTTTCTTTCGCCAGATAAGAAATATTTCGCGAATCCGGTTTTTCCTGTAAATAATGAATAAATTCATTCAATACCCCGGCATATGCCGTGAGCTGCTTATTTTCTACCGCATATGGAATTTTCGTCTTTTTCCCATTTTTCTCTGTCACATACACACCACGGTTTAAAAGTCCTGTGGATGCAGTGATCTCATCTATGGACGGAACATCAATACGGTAAGATGTCATCAGTGTGCTGTAATATAGATGTTCCGGTGTCAGGATAATCCCCTCTTTTCCACTGTTGTTTCTCGATGTGTCCACCACAAAAATCGGATATTCAAACAGACCGTTTCCTGCGGCATAGGATGCCATGGCATAATCGATAACCTCTGTTTCCTGCGGCGCTGCCTGCTTTAACAGCACTTTTCTCGCCGGGTAAAAATAATGTTTCTGGCTTTCTGTGATTCCCGCCTCTTCCAGTTCATTTTTCAGCTTATTTACAAGCTGTTCACACTCATCCGTCTTGATCTTGGAAAGACGCCTGCTTAAAAGTTCTAATGCATTATCCTTTAAATCCGGTAAATATGGTCCTTCTGCAATCTTCTGATACGCATCCATTCCCTCATCAAAGGACATGTGTGCCGGATCACCGGTAATTTCTGCGATCTCATTTTCATCCATCTGACGGATTTTATTCTCGATCTGCTCAAAATACGGCAAAACCAGCCCCGGCTCAAACTCCTTTTCTTTCAGACGCTCCTTAAGCTCTGTCAGATCCTCCCTTGTGATTTTTCTCGACTGGCGGATCATATTTTTTATTTCCTGCTGTTCGGCAAGATTTTTCTGCGATTCTAACCGTTCCTGATATGGGGTTAAATCTACTCCTTCGTATTCTTTTAATTTCTCCCGAAGTGCATGGTAACGTGCCCTGTCCATATTAGGCGGCATTTTCCCAACCAGCTCTGCGACTTCCCGCTCTGCCTGTGTCTGCATTTTCTGTTTCAGATTTAAAAGCAGATTCTGTTTTTTCTCCTGCGGCAGCTTTTCCTCTGCAATCTCGTCATAGACACGGCGCATCACGGCATAATTTTTATCTGCGCAGCTCTCTGCCTTTTTATTTAACGCGGCAAGCTTTCTGTCCTGTTCTTTTTCCTCTAACATATCCAGGTATTGTTTCCGCTCTTCGGGCGAAATTCTTGTTTCATGCATGAGCTGGTGTTTTAATTCGGAAAGCTGGCGCTCTGACATACGGTCTGCGACTCCAAATTTAGCCTGATAAGTCTCGCGGGCTTTCTGTGCCTCCGCATCATTTACCTGTGCATATTTTTCATCGGACGATTCCCCACCAATCCGCCCAGCTTCGTGCGGCTGCCTGCTGTCACTCTCATATCTGGAAGCGTTCACATGGCGGCTTTCCATTTCATTTTGACGTACATCTTCATATTGCTTTTTGTGCTCGTTCCGCTTCCATCCACTTTCACCCGCGCTTTCATTTCCATGCTGTTTTTCTGCGTGCCGGTTCTTGCTCTCATCCTGCTCTTCTTCATCATCTGTGACTTCGTCCTGATCTGATGCAGGCGTACTCTTTAACTTTTTACGACGCTTTTTTTCCTCCTGTATGCCAGGTTCGCAGGCTGCAATACTGCTTTCCGGGAAAAATCCCTCTTCTATCTTATTTAATAATTCCTCAAAGTCTGCATCTGAATATTCCGGCAGATCCTCGCACAGTTCCTCAAGTGGCTGCTGCTCGTCCTCGACACCCGCCGGCTTTCTGCCGTCCTCATACTCATTATAACGGCTGTTTGCCTCATGCTCGCCGTTACGCCCCATCAGCTCAAGATAATCTTCGTATGCCTTTTTATCCTCCTCAAAATCCATCAGATAAATATCGCCGTCTCCAAGAAGTTTCCATGGGCGCGGCGTATAAAATCTGTGACACGCTGCACAGGTACATGCTTTTGCCAAAAGGACTACTCCCTCAGGCGTCTCGATTCGAAACTCTTTTCCTTTCGGATACATGATCATATGCAGATTTCCTTTGCATTTTGGGCAGCGGTAACCAACTTTATAAAAGTTATTGCCAATCCTGCCTTTTGCTCTTTCTGACAGTGAAAGTTCTATTCTCTCAAAAACAGTATGCGCCATCTTCCATTCAACTTTATGCCAGAGTCCCTGTTCCTCGTCTGCTTCCTCTTCCTTCTGCACTGCTTCTTTTGCCTCAAGTGCCGCCTGTATCACATCTTCATAGGTAATACGCTTTCCTGCATGATAAAAACGAAAATACTGCGTGGTATATTCCGGTTCAATATAGATTCCTGCAAGCACATGCCCGAAAAGAGTATTCAGCTGCTCCGTATTTTTTTCCACACGAAGTCCCTGGATCGTTCCCCATTTTCCAAATGCATACAGGATCATATTGATCACATCCCGTACTGCTGCCTCATCGGTATCTTTGATCTCATCTTCTTTGATCGGCAGATCTACAATATTTTCCGCCACTTTTCTACTGTCAAAATGAAAAAACAGGGAGCGCACTTCCCCCTGTAAAATGAGATAATTATCAAGTGCCACAAAAAGACCTGTCCAGTTTACATTTGCATGCATGGTCTTTATCAGCCGTTCAAATGTCATTTTTAATTCGCTATCTGCTTTTAATACGATCACTTTTTTCACCTCTTACTTTTCAAATGCAGATTTTTCCTTCAAGATCTGCGCAAAACCCATATGAAGTTCTTCTTTTGCCCACTCAAAATCAATCTCCTGATTGCTGTCATTCAAACAGACGCTTCCACTCTTCTGATGACCTATATCAGCCACAATCCTGCTGTTATCATTTGAGACATCATAATACCGGCAGAGTCTTCTTACATTGCCGGGAACAAAACCGCCAGTCAGTTTCTGATACTCCCTGAGCACATACTGGCTGACATCCTCTTTCTGACGGAATTTATGGCTGCACACCTCGTTTAACAACTCCGGCTCTAATTCCCACATTTTCACAAAAGTACTCTTTTTAAAAGGAGACGGCCCATGAACCGTGTAAAATCCTGTAAACAATGGGAACGCCAGTTCTAACATATTATAAATAAAATACATAAACGGATAACCGGGATGGAAATATGCTCCCGGCTGTTTTTTCATATTTTCACGTTTGTCAAAATATTTTGCCAGAAGCATGGTATTATTCAGGTAAATATATGGCATGACCTGATCTTTTGTATTTGCCACATCAGGCTGAAGAGCCAGCATATCCACCGGAAGATCATTTTTAAAATACTGTTCCGGTCTGACCTTTTTTATCAGAAACATATCATCATTAAAATATACAAAATTCTCTGCCAGACCTGGGATTCTGTGCATATTCCACTCAATGGCATGTGAATTAAATGTCGGCAGATATTTTTCTGGAATAAAATCTTTATGATTTACAATATTTAACTTCGGATGTTCTTTATTTAACCAGGATGGCAGATGCCCCCATGTAACAAAGTGTATCCTGCGCACCCATGGTGCAAAACGCTCCACACCACGAAACCAGTACCTCAGCAGATCCCAGTCTCTGTATCTCTCTTTTCTGTCATCCTGTTTCTGCGACAGATCCGGCTGCATACTGTACTCCATTTTCTGTTTCTGCCAGTCCGGATCATTGCCATCTACCCATGTGATCACAAAATCAATTTCCGGAATGTTATTGTCGCGTGTCATAATAATCTCCATTTCTGCCCAGCAAACATCTTTTTCATCTGCTTAATAAATTTCACTGTTATCATGATAAAACAAATCCTGCAAAATGAAAATCCTATTTATCTGCTTAATTTATATTTTTTTAAGAAATACTGGTTTTTCCCGATTTTAAAGCATTTTCGTCGTTTTTGTTAGCACTCATTTAAAAAGAGTGCTGATTTTCTATTGACTTTTAAAATTTACGGTTATAATATTAGATTCAGGCAGCAGCGAGGCGGATCTGCCCACTGCATTTTATTACGATTATAAAGGAGTGTTTGAATATGGCAGAGAAACATGGAAATCTTTCAATTAACAGCGATAATCTGTTCCCGATTATCAAAAAATGGTTATATTCCGATCACGACATCTTCTTCCGTGAGCTGATCAGTAACGGATGTGATGCGATCACAAAATTAAAAAAACTCGAAATGATGGGCGAATATACATTACCGTCTGACTACAAACCGGAGATCCATGTTGTTGTAAATCCGGAAGAAAAAACCTTAAAATTTATCGATAATGGTCTTGGTATGACCGCAGACGAGGTTGAGGAATACATCAACCAGATCGCATTTTCCGGCGCAACAGATTTCATTGAAAAATACAAAGACAAAGCAAACGACGATCAGATCATCGGTCACTTCGGACTTGGCTTCTACTCCGCATTCATGGTAGCTGATCAGGTAACGATCGATACATTATCCTACAAAGACGGCGCAACGGCTGTTCACTGGTCCTGCGACGGCGGTACTGAATTTGATATGGCTGATGGCACCAAAGAAGGCGTCGGTACAGAGATCACCCTTTTCTTAAACGAGGATTCCGTTGAATTTTCCAACGAGTACCGTGCAAGAGAAGTCATCGAAAAGTACTGCTCTTTCATGCCGACTCCGATCTTCCTTGAGAAGGCAAACGCTGAGACAGAATATGAGACGATCGACGCCGCTGATAAATTAGACACAGACACCGTCGTTGAGACGATCCATGAGGAAGCAAAAACAGAGGAGAAAGAAAACGAAAACGGCGAAAAAGAAGTTGTTGAAGTTTCTCCTGCAAAAGATAAATTAAAGATCGTAAAGCGTCCGGTTCCATTAAACGATACCAACCCTCTCTGGGCAAAGAGTCCGAACGAATGCACCGACGAAGAATACAAAGCATTTTACCGCAAAGTATTCTTAGATTACAAAGAACCATTGTTCTGGATCCACTTGAATATGGACTATCCGTTCAACTTAAAGGGTATCCTGTACTTCCCGAAGATCAATACCGAGTACGATTCCATCGAAGGTACCATCAAGCTCTACAACAATCAGGTCTTCATCGCAGATAATATTAAGGAAGTCATTCCGGAATTCCTGATGCTCTTAAAGGGTGTCATCGACTGCCCGGATCTGCCGCTGAACGTATCCAGAAGCGCTCTGCAGAACGACGGTTTCGTGAAGAAGATTTCCGATTATATCACCAAGAAAGTGGCAGACAAGCTCACCGGTATGTGCAAGACCGACCGTGAGAACTACGAGAAATACTGGGACGATATCAGCCCCTTCATCAAATACGGCTGCATCAAAGAGCCGAAATTCAGCGAAAAAGTCCTGGATTACACCCTGCTGAAAGATCTGAACGGCAAATACTTCACTCTCCCGGATTACATCGCATCCGTAAAACCGGCTGAGGAAGAAAAAACCGAGGAAAAGGCCGAGGAGACAACCGATTCCGCTGAGAAGAAAGAGGACGAGAAGAAACCGCAGACCACGATCTACTATGTGACCGATGAGATCCAGCAGAGCCAGTACATCAACATGTTCCGGGAGCAGGGCATGAACGCCGTTATCCTGAAACACAACATCGATTCCGCTTTTATCACCCATATCGAGCGTGAGAAAGAGAAAGAAAACGTTCATTTCCAGAGAATCGATGCCGACGTGACGAGCGATTTCAAGGAAGAGGTTTCCGCAGACGAGCTGAAAGAGGAGACCGATGCACTGACTGAGCTCTTCCGCAAGGCTCTGGGCAAAGATAAGCTGGAAGTCAAGGTAGAGAAGCTGAAAAATGAGAATATCTCCTCCATGGTAACTCTGTCCGAGGAGAGCCGCAGAATGCAGGATATGATGAAGATGTACGGCATGGCAGGCATGGATCCCTCCATGTTCGGCACCACCGAGACCCTGGTTCTGAATGCCAACAACAAGCTGGTTCAGTACATCTTTGAGCACAAAGATTCTGAGAACGTTCCGATGTTCTGTGAACAGCTCTACGATCTGGCTCTCTTAAGCCACAAACCGCTGAATCCGGATGAGATGACCAAGTTTATCACCAGAAGCAACGAGATCCTGATGCTTCTTGCCAAATAAGCGTTAAGAAAAATAAGACCGGGATTCCCCCAAAAAGGAGTCCCGGATTTTTTTGTCTCCGCTCTTTTCTTTTGAAAGCAGGTCTGGTATACTAAAGTGACGTTATTTCTAGGAGGATCTTATCCATGATGGAAAAACTCGCCCCTTATCGGGTATTCACTTCCAGTTCCCTGAAGCTCATCGCCGTCATCACCATGCTGATCGACCATTTCGGGGCCACGGTCATGAGCCAGGCGATCTTAAAACTTCCCGCCGTCAAAGCGGACGCGGACCTTTACCACAACATGCTCATACTCTACCGGCTGATCCGCTATATCGGCCGCGTTGCCTTTCCCATCTACTGCTTTCTTCTGGTGGAAGGCTTTATCCATACCCACAGCAAGCTAAAATACCTGCTGCGGCTCGGAATCTTCGTCCTGATCTCTGAGATTCCCTTTGATTACGCGATCTACAACCACTGGTTTTACCCCGACAAACAGAACGTGTTCTTCACGCTGTTTTTCGGTATGCTGGTCATGGTACTGGTGGACCGTTTCCGGAACGACTGGCTTCAGTTTCTCATTATGGCCGTCGGCGTTTATCTCGGCTGGCTCTTCAAGACCGACTACGGTGCAAGGGGCGTTTTCCTCATCTGCACCCTGTTCCTAGTCCGCTATGCCCGCCCGATCCAGTGCCTCGCCGGAGCCCTCATCATGCAGTATGAGCTCACGGCTCCCCTGGCCTTCGTGCCCATCCTTCTCTACAACGGAGAAAAAGGCAATCTGAAAATGAAATACTTCTTCTACTGGTTCTACCCAGTTCATCTTCTGCTGCTGGGATTTATCAGAGATCTGGTACTTTTCTATTTTGGCTAAAAAAACCAGCCCCATACAAGAGGCTGGTTTTTTATTCTTCCGCAAGTTTTCTCAAAATCTCAAGCACACCGTTTTCCTCATAGGAAGGAGCCACATGCTTCGCGGCCTTTTTGACGCCATCGGCGGCGTTGGCTACGGCGTAGCTCTCCCCGGCCTGTTGAAACATGCCGATATCGTTGAAGTTATCGCCGAAAGCCATGGTTTCTTCCGGGCGGATTCCCAGGATTTTCTGGAGCTCCTTCAGAGCGTTTCCTTTATCTGCCGCCGGGTCCACGAAATCGATCCAACACTCTCCCGCCTGGAACACCCGGAACGTATCCTTCCAGCGCTCCTCTATCGCAGCCCCGATCCCGGCGATACCGGCCCTCCGGTAAATGGCCAGCTTCTGGATCTCCACAGGCTCTTTCGTCACATCTTTTACCAGATGAATCTGATTGTGATAGCCCTCCACCTGGAGCCGCTCGAAATCCTCGTCGTGCTGCTCGTAGTAGATGCCATCCAGCGTGGAGGCCGTGAAAATGCAGTCCGGAAGGGTTCGCATGTAGGCGATCAGCCTCGCCACATCCGCCTGGTTCATTCCCATGGAATAGAGCTTTTCGCCTTTTTGCATGATGTTCGTGCCGTTTCCGGAAATAAAAATAATATCATCAAAAACCGGATCCAAAAGGGCCCGCATGCTGCTGTACTGACGGCCGCTGGCTCCCACAAAAAGTATTCCTTTTTCCTTCAGTTTCCGAATGATCTCATAAAATTCCGGATTGATGCTGGTGGTTCCTTCCGGCACCAGGGTTCCGTCAATATCCGATGCAACCAGTTTAATCATATTTTCCCTCCAGAATTTCCCGTAGAGTGTCCTCCACCAGGGCTGTGCGGTAAGGGCAGAGCTTCTTCACCGCCTCGGGAGAATTTTCCATGGCCACGCCGTTTTTCACCTCGGCCAGCATCTCCAGATCATTGTAATTGTCACCGAAGGCCATGATCTCCTCCGGTTTGACGTTGAAACGCTTTTCCAGAGCCCGCATCGCAGAGCCTTTGTCCACGCCCTCCTGGATCGTATCCAGCCACTCCATGCCGGAAGTCACAACCCGCATCAGCCCTTTGAAGCGTTCCGCCCACTCTTCGTAATGCTGGGAACCGTTCTTTTCATAAAGCGAAATTTTAATATACGGCTCTTCCACTTTGAAAATGTCATCCACCACAGTGACGTTATTTTTTACCACATGGATCAGATGCTCCGCATAGGCCGGGTCTTTTGGCTGCACATAACAGGTGTTCATGCCAGAAAGAAGAACCTCCGTGTCCCCGTGATCCAGAATGATCTTCATGATCTTCTGACCGAGCTCCCGGTCAATGATATGTTTATCGACAACCTCACCCTGATACATAACCAGAGCACCGTTCTCGCAGATATAGGCAATCTCATCCTCCACACCGTGGAACAACCGGTAAAGATTCGGATACTGGCGGCCGCTGGCTGCGGCAAAAATCCTGCCCTGCTTCGTCAGCTCATGAATGAGCTTTGCGGTGCCGGGATTTAAGGACTGGGCATGGTTTAAAAGAAGGGTTCCGTCCAGATCGCTGGCAATGAGTTTTATCATCGGTCAATCCTCCTTTTCCATCGCAAACAAAAAGATCTCCTCCGGCTTCTCTGCGATGTGACAGGCCTTGCTCTCCTCCAGCTCCTTCCGGTCACGGAAGCCCCAGAGAACGCCCACGGTTTCCATTTCCGCTGCTTTTCCAGTTTCCATATCGGTGGCAGTATCGCCGATGTAGAGGCAGTCCTTTTTCTCCGCCCGGAAATGCTCCGCGAGACGGTTGGCCCCGATGGGGGACGGCTTTCTCGGAACGCTGTCGGTCTGCCCCTGGACCGCGTCAAAATAGCCTTTTCCAAACAGGGTCTCCACCACGTCCACCGCCTGGGCATGGGGCTTGTTGGAAAGGACGGAAATTTTGATGCCTGCTGCTTTGAGCTTTTCCAGAAGCTCCGGAATCCCCTCGTAGGGAACGACTTTGTACATACAGGTCTCGCTGAAATATTCCCGGTATTTCCGGTACATCTCCTCATACTGGCTGCACTCCGCGTCCCCGGCCGCCCGAAGGCAACGGCGGCAAAGCTCCTTCGCCCCGTCTCCTGCAAAATATTTAAAACTTTCTGTGGGCTGTTCCGGAAGGTTCATCTCTCTTAATACCCGGTTGGCCGCCACAGCCATGGACTCCAACGTGCTGGCCAGCGTACCGTCCAGGTCGAATATACATAATTTCTTCATAGGAAAAATCACTCTTTCTTTTGTTCTCAAACATGCTTAGGATACCATGTTTTTCCAGGGTTTACAATGGAACAAAGGTACAAAAAAACCGCCTTACCAGCGCAAAACGGAGGTAAGGCGTACAAAATATTTTTTAGTTCAGTTCCCCATCCAGGATGTAAAGCATGCCGGCTTTGAGCTCGATCTCAGCCTGCTCTTCTTTTCCGATGCGAACAGAAACGGTCTTGTCTGTGTCGGAGTAGAGCTGTGCTTCCACTTTGCTATTTTCCCAGGTAATGTCCACGGTGATATTTCCTCTGGCTTTGAGACCAGTCACCTCACCCTTGCTCCATCTCGTGGGCAGTGCCGGGAGAATATCAAGCACTCCGGCATGGCTCTGAAGCAGGGACTCTGCCACTCCGGCCGTATAACCGAAGTTTCCGTCGATCTGATAGGGCGGATGGGCGCAGAGCATGTTGGCATAAACGCCGCCTCCAGTCATATGTGTGGATCCATCGGGCTCCACCAGACGGAGGATATGGTTCAGGAGCTCTCCCACATGAGCGCCATCTTTCATTCTCGCCCACATCAGGATCTTCCAGGCCAGGCTCCAGCCGGTACCCTCGTCGCCTCTTCTCAACAGGCTATTTCTTGCAGCCTCGTAAAGAGCCGGTGTATCTTCTGTGATTCCGCGGCCCGGATGCAGCTCGTAGAGATGGGAAAGGTGGCGGTGATGCTGATCCACTTCTCCAAACTCTTCGTTCCACTCCAGAATCTGACCCTCGCTTCCGATGGCGGTCGGTACCATCTGACTTCTCACCAGTTCCGCTTTTTCTGTCAGCTCATCTTTGATTCCAAGAATCGCGCTGGCTTCCAGGTAATCTCTCAGAAGGTTTCTCACGATGGCGTTCTCGTTTTCTGTATACTGAGCCACGGTGAGCTTTGCATTTTCAAAGAAAAATTCGTTTTCCGGGGAAGTGGCAGGAGAAGCCGCATAGCCTTTTCCCGTATGAACAGCGGACTCCACACAGAAGCGCACATTTTCTTTCAGCACCGGATAGATCCGCTCCAGATACTCTCTGTCCTCGGTAAAAAGATACTGGTCGAAAAGGTTCCGGCAGAGCCACGCATAACCCATGGGCCAGAAGTTCCACTGAGCGAGACCGTCTGCTGGAGTCGTTTTTCTCCAGATATCCGCATTGTGGAAGCTGCAGGCTCCGTTCACGCCAAAGTAATTTTTCGCCGTCTCTTTTCCGTCGGCTGCCAGCTCCTCACAGAGCTTCACCAGAGGCTCGCCCATCTCCGCCAGGTTGCAGAGGCCGGCGGGCCAGTAGTTCATCTCTGTGTTGATATTGATCGTGTAATCGGAGAACCAGGGCGGAACCAGCTCCGCATTCCAGATTCCCTGGAGGTTTGCCGCCTGGGTACCCGGTCTTGAGGACGCGATCAGAAGATATCTTCCGTACTGGAAAAGAAGAGCGCTAAGTCCGATATCCTCGGGATGATCTTTGAAATCGATCAGGCGCTGGCGAAGATCCCGGTCCTCCTCTTCCTCGCCGAGAGAAAGGCGGACGCGGTCATAATAGGTCTCATACTCCACCAGATGCTCGGTCCGAAGAGACGCATAGGATTTCTCCGCGCAGGTAAGATCTTTTTCCAGAAGCGGCACCGGTGAAATGCCTTCCAGCACCGGATGTTTGTCATAGCCGTTAAAGCTGGTGCGGATGTCATAATAGAGGGTCAGCTCCTTCGCATTTTTCACGATGAGAGCGTCTCCTGCCTCTTCCACCTCGCCGTCAGTCACAACTTTTCCCCAGCCTTCGTACCACATACCCTGTTTCTCCGGCTCCTCCGGGAAAACGGGAACGGCTTTCTCGGAGCCTCCCTCTCCTACGGTAAAGGGCACTCTTCCGGGGCAATGGCCTTTGGTCTTTAAAATGCCCGCCTCACAACTGGTCTCCTTGGGATAACCGCCCTCCACATAGATCTTCAGAGAAAAAGCTTCCTCTGAAAGAATGTGGTAAACCAGCGCCTGAGCCGGCCGGCTGATCAGGCAGCGTTTCTCCACCTGTGCGCCATGGTTCTTATAAGCGACAATCACCTCCGCCGTATCCAGGCAGAGTTCTCTGTGGTAATCGGAAATCTCCTCCTCACCCAGCATTTCCATGCAGAGATTTCCAAAAGGTATATACATCTGCACATCTTCAGAAGTCTTGAAGCAGTCCTGCAGATAATCCAGCGCTTTCTGATACTCCCGTTTCTCTGTCAGCTCCCGGACTTTGGTCAGGTATCCTTCCGGAAGTTCCTTCTGCGTTTTCTCCGGATAACCTGACCAGAGTGTGTCCTCGTTCAGCGCCAGTGTCTCTTTTTTCGTTCCCCCATACACCGTTGCGCCCAGTCTTCCGTTTCCCATCGGAAGGCTCTCATGCCAGTTTCTGGCAGGCTGATCATAATACAGCTTCATCTTTTGCCTCCTCCATTTCAGTCAGCTCTTTCTGTCGTTTAACGCACCTTCATCATATAGTAAAAAACTGCTTTCGGCAACCTGTTTTTTTATCAATTTTCAACAAAAGATGCCAGGATTCTTGGCATTTTAAAAGAGGGACTGTGTTTCTGGAAAAAAGATTTATTCGAAGGGACAGGCTGGCCGCCTTTCCCTCCGAGCATCCTTTTCTGCTTAAGGTCAAAAAATATGGGGCTTACGTCAGACTGGCAGGGTATGACTATATGGTGGGTGGAGATAAGTGAATATGGGGGCGTTTGACTTATTTTGGAATTTTGAGAGTTGCAGTCATGTGTTTTTTTGGTGGTCATTGACTGCATTTGGAGTTTTGGGAGTTACAGTCATGCATTTTCGGGGTGGCCATTGACTGCATTTGGCATTTTGGGGATTTGCAGTCAAATATTTTCGGTATTTTATTGACTGCATTTGGAGTTTTTAGGAATTGCAGTCAAATATTTTCTAATTTTGCATGACTGCAATTGAAGTTTTTTAGATTTGCGGTCAACTGGAGGCCTTATTTTTGATGACTAATTTTGAGATTTTGCAATATGCAGTCAATCAATGCTCCAATACTAAAACAGACCGGCCGCCGCGTCTCCGCTATAGCTGGTCTGTCACTCTTTAATTTCAGATGATCTCTGAATAGATATCTTTCAGTGCCGGGTAAATTTTTGCGAATTTCTGGTATTTTTCATCGTATTTCTTTACGAGGTCGGGATCGGGTTCTACGGTGTCCACAACTTTGACGATGTGGGAAGCGGCATCCTCAACGGAGGTGTACTCGCCGCAGACCACGGCTGCCAGCATGGCTCCGCCAAGGCCGGGACCTTCCTCGCTCTTCATGATGTCCACGGGAATGCCAAGCACGTTGGCCACGATCTTTCTCCAGAGAGGGCTCTTGGCTCCGCCGCCGCAGATCTTGGTCCGGGTGATGGGGATACCGAGGGATCTGGCGATCTCGAAGGAATCACGGATGGCGAAAGCCACACCTTCCAGGACAGCCTGGGTCATGTCGGCTCTCGTGGTG
>OLNW01002245.1_pt1 | contig 16995 bp, 22 predicted proteins | sample 1672121 | NCBI WGS metagenome assembly OLNW01 (sample SAMEA3136648, study PRJEB25190) | human gut metagenome
GCAATTATCTTAGTTCGCTGCCGGCAGAACAAGTTAGTTTGTCGGCTGCAAAATACATATTTATTGCTGACATAATGAGCAGAAATCATGCGCAAGTATTCTGACATAATAAGCAATATGTGGTTGTGGAGGCTTTGAGGCATGGGAAGTTGGCGTATATAGGCAGCTAACTCATAGATACTACGGTGAGAATGTCATTCTGTACGAAAAAGCGGACAGTAACGCCAGCGAACTCGAATGCATAGATGCGTTCCGGATCGTTTTGGTAAGAAGGGCGAGGATCTTGAGCCAGCACTTTTTCCAGAGAAAGAAGCTTTTCGGCAGGCAATATTTGGCCCGCATTGTCCGGAAGTATTACGCGCAGCAAATGAGCTTCTACGCTGTCTGTAAAACCACCCGTAGCCAGCGGTTTACAGTCGGCATACGGAAGATATGGTTTTATATCATAGATCGGGGTGCGGTCCATGAGATCGGCACCCGTTATTTCCAGGATTGGTCCATCTTCTTTTGAAAAAATAATGTCCTGTAATTCTACACAAGAAAGCGCCAGTGAATTTGGTCGAAATGGAGATCTCGTTGCAAATACTCCCATGCGCTTATTGCCGCCAAGTTTGGGCGGACGAACGGTAGGTGACCATTCCCCACGTATTGTTTCTGAAAATTCCCAGATCAGCCATAAATGAGAAAAATCTTCCAAGCCGCGGACCGCATCGCGATTGCGGTATTCCGGTTCAAATATGATACGGCTGCGTAACTCCGGAACCAGACCGCTCTGTCGTGGAATGCCAAACTTTCCCGGAAAATCAGAGTGTATCCGGGCAATCGGATGAATTTCCATGTTTTCCTCCTGTCACTGATATCATTTATTCAAAATGTCGCTGATATCTTTTGTTCAAAATGTCACTGATATCTTTTGCTCAAAATGTCGCTGATATCAATTATTCAAAACGTCACTGATATCTTTTGCTCAAAATGTCACTAATATCAATTATTCAAAATGTCACTGATATCATTTATCATTTCATCATCTTTCAGGCGGAAAAGAAATTCCACGCGACGAGATGCATTTTGATCTTCTTTGCCATCCTTATCCAATATAGGATTGCTAAAGGACTTGCCGTTTGCCGTCACAATTTTGCGTAGTTTCGTGATCTTGGCAGTCGACAGCACTTTCTTGTTTTCATCCAAGCAGAAAGTTGCGACAGACAAGGCCCTTTTTTGGGACAGCTCCAGATTATATAAATAGTCTCCCTGTGTATCTGTGTGTCCTTCAATAATAATCTCTGAGATATAATCATTAAATTGCTTGTCTGTTAATACGCCAATATACTTTGGTAAAAACTTTTGCAGCAATTCTTCACCCGACGCTTTCAACGCAAATTGTCGGGTGAAGAATTGCTTGAGTCAAGCGCGATGGATCCGGTCTTTTCATCGACTTTCACACTGAGATCCGTACCGTCAAACTCTTTCTTGAGAGCCTCGATCAGTTCCGTTCGAATACCGATCAATTTGTCTAACTGTTCCTGCTGCTCCTGCAGTTGTTCCTGTTGGCTTTGAACCAAAGCCTGCTGCTGCTTTAATTCCTCTTGTTTTTGTTCGTAACGTCTTTGCGATTGCAGCATTGTAAACGAAATGATCAACACAAAGATCAACAAAAGAGCAGCCATCATATCGGAATAGGAAAGCCAATAACTGGTTTCCTCCAAATGTCTTTTCTTTTTTCTGCGCATAATAAACCTCTTTTCTGTACGCGGAACCGGGTGGTGTTATTGTCTGAGTGCCCGAGCAATCTTATCGGCTACTTCATCACTAAATTTCTCCATCATCTTCTCCGTCTGCATCATTTGCAAAGCTTGATAATCCAAGAAAATATTTGCCGCATTATTTTGTGCACGGGGTGCGACATATTTATGGTAACTGTCCAAAAAATCGTCCATGGCATTATAAGCATCTTCTAAGTTTTTCTTGTAAACAAAGTTAAATACCAAAGAAAACACCATACCATAAATAGATGTGTGGAACGCGATCTTGATACCATTCATCAACTGCGGAATGCTGTCCGTAATTGCGGACGCACTGCCGGTATTAAAATTCTGAAGACCAAACGACAGACCGATAAAAGTACCCAAAATACCAAGACCGGTCATTACGCCGGGAACAATGCTGATCAATCCACATTTCATTACACTGTCAATGTAATATTCATTTAGATAATCATCAATATCGCATTGGGCACTTCGCTCTAACATCGTTAATCTTCTGCGCTCCTCGCAATATTCACGAAAACGTGTATCTGCCAATTTGTTACCAAAGAGCTTTGGATTATCTTTATAATCATCCCACAAATAATCGCCTTTACGTTTGAAGTCAGTCTGAAAGTTGCGTGCCGCAAGATGCAGGCTAGCCATCATCCGATTGGCAGGCATGAAACAATGTGTCGTAGAATACAAAATAATCCCGCCGACAATTAAAAACATTCCAATATTAATGATAATGTTGGCGATATCAAGACCCGAACCCGTAAACACGTTCAGATATACGGCCAAAGCCAGCATAATAAAATATACAGGGAATAAAATCCCCTCACTACCAAAAGATTTCATAGGTACCCTCCAATGTTTGCTTTGCTGCAAAAGACCAGCGACCATCCCCCCTGTTCTAAAGAAACCGGGCGTATATCAAAAGCTGATGCCTTGCAGTCGTAAAATGTAACGTGTGCCCGATGGCACAACATATATACTATACAAAGTTTGAGGGAGAAAGTCAAAAGGTGGGCGGGGTGGTGCACTGCATATGAGAGGATTTCGTAAAATAGAAAATGTTATGTTATCTATTACGATAAAAGAAAGGATGAAAAGCAAAGGGCACTAATTAGTTGCCCGGAATGCAACCGGGAAATTTCGGATACCGTAAGAAAATGTCCGAATTGTGGATACAAAATCAAAAATCACCGATCCAAAAAAGAACTTAAATTATTGAAAAATACGATTTAGTACGTTTTATGGGACAATAAATGTGCTATAATAGTGGCATGTCATAAAAGAATGTGTAGAGAATCCACACTAAGACAAGTAATGTTAAATTTTGTACCAAGAAATCTACGATAGGTATGCGTATAAGAGATGGGAGGGTAAATGGCAAAACGACCGAATCAAAGGCTAAAATTGTTGTATTTAGCAAAGATTATGCTTCGACTGACGGATGATGAACATGGTTTACAGGTAGAGCAGATTATCAATGAGTTGGCCAAGTATGACATTGCGGCAGAGAGAAAGAGTATATATTCTGATTTAGAAGCTCTGCAATTGTTTGGAATTGATATTGAAAAAAAGCACATAGGACGATATGTATATTATTGTGTAGGAAATCGAAATTTGGAATTGGCAGAATTGAAACTTTTGGTAGACGCAGTACAGTCTTCTAAATTTATCACAGAGAAGAAATCCAGCCAGCTTATAGAAAAACTGGAACGTTACGTTAGTCAATACGAAGCGAAACAGTTAAATCAACAGGTATATGTTCACGGTCGGATAAAAACCATGAACGAAAGTATCTACTATAATGTAGATGAAATACATAATGCAATTACAGCAGACGTAATGATTTCATTTCAATATTTTCAGTGGAATTTGAAAAAGGAGATGGAGCCAAGACACGAAGGAGAGAGATACATAATATCTCCGTGGGGGCTGATTTGGGATAATGAGAATTATTATATGGTAGGATATGACGCAAAGGCTGAGCTTGTCAAGCATTTTCGAGTCGACAAGATGTTACGTATTCAACCGATGAAATGCAAAAGAAAAGGTCAAAAGTTATTTCCACAGGGAAATATAGCAAACTACGCAGAGAAGCATTTTGGAATGTTTTCGGGAAAAGAGGAATCGGTCACGCTGCTTTGTCAAAATGGGTTTATAGGTGTGATCGTAGATAGATTTGGAAGAGACGTTAAAATTCGCCCGGTGGATGAGGATCACTTTCAAGCAAAAGTTGAAGTGGTTGTCAGTAATAATTTTTTTGGATGGGTGTTAGGATTAGGAGAAGGGGTTAAGATTACTGCACCGCAGGAAGTTGTCAGTGAACTACAAAAGGAAATTCAAAGAATGAGGAGACAATATTTTGCGGATGATCTGGAAATGGAATTGGCTATGAAGGATAACAAGTGCTGATTCTTAGATTGAAGTGATGGGGAGGAGATGATCTGGTATGAACAAGCAACAAAAAAACTCGCCGAGGCGAGTTCCTAAAGTTCAATTAAATCACACACTGTGATGCCCAAAGGCGATTTGAATAAATTTTTATTTGAACTTATGATGTAGTTAATACGTATGGTACTTAACTGACATCAATAATAAAGCATAAACTACGACATGTCAAGAGAAAAAGGAGGATTTTATGAAAAAATTTGAAGAGTACTATATTGGATTGGATATGGGAACCGGTTCTGTAGGATGGGCAGTGACGGATTCAGCGTACAATATTATCAAACGTCATGGTAAGGCATTATGGGGAATTCGCCTGTTTGAGTCTGCTAAGACAGCCGAAGAAAGAAGAATCTTTCGAACGTCCCGAAGAAGAACAGAGCGCCGTAAAAATCGATTACATTTATTGCAGGAAATCTTTGCGGAAGAGATTAGCAAGAAAGACATGGGATTCTATCAGCGGATGAAAGAGAGTAAGTATTGGCATGAGGATAAGAAAGACATCAATGGAAACATGCCGGAGCTGCCGTATGCACTGTTTGCAGATGATGGATTTACAGATAAAGACTATTATAAGAAATATCCGACAATTTTTCACTTGCGCTATGCGTTGGCAACGAATACAACAGATAAGCCCGATATTCGATTGCTTTATTTGGCATTGCATCACATTATTAAGCATAGAGGACATTTTCTGTTTGAGGGCAAGAAATTATCAGAAGTAAAAGAATTTTCAACAGCGATTGAGGCATTAGTGCAGCAGGCTGAAGAACAAGAGATTGATCTGAAATCTTTGACGCAAGAAGAAGTGTTGACTCAATTGGAACACATTATGAGTGATGCTCAATGCACAAAATCAGATAAAAAGACGCAGGTCAGCAAGCTCATAGTAGGAACAGATAAGCAGAAGCAAAAACAGGAGAAAGCGATAGCTGCTTTAATTACGGGTTGCACCGTAAAGCTAAGTGATATTTTTGCTGATCCGGAGTTGGATAAAGAAGAAATCTCGAAAATATGCTTTTCTGATAATGGTTATGAAGAAAAAGAGGTAGAAATAGAGTCTGTATTGGCGGATCGATTTTTGCTTATAGCAGCAGCAAAGGGTGTGTATGATTGGACGGTATTGCATGATATACTGGGGGATGCGCGCTTTTTGTCGGAAGCAAAAGTTAAAACCTATGAGAAACACCGTGATGATCTGCGGAAAGTGAAGCAGCTTCTTCGGATGGATAAAGAAGTTTACGAGGCTGTTTTTGGTGTGTCTGAGAAAAATGAGGCAAATTATAGTGCTTATATTGGCATGGCAAAGAAAAATGGAAAAAAACAGCCGATTGAGAAAAAATGTTCACAGGAAGATTTTTATAAATTCTTAAAAAAGCAGCTGGATCGTCTGTCTGTGGATGAAATGGGGCAAGAGATAATCGATGAGTTAAAAGCAGAGATGGATCTTGGAACATTATTTCCTAAACAAATGATTCGCGATAATGGAGTTATTCCTTATCAATTGCATGAGAATGAATTGAATGCAATATTGGACAACGCACAGAAATTCTATCCGTTTTTGTTGGAGAAAGATCAAGATGGTTATACACCAGTGGAAAAAATACAAAAGATATTCCGCTTCCGCATTCCGTACTACGTAGGACCTTTGAACACGGCGCATCAAGATAAAGGTGGTCATAGCTGGTCTGTACGTAAAAAGGAAGGCAAAATTTATCCATGGAATTTTTCAGAAATGATTGACGAGGAAGAAAGTGCAACGAAATTTATTGAACGCATGACGAATAAATGCACGTATCTGATCGGAGAGGATGTTTTGCCGAAGGAATCATTGTTGTATGCGAAATTCAATGTATTGAACGAGCTAAATAATCTGCGCATTGATGGGGAACTGATAGCTCCGGAACTTAAGCAGGATATTTATAATAATGTTTTCAAGAAATACCAACGTGTAACAGGGAAAAAGGTCAAGGATTACCTTAGAATCAACGGCGTAATTTCTAAAGAACAAGAACTATCCGGATTTGATCAGAATTTTAAGAGTTCGTTGAAAGCGTATCATGATTTTAAGCAGATCGTTGGAACGGGGGTCCTTTCGGAAAGTGAACAGGAGGATATCGTCAGAGATATTACGCTATTTGCAGATTCTCAAAAGATGTTGAAACAGCGTATTCATAGAAAATATCCGATGTTGTCTGACAAACAGATTGCTCAGCTTGCCAACAAAAAATATGCAGGGTGGGGCAGATTGTCGCGCACCTTTTTGGAAAATATTGAATCAGTCAATAAAGAGACTGGTGAAGTAATGAATATCATCACTGCGCTTTGGGAAACGAATGAGAACTTAATGAAACTTTTAAGTGGAAAATACGATTATACAAAGCAGATTGAGCAATGGAATGCCGGACAGATGAAAAAAGGAGAGATAGAATATCAAGACATTGAAGAGCTTTATGTGTCTCCTGCAGTAAAGCGCCCAATTTGGCAAACTATAAAAATTGTAAGGGAAATTACAAATATAATGGGTGGTGCACCAAAACGCATTTTTGTCGAGGTTGCAAGAGAGCCCGGTGAAAAAGGCGTGAGAAAAGTTTCTAGAAGAAACCAGTTGTTGGATCTTTACAAAGCCTGCAAAAAGGAAGCACCGGAATTATACGACCGTCTGGCAAATAAGGAGTCTGACAATGCATTGCGCAGTGACAAACTTTTCTTATATTATTCGCAGATGGGAAGATGTATGTATTCCGGAGATGCCATTGATTTGGATGAGTTATTCACAAACCGATATGATATTGATCATATATATCCACAATCGAAGGTTATGGACGATAGTATAGACAACCGCGTATTGGTCAAAAGAGATTTAAATAGCAAAAAGACAGATACATTCCCGGTCTCTGAGGAATACCGAAAAGCAGGAAAAGCATTATGGAGCACGCTGTTGAAAAAGGGATTGATCTCTAAAGAAAAATATAAGAGATTGACAAGAACAGAGCCATTTGGTGAAGATGAGTTGGCTGGTTTTATTGCCAGACAATTAGTGGAGACACGTCAGAGTACCAAAGCAGTTGCGCATTTATTGGAAGAGGCATATCCTGATGCCGAAATCGTTTATGCAAAAGCTCGTGCAGTTAGTGAATTCCGGCATAAATTTGACATGATCAAAGTGCGTGAGGTGAATGATTTCCATCATGCCAAAGATGCCTATTTGAATATTGTTGTCGGCAACACATACTATGTAAAATTTACAAAGGATGCGGCTTGGTTTGTGCGCAACAATCCGGGACGTACATACAACTTAAAGAAAATGTTTGAGAATGAAACGGTAAAACGTGGAAATGAAACAGCATGGATTCCTGGAGATAACGGGACAATATGTACTGTGAAGAAATGGATGCGAAAGAATAATGTTTTATTCACCAGAAGAGCATACGAAGTGAAAGGAGGGCTTTTTGATCAAAATATTTTGAAGAAAGGGAAAGGACAGATACCGATCAAGGGAGGTGCCGATGAGAGACTCCAGTCGATTGAGAAATATGGAGCGTATAATAAGGCGAGTGGTGCTTATTTTATGCTGGTGGAATCCGATGGTAAGAAGGGAGAGAGAAAGAGAACGATTGAGTTCGTGCCGGTATATTTGGCGAAAAGCTTAGAGGAATCTGTGGAGCTTCGTAGACGATATTGCGAGGAGGAACTCGGTCTTGTGAATCCAGACGTGCGAATACTTAAGATAAAGATTAATACGCTATTTGACGTGGATGGGTTTAAGATGCATTTGTCGGGAAGAACAGGAAAGCAATTATTATTTAAGGGAGCAAATCAACTGGTTTTGAGCGAAGAGTTGCAGTTGATAGTAAAGAAGATAGGCAAATATTGTGCCGACTATAAAGAGAATAAAGAGGCTGTCCTATCCGAAAAAAGTGAAGTGACACAAGAAGTCTTGGAAGAGCTCTATGATGAATTTCTGCATAAGCTAAGAAATAGCTTGTATGGGCATAGGCTGTCAGCGCAAATAGAAAAGATAGAAAAAGGAAAAGAGATTTTTCAATCTATGAGCAATGAGCAGAAATGTCTGATATTAATGGAAATTCTACATTTATTTCAATGTGCCAGTCAAGCTGCAAATTTGCAATTAATAGATGGACCGGGGAAGGCGGGAATATTGGTGCTTAATAATGATATATCAAAATTAGAAGATATAAAAATCATCAACCAATCAATTACAGGTTTCTATGAACAAGTGATTGATCTAAAAACGATATGAGTTGGCGGATTGTTGTCGTGCATAACACGGCAAAGTTGGATTTGCAATTGCAATATTTAGTGGTACGAAGTGAGATGAAAACGCAGAAGATACATATTTCAGAAATAGCACTTCTGCTTGTGGAAGCTACTTCTGTATCGCTGACAGTTGGATTGTTGGCGGAATTAACGAGACAGAAGGTGAAAGTGATATTTTGTGACCATAAGCGAAATCCATCCTCGGAGTTGATTTCGTATTATGGCTCACATGATACAAGCAATAAAATCCGTACACAAATTACGTGGCCACAGTCTGTGAAGGAAGCCGTGTGGACGGAAATTGTTCGTGAGAAAATAAATAAGCAGGCGGAATTCTTGCTGGAAAGGGGGAAGAATACGGAAGCTGCGCTGCTGAGAGACTATGTTCAACAGATACAATGGAATGATGCCACTAATCGTGAAGGTCATGCTGCAAAAGTATATTTTAACGCATTGTTTGGCATGGATTTCTCACGGAGTCAAGATTGCCCGATTAACGCAGCATTGAATTATGGATATTCACTGATGCTTTCTGCAATTAATCGTGAAATTGTAATGAATGGATACATTACGCAGCTGGGGTTATTCCATGATAATATGTTTAACCAATTTAATTTGGGTTCAGATCTAATGGAGCCGTATCGTGTGCTTGTCGATCGAAAGGTATGTGAAATGAAACCAATAGAATTTGAGCATGAACAAAAAATGAAATTAGTTGCTTTGCTAAATGAAGAAGTAATAATGGAAGGCAAACATTTTGTCATCCTAAATGCGATCAAGCAATATGTTAAGAGTGTATTCGATGCTTTGAATGAGTCGGACATTGCGCAGCTTTCCTTTTATTCTTATGAGTTATAGGTACATGAGAGTGATAGTAATGTTCGACCTTCCTGTACTATCAAGTGCGCAGCGACGAGAATATACGAGATTTCGGAAATATTTGCTGAAGAGTGGGTTTGTCATGCAGCAGGAGTCAATCTATAGCAAGTTAGCATTAAATACCAGCATAGCTCAAAGGATTGAAGATAATGTTCGCAAAAACAAACCTCCTGAAGGGTTGGTGCAAATGTTGACGATTACCGAAAAACAGTATGGTCGAATGGAACTTTTGGTCGGGGAAGTTACAAGTGAAGTGATTCAGAGTGATGAACGGTTAATTATACTGTAATCACGGTAAAAGAGGGGAGGGGGATGTTTGAAATTAACACATCCGGATGTTCATTTCGATATAGAATTTGGAAAGGCTGATTCTCTGATACCAGTGTGTGTTGTAGAATCGCCGGTAAGATGGCGGGAGATTCAAAAGGAATTAATATTTCAGCAAAGTGGTGATAGCGGTAACTGGGTATTGTCGGAAGGTGATAAAGAATTAAAAATCAGCAAAGTCATGGAAATGATATTTAATCCATTGCAGCTAGATGTTAATCAAAGAAAGCTGGTTACTGCCTTTTTGAAATCTTTTGCAGAAAAAGCAGTGAACGAAATGCATTGGAGAGAGGGGCAGGAGCTAAACACACATATCCAAACATTCTTTGGTAATCTAGAGGTGGAGTATTCGTTTGAGTTCAGTATCAATGAGGAACTTGATTATTCGAGTTTGGCGAAAGCTATGGGTATTCAATTAGTTACTGAATATGAAACGGACTTGGAGCGGTTATTGCAATATTGTATATTGCTCCAGGAATTGATAAAGCCAAAATTATTAATATTCTGGAATTTAAGACAATACTTTTCTGCTGAAGAAATGAAATTATTGTATTCAGAAGTGTGCTGTCGAGAATGGAATGTTTTATTAATGGAACATTATATTGACAGTAGAATAGATGGTGAGAAGTGGTATATTATTGATAAGGATAACTGTGAAATCTATTGAAAAAAGAGAAAGATCTCGTTATACTATTATTTAGATAAGTGTGTTTGAGCACAGCAGAGATACATTTTATGTTAGTGATGGCATTTCATTTTCTAATTTGAGGTTTGAGAATGATGTAGAAATGTATGGTGCTCAAACCAGTGTGCTGCAGCTGAATTTGTAAACCTTGTTTGAGAATGATGTAGAAATGTATGGTGCTCAAACTACTTTCTGAAAGAGCCAGTGCAGTTGTATGTTTGAGAATGATGTAGAAATGTATGGTGCTCAAACGCCAATTGCTTTGCCTGCCACTGTTCCCATGTTTGAGAATGATGTAGAAATGTATGGTGCTCAAACAGAGCTATACGGATATACGAGATGCGCACAGTTTGAGAATGATGTAGAAATGTATGGTGCTCAAACTTGGATGAAGCTATCGAAAAGGTAAACAATGTTTGAGAATGATGTAGAAATGTATGGTGCTCAAACAAAAAGACAAACCCAGTCCCTACTATGGCTGTTTGAGAATGATGTAGAAATGTATGGTGCTCAAACTAATGAAAAGTGATGATACTGATATTTTGAGTTTGAGAATGATGTAGAAATGTATGGTGCTCAAACTTTACACGATGATGAATTTATCGAGAAGATGTTTGAGAATGATGTAGAAATGTATGGTGCTCAAACAAAGAAACTAATCCGATCCCAACTATGGCAGTTTGAGAATGATGTAGAAATGTATGGTGCTCAAACTGTTAGAAAGAATCTTGTAGAACGCATGCAGTTTGAGAATGATGTAGAAATGTATGGTGCTCAAACTGAAATCGTCTGTCGTTCCTCTCGATTGCCGTTTGAGAATGATGTAGAAATGTATGGTGCTCAAACAATCTTCATCATATATACCACATTCACAATGTTTGAGAATGATGTAGAAATGTATGGTGCTCAAACTTACTAATTTTTGTTTACACTTCTGCAATAGTTTGAGAATGATGTAGAAATGTATGGTGCTCAAACTTGTCAAATTTGCATAACTACTGGATTTCTGTTTGAGAATGATGTAGAAATGTATGGTGCTCAAACTATACAGATGGACGATGCGTTCACGAGTGAGTTTGAGAATGATGTAGAAATGTATGGTGCTCAAACCTTGTTATTGGTGACTAAATCCCCAGGCACGTTTGAGAATGATGTAGAAATGTATGGTGCTCAAACTGTGTTTACTAGAATAACACGTAATACAAAGTTTGAGAATGATGTAGAAATGTATGGTGCTCAAACTAAGATTTTTTCTTACACCGGAGAAATAGCGTTTGAGAATGATGTAGAAATGTATGGTGCTCAAACCATAGTCAAATAGCACTTCACGCCAGTATTGTTTGAGAATGATGTAGAAATGTATGGTGCTCAAACATTGAAACAAAATCAATCGCTAATGCCAAAGTTTGAGAATGATGTAGAAATGTATGGTGCTCAAACAACTCTTTCAAAAATGAGATTATCGGCGCGGTTTGAGAATGATGTAGAAATGTATGGTGCTCAAACAAACGTGATCGAGCAACAGAGTCCGTTTGAGTTTGAGAATGATGTAGAAATGTATGGTGCTCAAACAGTTCAGTATTTCTCACGGCGTGGTACGTGGTTTGAGAATGATGTAGAAATGTATGGTGCTCAAACTTTGACGAAAACGAACCGTCCACGCCTGCAGTTTGAGAATGATGTAGAAATGTATGGTGCTCAAACGTGGCGAGACTGCAACTCTAAATATCAAGGGTTTGAGAATGATGTAGAAATGTATGGTGCTCAAACGCTCTCCGCTCTCAAGTGGAGTAGTGTAATGTTTGAGAATGATGTAGAAATGTATGGTGCTCAAACTCTTACTATCCGTTTTCCAACACTTCTCCGTTTGAGAATGATGTAGAAATGTATGGTGCTCAAACTGGAGTGACGGTGTAATTATTGACATCAACGTTTGAGAATGATGTAGAAATGTATGGTGCTCAAACTTTACCAATTTAGAAAGGATTGAAACTATGGTTTGAGAATGATGTAGAAATGTATGGTGCTCAAACCAAAGATACACCAACCATGATTGCCATGATGTTTGAGAATGATGTAGAAATGTATGGTGCTCAAACATTATTTCAGTTGGATAAAATGGTAGTATTGTTTGAGAATGATGTAGAAATGTATGGTGTTCAAACGGATTCTAGCATCTGTTGTGAAGTCGTAACGTTTGAGAATGATGTAGAAATGTATGGTGCTCAAACATTTTGACCAATGTTGCATACTCTACCTCCGTTTGAGAATGATGTAGAAATGTATGGTGCTCAAACCAAAAAATGATTATAAATATCTGCGAAAAAGTTTGAGAATGATGTAGAAATGTATGGTGCTCAAACGCACTGTTTCCGTTTTAGATGTGCAAGTGTGTTTGAGAATGATGTAGAAATGTATGGTGCTCAAACTATTACTATATTATCAACATGGAATACCGTGTTTGAGAATGATGTAGAAATGTATGGTGCTCAAACTGTTTTCGTACAAGTCTAAAACGTACGCCAGTTTGAGAATGATGTAGAAATGTATGGTGCTCAAACTTATTGAAAGTCGATTCAATATCTTCCATTGTTTGAGAATGATGTAGAAATGTATGGTGCTCAAACCTGTGTTATTGTACGATGATGTTTTAATTAGTTTGAGAATGATGTAGAAATGTATGGTGCTCAAACGAAAGAAGATATATTTGGTCTGACTGATCAGTTTGAGAATGATGTAGAAATGTATGGTGCTCAAACTTTCTTTTTGTTCCAGAAGATGGTTTTCTAAGTTTGAGAATGATGTAGAAATGTATGGTGCTCAAACCTTTGTTCTCATAGATGAAGTCAGCCAGCAGTTTGAGAATGATGTAGAAATGTATGGTGCTCAAATATACTTTAGCAATGGCGTATTTACCATTGGTTACAGAGACTGGGCACCGGAACATGAGAAAATGGGAAAAGGTGTAACTTTGACTGAGGATGAAATGATGAAGTTGAAGGAACTATTGTAAAGAGGTGAGAAGATGGATACGAGCAGGCTTATTGGCATGCGTGTTGTTAATGTTAACACTCATGCTATAGGAACAATTGAATATATAAAAGATGGCTTCGTATAGCAGGAGAACTTGTGGAAGATAATGTTGGTGTTGTAGTAAACGTCTCCAGCATTGAATGAGAAACTTCACGATTGTTGGAGTGATCGTTTTTAATTTTAGACACTTCGATTATGGCATGGATTTGTGAGGGGTGCAATCCGTGGGCAGATTAGGCGCTTACTGTAGAAATGTAAAATAGTGAAAAAATAGTGTAATTTTAATGGAAAAATTAGCACTCTCGTGATATAATGAGCCTCAGAGAAAAACAAGCGGATGCGAAGCAGACAGTTGTTTTTCTTGGATCATTAACGAGCAAATAAGCTTGTGAAACAAGCGAATAAGTTCTGAAAGAGCGGATTTGTGAGTTTGATAAAAGGCTAATTGATGTTTGATATAATATACGTATCAGGAGGGTGCTTTTTTATGATTAAAGTAACTTTGTCAAATGAAATATTAAAGTATATTACGGAGATAGATAAAAACAGGTATAAAGCATCAGAGGTTTCGTTGCCTATTGCGGTAGCAAGTAAGTTGCGGAAAATTTCAAAGAAGAAAAGTTCCTATGCATCTACTAAAATTGAGGGAAATCCTTTATCGGAGAAGCAGGTGGATGAGGTTATAGATAGCGATGAACGAAAACACTATCTTAAACCGGAGCAGGAGGTTCGTAATTATTTCCTGGCACTGAATTATTTGGAAGAGAAAGCGGCAAAGAAGGAGAGGTTTTCCAAGAAACTGATATTGGATGTACAGAAGTATGTTGAAAAGGGAGCTTCAAAAGAAAAAATCGGACTTCGAGGACCAATGCCCCCCGGAGTATTATTTGCGGTATATGATTCACAAACAGGGAATCCTGATTATATTCCTCCGGAATATATTGATATATCGGATCTGTTGGATGAATTGGTGGAATATGTGAATGAAACAGATGATCATCCGCTCATAATTGCAGCTGTAGTGCATTATCAGCTTGTAACAATTCATCCATTTGAAGATGGAAATGGGCGGACCGCAAGGCTGCTCTCGGGATATATTTTAGATATCAACGGATATGGTTTTAACGGAATTGGCTCATTAGAAGAGTACTTCGCATATGATATTGATGAATACTATGAATCAATCCAGATGGGGCTGCCTGCACTGTATTATTCGGGACGAGAGAATCCTCCGCATCCTGAGATTTGGATCAATTATTTCCTTCACATGGTGCTGCTATACTCAAATAAGGTTTGCGAATTGTCGGAGAGTTCAAACAACGAAGAATTGGAAGGAAGCCTTTCATATCTAAAAGGGAAAGAGAAGGAATTGCTCTTGCTGCTCATGAAGAACTATAAAAGAGAGTTCACGCCGATCGAAGTCAGCAAAGAGCTTAAGGTTACAAATAAGACTGTAATAAATCGACTTGCAACACTTGTAAAAAATGGTTTCGTCATTCCGAATCTGGTTAAGGAACGTATACGTTCCTATGAACTTTCTGATTTTACCAAGCAGAATGAGAAGGAGATAAGAAAGCTTTTGAAGTGAGGCGGGAGATTGATGAAATAATGGATGGCAAAGTGGATAACAAAATTATAAAAAATTCCGTCCGCTTTTGTGCTATAATTTATAAGTAGATGGAATCGTGAGGAGGTGATGTATCATGCTTACTGACGATGAGATTAGAGAAATATGTGACCGTTATGAGCTTATATATAATATAACAGACAATGTAGTTTTTATTCGCTCAGCATGTGGACGTTGGAACATATTTTTGCGAGGAGATGAGGTTGTCAATCTACGCCACGAGAATTATCGATGGGCGAAGGGGACAGCACAGAAAACACACAAGAAATTTGCTGAAAATTATCACGACCAGGAATTGGAAACGAAGGACTTTCGTGAAGTGGTCAGTTATATTGTGAGACATGATAAGAAGATGTTGCGCAATTTTAAGAAAAGAACAAAGATGGATAAAATATTTGAGGAAATCGAGGAAAATCAATGTTCTGATTAACAGGGAAAGGTAGGTAGAATACTATGGATTTTTTTGGTTGGGAAGATTTGGACGGGGACGGTCATGTTGATGAAGTTGAGAGCCTGCTTGCAGACGATCTTATGTGTACGAATGATGAGGAACGTGAAATGAATGCTGGAATCGGAGGTTTGGGTCCGACCTCGGGGTCGTTTGGGCTGGAAAGTGGTCTTGACGGCGATGTGGATGAGGAATTTCATGATGGACTGGAAATAGATTTACTGAATGCTGATATTGATCCGGATGATTTTCGGTTAATGGATGAGGAGGAAAGACTCGAGGCTTTGGATGACGCAGGTTTGGATCCTGATGATTTTGATGATTTTTTATGATTTTTGACATTGATTATAGTAATAGTGTGATGACATAGAGGACGGTATTCTTGATCGCGAGCAAAGACTTAGATCCTGCTCGCGATCTTGGATACCGTCTTTCTGGGATTCGAGCTTATATTCTCTCCAGATATCTCCTGCGGTAATATTCCATGGTTCTGTATTCCAAAATATCATGCATATGTTTTATAAAAGCATCGTTTTTTACGATATCTTTTAGGTCATCTCTAATTGCAAGTGCAAAGCCGTCTTTTTCGACAAAGAAACCTTTTCCCGAAGCCTTCAAATATTTAATAGGCATGCTTTTGGCTTTGCGCAAATGTTGCTTATCTGTTATAGATTTGTATTCATCATATGTAATGTCCGCGGCAAAATCTTTCCAGTTTTTGCCGGTATTAAAAAAGTCTTTCCATGCTGCAAGAACTTCGTCATCCTTGACAGCTAATCGTACATTCCCATGATTAAAAAAGCTATAAAGAATAGGCATTTTATAGACCTTCTGCATATCTGTTGTTTCAATTAATGTCAGAAAGTCCTTGCCCAAACCTGAGCAAAGTGTTTCCTCTGTCTCAGAGAGCTCGTGCAACTTCTCCAAAAATTCCAAATAATGCCGGAATGGATTTTCTTTGGCATGCGTTATGCAATATCGGTAAACATCATCATCCATATAGGTGAATAATTGCATACGTGTAGGAATCTTGCCATCGAGCTTTTCTTTAACGCGATAAAATTCATGTGTTATCCGCTCTTTTGCCGTAAGGGATTTTTGATCTAATTTCTTAAATAGGTCAATTAAGCGCATATCGAAATCTACAATACAGTCATCTGGATATTCTATGCTGGAAAGATCGGTTGGAGCGTTCTTATTAGAATCTCCTCCGCCTGTTAACAACAAAGGTACCCGTCCGGCTTTTTCGTAATTTCCTATGAAGTCAAGCACATTTAGGTATGTTTTTCCTTTGCTGATCCTAAGTCCGCGTCCTAATTGCTGTAAAAAGACAACAGGAGATTCTGTGGGTCTTAAAAACATAACCATATCAAGATCTGGTATGTCAACACCTTCATTGAACATATCAACGGAAAAGATCACTTTAATTTCCTGGCTTTTCAACTTCTGTATAGCGATATTTCTTTCTTCAGAAGGTTCACCGTTGGTATTACTATATACAGCCACAGCATCT
>OLNW01002247.1_pt1 | contig 16985 bp, 12 predicted proteins | sample 1672121 | NCBI WGS metagenome assembly OLNW01 (sample SAMEA3136648, study PRJEB25190) | human gut metagenome
CGATTCTAAATGGCGAGATACGTTACTGTTTGCAGGTTACCTGTGAACAGTAACAACAAACTTCGTCTACCTCAACTATGTAATCTAAAGCTCATCACACCGGACATTATTTTTCAATCACAATTCCGTTTTATAAATTCACTGGATTCTATTTTTTCATTTACGTTTGCTTTTACTCAATTACAACTGCAAATCCATCTTCGGTCTCAGTTGTTGTAGTCTTCTTTCCATGATCTTTAGCGAACTTCTCCACATTTGTTTTCTGATGTGGTTCTGTTACCAGAATCTTTACCGGACTGTTGTCGCTTTTGATTGCCTCAGCTGTCAGCATCAGCGGTTCCGGACAGGACAGACCTCTTGCATCGACTTCTCTCATGTCACATTCTCCTTCTGTACTCACTTACTCATTTTCTGATTCTGCGTTTTAACTTTACTTTTCTATTTTGCTTCACTTCTTTTGTTCGTAAATGCAATAACGAAACATACAATAATGCAGATGATCACTGCTATTTTTCCTGCTGTCGGCACAGCTCCTGCAACGATATTTCCTGTCTCAGCATCTACAGCTGTTCCGCTTGCTGCCAGACCGAAGTTGTGAGCCAGGGCTCCACCTGCAAACATACCAAGTACAGTCACACCGGAATCAGAAGATCCCTGTCCTGCCAGTACAAGCTGACGCAGCGGGCATCCGCCTGCCAGTACTGCTGCAAAACCAACTGCATACATACCAAGAATGCTCCACAGATGCTCGGAATGAGCGATGATTCCAGGTGTGTCAAATGCCAGGATAAAGTGACCTGTTGCCACATTGTATACCAGCATTACAGCAAAGAATCCAATGATGATTGTAATCAGATCAAAATTCTTCATCAGGATGATATCTCTGATACTTCCTGCAAAACACATTCTGGATTTCTGCGCAAATGCTCCGAAGATCAGTCCACCGATCAGAGAGATCATCAGTGGTGCATGCATGCTTCCCGGGCCGCTCTCACTGCTCTTTAACAGTGTTGTTGTAAGTGCAAGTACAAGAACACCAACCATCAGTAACGGAAGTGCGCTTCCACTCAGTTTGTTTGTCACGTGTGCACGTCCCAGACTGAAACCTTTCTTAAGTGCCACAACGCCGGTTGCCACACCAAGTGCAAATCCAATCAGTGCAACCCATGCATTCAGATCTCCTGCTGACATACGGATTACCATTCTCAGAGGACATCCAAGGAATACAAGTGCTCCGATCACAAGGATCATTCCCAGTACAAAACGTACCATTGTAGATGAACCTGCTGTCGCACGGTATTCTTTTGTTGCAACAGAGATCAGAAATGCACCAAATACAATTCCGATGATTTCCGGTCTTGCGTACTGGACCGGCGCTGCGGAATGCAGTCCAAGCGCACCGGCTGTATCACGAACAAAACATGCTACACAAATTGCCATATTTGCCGGATTTCCGAAGTATGCCAGACACGCTGCCACTACTCCGAGGATTACACCGGCAATCCCCAGTTTCTTTTTTGAATCAAATAAATTCATTCTCTTTTCCTCCTGCTTTCTGACACGGATTCTTGCAGGATTTTTAATCTTGTGCCAGTTCTCTCACTGCCTTGATTGCAGTATCCACTTCCTCTTCCGTGTTATAATGAGAAAAACTGAAACGGACCGCTCCCTGTTCCACGGTTCCAAGTGCCTTGTGCATCAATGGCGCACAATGGGCTCCCGGACGTGTAGCAATCCCATATTCTTCATTCAGTTCATCACTTACCTCCGAAGAGTCATAATCCCCAAGATTAAATGTTACGATCGCAGCTCTCTTGTCTGTACTGAAATCTCCATAGATCTTCACCTCAGGGATCTGGGAAATTCCTTCATAAAACCTGCGCATCAGAGACAGTTCCCGCTCACGAATCTGATCCAGTCCAGTCCGCTGCAAATAAGAAATTGCCGCTCCAAGTCCTGCAATTCCATGTCCATTGAGCGTACCGGCTTCCAATGCCGTCGGCATTTCCGACGGATGATGCGGATTATAAGTATCCACTCCACTTCCGCCACAGAGCAGTGGACGAATCATCACTCCTGTCTTCACATATAATCCACCGGTTCCCTGCGGACCAAGCAGACCTTTGTGTCCTGTAAAGCAAAGTACATCAATTCCAAGTTTCTGCACATCGATTGGATACACTCCTGCTGTCTGTGATGCATCCACCACGAACAGAATCTGATGATCCTTTGTGATCTTTCCAACTCGTTCCAGATCAATCATATTTCCAGTCAGATTCGATGCATGTGTGCAGACGATTGCTTTTGTATTTTCCTTTACTGCGGATTCCATCTCTTCATATGAAATATTTCCCTTTTCATCACAGTCCAGAATGGTAAGCTCTACTCCCTGTTCCTGACACCAGTACAGCGGGCGAAGTACAGAATTATGTTCCAGTACGGTCGTAATCACATGGTCTCCCGGGCAGAACAGACCTTTCAATGCAATGTTCAGACTTTCCGTAGAATTGGCAGCAAAAGCGATCCGGCTCGCACTCTCTGCCCCAAACAGATCTGCCAGTTTCTCCCTTGTCTCATAAATCATGCGAGAAGCATCCAGGGCTGCCTGTGTGCCTCCACGTCCTGCATTCCCCATACTGTCAAAAGCTTTCATCACAGCTTCTTTTACTTCTCTGGGTTTCTGTAATGTTGTTGCCGCATTGTCCATATAGATCATAGGGCTTTTTCTTCCTTTCTGTACGCGTTTCATACCGCATTCGTACTTACTGTTCAACCATATCATAAACAGTAACTCTGTATGAACCACTGATTTTATTATACTTCTCTTCCATATTTCCGTCTAATTGCATTCCTCAATGAATGTAATCGATTTATAGGTTTTATCTATAAATCTTTTCCTGTCTTTTTCATTATTAAATGTATTTTTAACTGTCCTCTCTCATAGCAAATATTATCCTACTCGGAACAAGAGATGTACCTTTTACGCTGGGATATGTCTTAAAAATGTTTTCTGAAAGATATATGTCACAATTGGTGTCAGATTTTGATCTCATTCTACTTTATCTATCTTATATACTTCATTCACAGTTTTAATAAATTTTTCTGCTGCCGGAAGTCCCGGATAATCCGGATCATACACCATATTGAGCGTACGCTTCCATCCATTTTCTCCCAGTGAAAATGCCAGCATTCTTCCTGCCGCAAGCTCTTCTTCTGCCGCGAGTTTTGAAATGATCGTCACTCCCACTCCGCTGCTGACAGAACGTTTGATCGTCTCCTGATTCTCCATCACAGCTGCCACCTGCAGATCTCTCATTTTGATCTTCAATTTGGCAAGCATCTTTTCTGCTTCTTTTCTCGTTCCCGAACCATCTTCCCTCAGGATGACCGGCTCTTCAAGCAGCCATTCTGTAACCGGGAGTCCTTCTTCCTTCCGCTGCCGAAATTTTTCATCTGCCGGAGTCAGAACAACCAATTCATCTTCATAAAATGGCAGATAGGTGCATTTACTTTTTTCCAGAACGGTTCCATTAAATCCAAGATCTGCATGATGCGACAATATCATTTCCGTTACACCTTCACTGTCTGTCTCAAAGATTTTCAGACGTTCTTTCGGATATTCTTCTCTGAATTTCGCCATAATTTTCGGCAGAATATACTGGGATGGAACTGTAGATGCCGCAATACGAAGTACATTTCCATCTTTCTTTTTCTGTCCGAAGCGCTCCTTGATCTTTCGCTCCAGCTCCAGCATCTGAACTGCATAAGCGTATAATTCTTTTCCTTCTTCTGATAATGCCACACCTCGTGTATTACGGACCAAAAGACAAGTGTTCAACTCCTGTTCCAGTGAAGAAATATGCACACTCACTGTTGGCTGTGTCAGAAAAAGCTGTTTCGCAGTCTCGGAAAAACTTTTTGTTTCCGCCACTTTTACAAATGCTTCCAGTTGTTTTAAATTCATTTCGTCCCCTCCTTTCCTGCATTATTTTTCTTATTATTCTTTTCATTCTTTCATTGTTCTGTTGCTGCTCACAACATCCTATATGCAAAATCCATCTAGGATTTTACCTCTTTGTCAGTATTCACTATGATTCTTTCGATTATCCAAGTGCTCCGTCTCAGCACCGTCTTTTCTTGTCATGCCGATTCTGTCTGTATATTCCAGAATGCGCTTTGCATTCTTTCTCCCTGTTCCAAACTGATCTCTGACCTGAATAATTGTAATCTTTCCATAATGGTCTAACAGATTCGCCACATCATTTCTGACATAATCTGCGATTTTGGGAACCGTATAGACATTTTCCGTGATTCTTACAGCTTCTTTTCTATATTCCATCAGTGCAAACATATCTCTTAGCTTTTCCATTTGCAGCTTTCTCGAATCTTTTTCGGAAAGCAAACGCTTCTCTACAAAATCCGTCAGCTCACAGAATGTCATACCTGCACGTTCTGCCTCCTGATAAAATGCTATTTTCATCTTACGGTAAACATCGGTCTCCTTCGGTTCATACTCTTCCGGTGCAAGCAATATGTCTCCGGGAATTTCGCTCTCTTCACAATTTCTGACGATTCTTTTCAACACATGCTGCTCTTCCAGCCATTCTACATATGCATCTGCCAGAATCTTCCCTGATGTTTTCCTTCCGGTAATTAATCCATTCTCTTTCTTCTGTCTCGCCTGATTCTGACTCTTTTCACTTCCTGTCCGTCTGTTCCATTCCTGAGACAGTTTGCTGATAACCTCTGCTTTTGGCATTCCAGGATTATAAGGATGCTCTTTCAACCATTTCCCAAACAGTTTTTGAATCTGCTCTCTCTGATTTTCCTCTTTTTCCCGACTCCAGATCCATTCTTTTCCTTTTACCGCAAGACTGATCACCGACTGTTTTTCCTTCATTTCCTGTAAAAGATCTTCCGCCTTATTCTCTTGAATTCCAAATTCTGTTTCAAGACGCTTTAGGAAATGTTCTACTGAAATCATCCGTTCCTGTTGTAACAGATATTGTTCTGCTCTCTCTTCTTCTGTTCCATTTTCGGCCTGTTTCAGACGATTAATTACCTTCTTCTGGAATCTGCGTTCTTTTCGTGCATCTGTTTCCAGAATCACACCCCCGCCAATCGTCTCCAATGGTGAATAAAACCTTACCACAAACCGGTCACCTCTGCACAGTGCAGTCTCTTTTTCCATCCGCAGTTGTACATAACCGCTCTCTCCCGGTAAAAGTATCTCCTTTTCCAGCGGCACCGCCCGACAGAGTACTTCTGATGTTCCACTGTAAAAATGCAGACGCGTCTGATTTTTTATTTCTCTTTTTCTATCTTTTACCAGTTCCATTCGGACATTAAAGATTTTTCCAACAGACATACTTCCCGGTTTCGCAAGCACTGTCCCTCTGCCAAGTGTCTTCACCGAGACATCCTGCTTCTTATCGATTCCTGCAAGATTCAATGCAACCCGTTGTCCTTCTTCTGCCTGTTCCACACGTTCTCCATGTACCTGAATCTCCCGGATTCTGCATAATGTCTGTTCCGGATAAATCATTAACTGATCTTCAGTCCGTATCTTTCCACCAAGCAGTGTTCCAGTCACTATGGTTCCTGCCCCATGGACAGAAAATACTCTGTCCACAGGGAGCCTTGAAACAGAAGAAGTTTTCCACATTCTTGCATGATTTTCCACATAAGAAATGATGGTCTTCTTCAACTCCTCAATGCCCTCTCCGGTTTTCGCCGATACACAGACAATCTCCGACTTTTCTATTTCTTTATCTGTCGGTTGTTTTAAATTTTTTTCCAGCTCTTCTGCAATCTCTTCTTTCAGAAATTCAATCCACTCCTGATCCACCAGATCGCATTTATTGAGTACAACAATATAATTCTCTACTCCCAACAGACGCAAAATATCCAGATGTTCTCTTGTCTGCGGCATGATACCTTCATCTGCGGCAATCACCAGAAGTACCAGATCCATTCCTGCCACCCCCGCTGTCATATTTGAGATAAAGCGCTCATGTCCCGGCACATCTATGATTCCGGCACGCATTCCATTCGGCAGATCCATCCAGGTAAATCCCAGATCTATAGTAATTCCACGTCTTTTTTCTTCTTCCAGACGGTCTGTATCACGCCCGGTCAGCGCACGGATCAGAGCTGTTTTTCCATGATCTACATGTCCGGCAGTACCGATGATGATATGATGCTTCATATCTCAGATTCCTTTCTTTAAACTAAGTCACACTTTATTCTTCGTTTTTCTTCCTCAAGAAAATTTTTTTTGCTTTCTTTTCTTCTTCAAAATTTTTCCGTGGTACAACACCGTATAACTTTGTTCTATCTTTTACATACTCTCTACGCTTTGAAATATTTCCAACTCTCCGGAGATTCTCACCAGATCTTTCACCGCATCCTCCGAAAATGTTCTCATATCCAAGAGTAATCTGTCTTCATGAATTCTTCCGATCACAGGGATTTCCAGTTTTCTGAATCTTCGGTCCAGTTCTGCTACTGAGATTTGTAACGGTTCAATCGCTACTGCATAACTCGGAAGCTCTGTCAACGGCAGAGCTCCTCCACCGACTTTCGCAACAGATTTTTCAACTAAAAAATGTACCGCAGCTGCAGACAAAACTGCACTCTCCAATCGCTCACAGGCATTCTCTGCCGCCTGTCTGATTTCTTCCGGATCTCTTGTCATCATTTCTAACACCGGAATTTCCTTCACTGCCTGTTCTTCTTTCTGATATGTTTCCAGCACAGATTCCAATGCTACCGCTGTAAATTTATCAATTCGCAACGCACGCATCAATGGATGTTTTCTGATTTTATCAATACACTCTTTTTTGCCAACAAGAATTCCTGCCTGCGGGCCTCCCAGTAATTTATCTCCACTGAAAGTCACCACATCCACACCAGTCTTCACAGCTTCTTGTACCGTCGGTTCATGTGGCAGGCCATATGCTTCCAGACTTAAGAGAACACCACTTCCAAGATCTTCAATCACATAAAAGTCTTTCTGTTCTTCTGATTCCTCTTCCGCATTCAATCTATTCAACCTGTCCCTCAGTCCACACAGTTCTTTTGCCTGTACTTCTTCCGTAAATCCAAGAATTCTGTAATTACTTGTATGCACTTTGAGAAATGTACTGGTCTCTTCTGTCACGGCTTCTTCATAATCACTGAGTCTTGTCCTGTTGGTCGTGCCAACTTCCCGAAGCTTTGCGCCGCTTAATTCCATCACATCCGGAATCCGGAACTTTCCACCGATTTCCACCAGCTCGCCACGGGAGACTACAACCTCTCCACCTTTTGAAAGTGCACTCAAAGTAAGCAACACAGCTCCCGCATTATTGTTCACAGCTACCGCTGCCTCTGCTCCTGTAATCTGGCACAACAATTTTTCAAAATGAGCACATCGATCTCCTCGTGTTCCTTCTGCCAGATCATATTCCAGATTAGAGTATCCTTCTGCCACAGCAAGCAGCCTCTTTGTAGCTGCTTTTCCAAGCGGCGCTCTTCCAAGACCTGTGTGAAGAATCACTCCTGTTCCATTATAAACCGGCCGCATCTGCCACATATCTTCCTGCAGATGTCCTTCTACCACACTGCACAGATCCTCGTCCGACTGTATCTCATCCAGAAACTTCCGCACTAACTGCTCACTTCCAGAGACAGTCTTTTCTTTCTGAATCTGTTCCCGTAAATCGTCCAGCAGTTTTTGTACCTTTTCTTTCACCTGGTTGTATCCAAATCTTTGAATCAACACTTTAACTCCCGGTCGTTTCATCAGATCGTCAATTCTCGGAAGCATTCTGTATACTACATTTTTATTTTGATTTTCTTTCTGTTCCAACTGTCTTTCCTTTCTACGACAGAGAAATGCTGTAAGGTATAGACTGACACCCTCACAGCATTTCTATTCAGAACATACGAAATGTTCTAATTCTTTTTCAGTTGGATGAGTTTCTTCTGCCGCGCTTTTACCCGGCCGATCACAGATACTTTTGTTTCAATTCCTGATTCTGCAAAGTCTTTCATCAGTCCGTCCAGTTCTTCCTCCGGCACACTTACCAGAAGACCTCCTGAAGTCTGAGGATCGCTGAGCAGATCCAGATATACTTCTTCCACATCTCCTGCATCGAGATACGGTTCGGCAAATTCACGATTCTTATATGCTCCCGCCGGAACCAGTCCCATGCGGGCATAATCTGCTGCCTCCTCGAGATATGCAATCTGCTCTGGATAAATTTCCAGAGTCACATCACTGGCCTGCGCCATCTCAGTACAGTGTCCGAGCAGACCAAATCCAGTCACATCCGTACAGGCATGCACCGTATAATTCTCCACCGTTTCTTTCGCTTTTCGATTCAGTGAAGCCATTACAAGTGCCGCTTCCTGTGCCGCTGCTTCTGATGCCATCTGCGCTTTGACCGCAGTGTTGATCACACCGCTTCCGATCTGTTTCGTCAACACGAGAACGTCTCCCGACTGACACCCATAGTTTTTGTAAATTTTCTCCGGGTGCACGAAGCCTGTAACCGAGAGTCCATACTTCGGTTCGTCATCCTGTACAGAATGCCCTCCGACCAGAACAGCTCCTGCCTCCAGAACTTTATCCGCTCCTCCCCTGAGGATCTCTCCCAGGATCTCCGGATCCAGACAATTCGGGAAGCACACAATATTCAATGCCACTTTCGGCTCTCCGCCCATGGCATACACATCACTTAAAGAATTGGCCGCTGCAATCTGACCAAACATATATGGATCATCCACCACCGGAGTGAAGAAATCCAATGTCTGTATCATGGCAGTCTCATCCGATATTTTATAGATTGCGGCATCGTCCGATGTCTCAACCCCAACGAGCAGACGCTCGTCCGAAAATTTAGGTAACTTACCCAGAACCTGGGCAAGGGTCTCAGGACCTATCTTGGCCGCTCATCCGGCAGTCTTTGTCATCTGTGTCAGATGAATTTCTTTATACATGCTCTTGTGTTCCATTCTTCACGCACCTCCTTTCCGCATCTTCTTATTAATAAATCCACTGCTTCATAAAATAACTGGCTCACCCATATGCAAATACATAAGATAATTATGATTTTAGAAACAATGTATTTCCACAATTTAACAAGGTTTAATAATCTTACCTGCCTGCTGCATGGACTCAACAATACTGTACATATTTGTGACAGTTCCAACAGCCAGTTTTTCTTTTAATCCGTAATAGTCCAGGCATGTGCCACAAGTCATGATCTCCACGCCCTGGCTTTCCAGATTCTTCAGATCTTCCAATGAATCGGATCCTTCGCAGGTCAGCTTTGCACCACCATTGTAAAAGATCATTTTCTTTGGAAGTTCTTCCAGCTGAGTGATTGCATAAATGCAGCCTTTGATCAGAACTCCACCAAGTTCCTCATTTCCCTGTCCCATCTTGTCAGAAGAAAATACTGCAATTGTATCCCCTGTCACGAAACATCCGCAGGAATCTCCTGCTTCTGTCACGGCAGCCTCTGCATTTCCTGCAGCATTAATTTTTACTTTATACTCACCTTCACCAAGTTTTTCACTTGTAACAGCTGCTCCTGTACTTTCTGCCAGCTTTGTGACATTCTTCACTGCTGTCTCGTTATCTACAAGAACCTCTACTTCTTCCGGTCCTGTCAGTGCATCTAACGCTTTCTTTGTTTTAATAACCGGCACCGGGCATTTATCTCCCATTGCATTTACTGTTATCATAATATATCGCTCCTTTTTCCTTAATCAGGCTTCTAAATTTTAGTATAACATTTTCTGTACAGGTTATCAAATTGTAATATTTTTTCTTGCAAATTAAATGTGTAGTTGTATTACTGTTCACAGGTAACCTGCAAACAGTAACGTATCTTCATTTACAAAGAAGTGGGCTTATAAAAACTGCTCTCGTTCTTATAAGCCCACTTCTTTTTTATTTCATTTTCCTATAAAACAGTTTATTCTAGAATTTCCCCGACACTAGAGTGTGTCTGAGACTCCTTACGCGTCTTTTCCTTCTCCGGCAAAATATTCTTTCACCAGTTTTACAACCACACCAGACAGCAGGAAGACTGCGATCAGGTTCGGGATTACCATCAGACCGTTAAATGTCTCTGCGATATTCCACATCAGTCCAAGTTCCATTGTTGCACCAACAATTGCCACCAGTGCATAAAGCACCATAAATGGTTTGTTGGCCTTTGTTCCAAGAAGAAATTCTACACAACGGGTTCCATAAAGTCCCCAGCCGATGATTGTAGAAAATGCAAAGCAGCACATTGCAACGGCTGTAAAAATAGATACCCAGTTTCCATATGTAGATGTAAATCCAAGGATTGTAAGCTCTGCTCCTGCAGCAGCTCCATATCCAACCGGTACACCGCTGCACAGAATTACCAGTGCTGTCAGTGTACAGATTACGATCGTATCTACAAATACCTCAAAGATTCCGAAAAATCCCTGTTTTACAGGTTTTCTTGTATCTGCACAGGCATGTGCGATAGAACCTGTACCAAGTCCAGCTTCATTGGAGAAAATTCCTCTGGATACTCCCTTCTTCATACTCATGAAGAAAGATCCTACTGCTCCTCCTGTCACGGATGCCGGTGAAAATGCTCCTTTAAAAATAGAAGCAAATACTGACGGGATATTCTGATAGTTCAAAATCACAACACCCAATGCAAGAATGATATAAATCACTGCCATGAATGGAACCAGCTTTTCTGTTACCTGTCCGATCCTCTTGATTCCTCCGAGAAGAATCAATCCGATCAATACTGCCAGAATGATTCCGATCGCCAGATTCAATGTTCCAGCATTGCTTTCACCGATCACTCCATAATTAAATAACGCTGAATCAATTGCAGTTGTGATTGTATTTACCTGCGTTGCATTTCCTGTTCCGAATACGGTCAGCACACCAAATGCTGCAAACAAATATGCAAGCCAGAGCCATTTTTTCTTCAGACCATTTTTAATGTAGTACATTGGTCCTCCTACCAGATCTCCTTCTGCATTTTTCTCACGGAAATGTACTGCCAGAGTTACTTCTGAAAACTTTGTACACATTCCAAGGATCGCAGAAATCCACATCCAGAAGACTGCTCCCGGTCCTCCGATTGCAATGGCACCTGCCACTCCCGCAATATTACCGGTTCCAACAGTAGCAGCCAGCGCTGTACATACCGCCTGAAACGGAGTCAGTGCTCCATCGGAAGCATCTCTTTTTCTCAGCATTCTTCCAATCGTAACTTTCATCGCATAAGGGAATTTTCGGATCTGTAAGAATCCTGTACGGACACTCAGCAGAAGTCCTACACCGATGATACAGATCATGGCCGGTACACCCCAGATGAAGTTATTCACTACGTTATTGACTGATTCTATTGTAGCTAACATTCTCTCTTATTCCTTTCCTTTTATACGGCTCCCCAAAATCAGAGCGTGTTTAAAAAATGCTTTCTGCGAGATGTATGTCATAATTTGCGTTATATTTCCACTTAAGTAAAGACAAAATATAACAGAAAGCAGGGCATACAGATTGCCAAAAAGATTTTTCAGACACACTCAGATACAAATTTCTCTAAAGTTATATTGCCGCTTTACCATGCTAAATTGCAGTTTAACTGTTAAATTGTAGCACGATTTTACACAAAAGTACAGATTTTATGCGAGAAACGTTACTGTTTGCAGCTATGCTGTGAACAGTAACCCGAATCAGTGATCTCATTATTACTATTCACTGATTCAGGGCTCAACAACTATCTTTTATTTTTTCTGTTGAATCAAAATACTTAAATCGATTTTGCAACACAATTATAATGTCTTCACCGCAACACTCAAAATATGTTTTGCACACTGCTGCAGATCTGCCTTATTGATCTCTTTTCCTTCTTTCACAACATTTACGATATCATCTACATTCTGCTGGCATCCCGGCATCTGCAGATCATTTCCGGCTTTGATACACTGAACACTGCTGGAATGTGTATATTTTCCGGAAGGAGATACCATTCCCATTGCAGAAGTATCCTGTGAGGTATACCAGTCTGTCATCACAAGTCCTTCAAATCCCCACTCATCTCTTGCAACATTCTGAAGCAGATCGTAATTATTGGCCGCATGCACTCCATTGATCAGATTGTAGGACGTCATGATTGCATAAGGCTGTGCTGTCTTCACTGCGATCTCAAATCCTTTGAGATAAATCTCACGCAGAGCACGCTCACTGATATGTGCATTTGTGAACATACGGTTGTCTTCCTGATTATTTCCTGCAAAATGTTTGATCGTTGTTCCCTGTCCGCCACAGGACTGAACACCTTTTGTGTCTGCTGCGGCACAGAGACCTGCAAGTACCGGATCTTCAGAATAATACTCAAAGTTACGTCCACACAGTGGATTTCTGTGAATATTCATTCCCGGAGCAAGCCACAGATGTACATGGAACAGCTTCATCTCTTCTCCGACGATCTGTCCCATTCTCTGGATCAGATCCATATCCCATGACTGTGCCAGTGTTGTCGCGATCGGGATTGCAGTACAGTACTGATAATAATCTACTGCATCCTCCGGAAGATTTTCTGCAAATGGTGCGATTTCCAGACCAAACTGTTCGCCGCCCGGAAGCTTATTTCCATCCTTATCTGTCTTGAAATGTTTCTGCAGACGTAAACCTGCCGGTCCATCTGCCAGAATCAGATTCGGAACTTTTCTTGTTTCCATCAGTGAAGAAGTGGTGTCTCCTGCTGCCCCCGGCACGCATGTAGAAGCAGAACCAATCACATTACCACCACCGAGTTCTCGCTCTGTTCCCACACAGAGTTCTGCCATTTCTTCCACTGTAAGCTGCGCAACCAGTTCATCTATCGTTGCCTTTCCTTCTTTCACATCTTCCAGCGTCAGCACCTGCTCCGGTTTTTTATCTTTCAGAGTTCTCCGCATTACTTCGTATTCAGCAAACTTTGTCTGCATCTTCTCTGCACTGATGGTAATCACTTTATTGAACGGTGTATCATCCAAATCAAGTTCAAAAAGCGGGAGCATGTGATGAATCTCTTTGACAAGCACAGAGTCTTTCATCACTTTCTTAAGCTGAAGCGTTCTGACAGTCTCATCCAGATCGATGGTCATTGCAATCTTGGTTGTACGGGAGCTGTTTCCAACACGGATTACATATTCGCCCTCTTCCATTACCCATGCTGCATCATAAGAATCGTAGGAAGCCATATCAGTTGTGGCAAATGTCACAGTGACAACTTCTTTCTCTCCCGGTGCAAGCAGCTTAGTTTTTGCAAATCCCGCAAGTTCCTGTGTCGGTTTTTCAATCAGTCCGTTTGGAGCAGAATAATAAACCTGAACTACTTCTCTTCCCGGATAAGTATCTCCGATATTTGTCACTTCAACTTCCACTGTCACCTTTTCTTCATCTGCTGTGACTTTTTTGGTTTCGAGTTCAAATTCTGTATAACTCTTTCCATATCCGAAGCAATACAGCGGCATCACACCAAATGTATCAAAATAACGGTAGCCCACATAGATTCCATCACTGTAATATTCATCATCCAGATCTCCGTTACGATAACTGAATGTCGCAGAAGACGGATACTCATCATAAGATTTTGCCCATGTATCTGTAAGTTTTCCTGATGGATATGTCTTTGCCGTCAGGACATCTGCCACTGCATAACCGCCGATGTTTCCAGTCTGTCCAACCAGTACAAGTGCCTTCACGCCTTCGATTTTCTTTAATTCTGTCAGGTCAATAATTCCACCTACGTTCAACAGTACAATACAGTTCTGATAATGTTCTGTCATAAAACGAATATTGGCAAGTTCCACGTCATCTAAATAGTAATCACCTTTTTCAGCTTTTCTGTCTTTTCCTTCTCCGGAATTTCTGGAAATCACATAGATTGCTGCATCTGCTTCTTTTACATCTTCTGCTGTAATCTCTGGCTGCTCTGGTGCTTCAAATGGATGTTCAAATCCAACTATAACTGTTGGTGCACCGGTTTCCTCTGAGATCTGCTGCAGTTTTTCCAGATAGTTTTCCTGTGCTTCTGCAAGCATCTGATCATACCGGTCCAGCCACGCTCCTGTAACCAGCTCAAAACCTGCCTCTTCCAGTCCCTTTGCAATAGAAATATTCTCGCGCACATTGACATCTCCTGATCCGGTTCCACCTTTGATCGTATGTCTCACTCCTGTTCCAAAAAGTGCCAGTTTCTTTGTATTTTCTTTCAGTGGAAGAACTCCGTCGTTTTCCAGAATGACCATACATTCGCCCGCAAGTCTGCGTACTTCTTCCTGATGTTTTCTTTCATATTCCTGAATTTCTTCTGTCTTCATTGCATAAATCTGTGCCATAAATTAATTTGCCTCTTTTCTTGTAAATCTTATCTGTCTGAAGCTCTATCTATTATATTCCCTGTTACGCTTACCTTTTAGCAGCAACTTAGAGCTGTCATATTGTTACTGTTCACAGCATAGCTGTAAACAGTAACGTATCTCGCCATTTAGAATCGCCTTTGGCGATGGGCGAGATACATTCAAGACAATATGTGCATCCTCCATGCCAATCAGCGGAGTGATTGACATGGGAGTGAACAGCAACGTCATATTTTCGCCAATGGCAATACAGATTTATTATACTTGATTTCAATCTCAACTTCCAGTAGCATGTGATTTTATTCATGATCATATATTACTGTTCGTTACTGTTCACAGGTAACCTGCAAACAGTAACGCATCTCGCCATTTTGAATCGCCTGTGGCGATGGGCGAGATGCATTCAGGTCAAAACGTGCATCCTCATAGCGAATCAGCAAAGTGATTCGCTATGGTCTGAACGGTAACTGTTATTGTTCACAGCATAGCTGCAAACATACAAAATGCAGGAGATTATGAAATTATAATTTTCTTCATAGTCTCCCGCATTGTTCCTTTCACGGCTAAATTTCTTAAATATCAATCAAGTACTTCCTTGGAATCGAACTGTTCCATAAATTTTGTATATTCCACAGAATCTTTGAATACTGGTTTGTAATTCTCAACCAGCTCTCTGCTTCTTACAGCTTTCTCTTTCAGCAGTCCATATGCTGCCAGTGCAAACATTTTCGCTGTATCAATATAAGCTTCTTCTTCCTTTGTTACTTCAAAGTTAATCTGGTGAAGTCCGCCTTTTACACCTCCTGTGTTGAATGTATAAACAGGCATCAGATGCTGTACATCACCCACATCCGTAGAGCCACCGGAATGTCCCGTAGCCTCTCTTACAGGTACTTCCGGTGCTGCGAGTTCTGCTGCTCTCTTCAATTCCGGCAGAGCCTGCTCTGCAAGTGTCGGAAGATATCCCGGCAGTGTAGTGATTTCTACTTTGGCTCCCATTGCCACTGCACCGGCATGGAACGAACGGTCTGTTTTCTTTGCTGCATCCGTAAATGCTTCAATCGTCTTCGCTCTTACCAGTGTCTCGATCACTACTTCATCCGGAATTACATTGACCAAATTGCCACCTTTCGTAATGATCGGATGAACACGGACACAGTCTTCATCACGGAAAGTCTCACGATTGAGTCCCAATGCCTGAAGACCAAGAGAAGCTGCGGAAAGTGCATTCACTCCCTTGTCAGGTGCTCCGGCTGCATGGGATGCTTTTCCAAGATAACGGATCACTTTTGATACAAATCCATTTCCTGTACCGCTTCCAACCAGGATCTCATCTCCCGGCTGAATATGATGCGCCAGGCAGAGATCAATGTCATCAAATGCTCCTGTACGGATCAGTTCACATTTTCCACCGCCATAACGAATCTTTCCCTGCTCACGAAGCTGATTTTTAAACGCTATCTCTCCATACTCTTCTGCAGGTGTTGCAAAGAATACTACCTGTCCATCCAGTTTTTCTGCAATCTCAGGTACTGTAAGTGCAAGCGCTGCACCAAACACGCCTGCCATCTGTGCATGATGTCCGCAACAGTGAGCCGCATCTGTCTCAGGATTTACATAGGCATGCTCCGGGATTCTTAGAGCATCCAACTCTCCTAAAAGCGCAAGACTTGCATTCTCCTTTTTTTCTTCATTCAGGTATGCTTTTACTCCTGTGATGGCAAATCCTGTCTCTGTGTGAAGTCCCAGCTCTTTCATCTTATTTACAAATTTCTCTGAGGTACGGAATTCTTTATATCCAAGTTCCGCATGTGTGTAAATGTCTCTTGCAAACTCAATAATCTCATCTCTGTGCTGATCGATTGTGTCTATGATTAACTTTTCTGTCTGATCCATGTTTTCTACCTCACATTCTTTTGCCAAACTATGTATTTTATCTGATTATACAACAACAGGGAGACAATTTCTGTCCCCCCTGCACCATCCCATGATTCTGAATTTTCAGGAAATATTACTGTTCACAGGTAACCTGCAAACAGTAACCTGGAAATTTCTTCCTTTAACTCAGCTTAGAACCACTTACTGAAGTTCTTCCGGGATCCACCATAATCCATCGTTATTTTCTTTCATGTACTCTTTGAATTCATCAGAGTGATATGCATCTACGATTGCCTGTGCCCATGCTGCATCTTTGTTCTCTTCTTTTACTACAACCTGAAGTACAAGGTAATCCTGAATATCTTCGTTCGCAAGTGCTGTAGAAGCATCGATTCCTGCATTGTATACAACGCTTCCTGTGATTGCTACGTAATCGAAATCAGCCATTGTAGCCGGGATCGTCATACTGTTCATCTCTGTAAACTCAATATTGTGAGGGTTCTCAACGATATCATCCTGTGTTACTGTGGACGGATCTGCATTCTCATCCAGTTTGATCCAGCCAATCTTCTGAAGCATCAGGTAGCAACGTGCTGTGTTGGACGCATCATTTGGAACTGCAACTTTTGCACCATCCGGGATATCATCGATGGAATCATATTTATCAGAATATACACCTGCCGGCACTGTCGGGATCGGGCTGATTG
>OLNW01002249.1_pt1 | contig 16967 bp, 11 predicted proteins | sample 1672121 | NCBI WGS metagenome assembly OLNW01 (sample SAMEA3136648, study PRJEB25190) | human gut metagenome
CGGCATGACCACCGTGAACCAGCAGTCCGGGCAGGGCGGCAGAGCTTTCATCACATCGCCCACGCCCTGCACCCGGCAGGTGCCGCCCATGAGGGCAAACGGCACATCGGCACCGATTTTGGCACCCAGCGCGCAGAGCTCGCTCATGGACAGATGTGCCCCATACAAAGCATTCAGTCCCACGAGGACGGCGGCGGCATCTGCACTGCCGCCCGCCATACCGGCCCGCACGGGCACGTTCTTATAGATGGTGATGTCCACCCCCGCCAGCAGGCCGGTGTAGCGGAAGAACGCGATGGCCGCCTTGATGGCGGTGTTGCTGTCGTTGGCGGCAACCGGGCTTCCGGGCAGAGAGAGGTTCAGGCTGCTGCTGCGGGCCAGCACCACCTTTTCATACAGGGTGATGGCCTGCATGGTCATGTCAAGGTCGTGGTATCCGTTGGGCAGCGTACCCACCACGTCCAGCGCCAGATTCAACTTGGCAGGGGCCAGAACGGTCACGCGGTTCAGTTTTGCCATTTTCAACTCTCCTCACTGCGGCATTGCAATGCCGTTTTCCTCCAAAAAGGCGCGGATGCGCTTCATGGCTTCGGTCAGATGCTCCACCGAGTACGCATACGACACGCGGCAGTACCCCTCGCCGGAAGCGCCGAAGGCATCGCCGGGCACCAGTGCCACATGCTTCTGCTCCAGCAGCCGGGTGCAGAACTCCTGGCTGGTCATCCCGGTGGACTTGATGCAGGGGAAGGCGTAGAACGCGCCCCGCGGCTCAAAACAGGTCAGGCCCATGGCGTTGAAGCCCTTCACCACCAGACGGCGGCGCATGTTGTACTCATCCCGCATCCGGTCGATCTCGCCGTCGCAGTCCTTCAGGGCCGTGATAGCAGCGTACTGGCTGGTGGTGGGGGCGCTCATGATGGCGCTCTGGTGGATCTTGGTCATGATCTTGATGATGGGAGCCGGGCCGCAGGCATAGCCCAGACGCCAGCCGGTCATCGCATAGCTCTTGGAGAAGCCGTTCACCACGATAGTCCGCTCGGCCATGCCGGGCAAGGTGGCAATGGAGACGTGCGGCCGCAGGCCGTAGTTCAGCTCGGCGTAGATCTCATCCGACAGCACCAGAACGTTCGTGTCCCGCAGAACGTCGGCGATGGCTTCGAGGTCCTCTTTCTCCATCACGGCACCGGTGGGGTTGTTCGGGAACGGCATGATGAGCAGCTTGGTCCTGGGGGTGATGGCCGCTTTCAGGGCCTCCGGGCGGAGGCGGAACTCATCCTCCTGGCGGCAGGCCACATGGACCGGCACACCGCCCGACAGGGTGGTGATGGGCTCATAGCAGACGAAGCACGGCTCCGGGATGACGACCTCATCCCCCGGCTGCACCACCGTGCGGATGCACATATCAATGGCCTCACTGCCGCCCACGGTGACCAGCACCTGGCTCAGCGGGTCGTAGTGCAGGTTCATCCGGCGCTCCAGATAGCGGCAGATCTCTGCGCGCAGCTCCTTCAGGCCCGCATTGGCGGTATAGCGGGTGCGGCCGTGTTCCAGGCTCTCGATGCCGGCCTCGCGCACGGCCCAGGGCGTTTTGAAATCCGGTTCGCCGACGCCCAGGCTGATGCACTCCGGCATATCGGCGGCAAGGTCGAAGAATTTGCGGATGCCGGAGGGGCGCATGGCCGCAGCGGCAGGCGCGATCAGTTTATCGTAATCCATCACAGCACGGTGCACTCTCTTTCATCGATTTCGTCGTCCTGGTAGAAGCGACCCTCTTTCTTATAGGTACGCAGGACAAAATGGGTGGCCGTGGACAGCACGTCGTCCAGCGGGCTCAGGCGCTTGGCCACGAACAGGGCGATCTCCTGGAAGGTCTGCCCCTTGATGATCAGCTGCAGGTCGTAGCCGCCGCTCATCAGTAGTACGCTCTCCACCTCGTCAAAGGCGGCGATGGTGGCTGCGATCTCGTCAAAGCCGCGGCTCTTCTTGGGGCTGACGTTCAGTTCGATGACGGCCTCCACCCGGTTCACCCCGGCCTTTTCCCAGTCCACAAGGGTCTTGTAGCCCTTGATGATGCCCTGCGCACGGGCCAGGTCGATCATCGCCGCCACCTCAGCGGGGGATTTATTCAGCATCGTGGCAATGTCCTCGATCGGCAGCCGCGCGTTGTCTTCCAGAAGTTTCAAAAGCTGTTCCATCGTCGTTACTCCTTTGTATCCGCGGCGTACCGCGTCGATTTGTATCTTTCAGTATAGCACAAGCGCGCCGTATTTGCATCTTGTTTTTTGGATAGACCGTCTTTTCCGCTCAGTTCTCGTTCTTTTTTCCAAAAAGTGTGTTCAAAAACCGGTAAATCTGCTATACTGGAAGGGAAGTCAACCTCTCCGTCATTGCTTCGCAATGCCACCTCCCCTAACGAGGGGAGGCCTTGGCAGCCGATTTCACTTCATCTTTATGCCAAAGGCTCCCCTATCAGGGGAGCTGGCGGGCGCAAGCCCGACTGAGAGGTTTTCACATTGACTCAATGGGGGTAAGGAATATGAAAGCATTCATCACGGTCATCGGCCACGACACCGTCGGCGTCGTCGCAAAAGTTGCTGCCCTGTGCAGTGAGCTCAACATCAACATCGAAGACGTGACCCAGAGCATCCTGCAGGGCATGTTCGCCATGATCATGCTGGTGGACATCAGCCATTGCAGCGTCAGCCACGAGGAACTGCACAACCGCACAGACGCCCTGGCCAAGGAGATGGGGATGCAGATCAACGTCACCCGTCAGGAAGTGTTCGACGCGATGCACACGATCTAACCTCTCCGTCATCGCTGACGCGATGCCACCTCCCCTATTGAGGGGAGGCCTTGGCAAGCCGGTTTTGAACGTGCTAACCGCCTGCGGCTCCAAAGCAGCCGGGCTTCGCGTTTTTGTCAGCGACAGAGGAATCTAAGAGAGAAGGGAATCTATTATGAGCATGATGAATACCGGTGACATCCTCGAAACCATCGAGATGTTCACCCAGGACAATCTGGACGTGCGGACCGTGACCATGGGCATCAGCCTGCTGGACTGCATCGACCCGGACCCGAAAAAGGCCTGTGAAAAGGTCTACAACAAGATCGTGACCAAGGCGGCCAATCTGGTGCCCGCCGTGGAACACATCAGCGCCGAATACGGCATCCCCATCATCAACAAGCGCATCAGCGTGACGCCCATCGCCATGCTGCTGGGTGCCTGCCCGGATGCCGACCCGGTGGACTTTGCCAAAGCACTGGACGCCGCCGGCAAGAAGGTGGGCGTCAACTTTGTGGGCGGCTACACGGCCCTTGTGCACAAGGGCTTTTCGGCGGGCGACCTCCGGCTCATCGAGTCCATCCCCCGCGCACTGGCGGAGACCGACATCGTGTGCAGCTCGGTGAACATCGGTGCCACCAAGGCGGGCCTGAACATGGACGCCATCAAGCGGATGGGCGAAGCCGTCAAGAAGGCCAGTGAGCTGACGGCAGACCGCCAGTGCATCGGCGCGGCCAAGCTGGTCGTCTTCTGCAATGCGCCGGAGGACAACCCCTTCATGGCCGGTGCATTCCACGGCCCCGGCGAGCCCGACTGCGAGATCCACGTCGGTGTCTCCGGCCCCGGTGCGGTGCGCGCCGCGCTGGCCAAACTGCCCAAGGATGCCCCCATCGACGAGGTGGCCGAGCTGGTCAAGCGCACGGCGTTCAAGATCACCCGCGTGGGCCAGCTGGTGGCAAACCTCGCCTCCAAGGCGCTGGGCGTGCCCGCCGGCATCATCGACCTGTCGCTGGCCCCCACCCCGGCCGTGGGCGACAGCGTAGCCAACATCCTCGAAGAGATGGGCCTTGAGACCTGCGGCTGCTGCGGCACCACAGCCTGCCTGGCCCTGCTGAACGATGCCGTCAAGAAGGGCGGCGTCATGGCCTCCAACCACGTGGGCGGCCTGTCCGGTGCCTTCATCCCCGTCAGCGAGGACGACGGCATGATCCACGCAGCGGAGTGCGGCTGCTTGACCATCGAAAAGCTCGAAGCTATGACCGCCGTCTGCTCGGTGGGCATCGACATGGTCATCATCCCCGGCGACACCACCCCTGCCGTCATCAGTGCCCTCATCGCCGACGAAGCCGCCATCGGCATGGTCAACAGCAAGACCACTGCCGTCCGCGTCATCCCGGCCATCGGCCGCAAGGCAGGCGAGATCCTGGACTTCGGCGGTCTGCTGGGCTATGGCCCCATCATGCCGGTCAACCAGCGCGACCCGTCGGTCTTCATCAACCGCGGCGGCCGCCTGCCCGCCCCGATGCAGTCGCTGAAAAACTGACCCTCTCAGTCAATGCTTCGCATTGCCAGCTCCCCCGAAGGGGGAGCTTCAGCAGTGACGTGTGCACGCTCTATTCATTATGAAACTTGATGAAACTTGATATTGTTCCCAAAAATCATGGTATGCTCCCGCAGGCTCGTGCGTTACGCCGCAATATGACTCCACAGGAAGCAAAGTTGTGGTATCAATTTTTACGAAACTATCCTGTTAAAATCTACAAGCAGCGTATCATTGAATCCTTTATCGTCGATTTTTATTGTTCAAAGGCTCAATTGGTCATCGAAGTGGATGGCGCGCAGCATTTTTCTGAACAGGGACAGACTTATGACCGCGAACGAAGTGCTATTTTAGCGCAATACCATTTACAAGTCCTGCGTTTTTCGAATGCGGAAGTGGATTTTCATTTTGACTCTGTCTGCGAAAAGATTCATCAAACGATCCAATCTCGTTTATGATGTTTCCCTTTTCCATTCAAGCTCCCCCTTCGGGGGAGCTGTCGCCGCAGGCGACTGAGAGGGTTTCCGCTGTATAATCACACCCAAACAGACCCAGACTCTGGATAGTATTTCCAGAGAAAGGGTCTGTTTTTTATGTACAGCCGCATTTTATCCCGCCGCCAGATGACCGTCTGGTGTATCACACTCAGCGGTGCGCTCGCGCTCTGCATCGGTCTGCAGGGCCTGCTGGGCTGGGGCCGCACCCAGCTCGACACCGGAGCTGCGCTTGCCGCCGACACTCTGCGGTTCCACATCCGCGCTGCCAGCGACACCACCGCCGACCAGACCGACAAGCTGGCCGTACGGGACGCCGTGCTCGCGTATCTGGACACGGCCTGCCCGGCGGCAGACCAGCCCGCCGCCCTCCGCTGGGCTGCGGCCCATCTGTCCGAGCTGCAGCGGGTCGCCCGCACCGTGCTGGCCGGGCGCGGCAGTTTTGCACCGGTGCGGGTGTATCTGGTGGAAATGTACTTCGACACCACCCGTTACTCTGCCTCGGCCCTGCCTGCCGGGCGGTATCAGGCCCTGCGCATCGACATCGGCGCAGCCCCCTATGGTCGGAACTGGTGGTGTGTGCTCTACCCCGGCCTCTGCCGCACCGCCTGCGGCGGCTATGCCGCCCCCGCCGAGAACGACCTCGTCTGCGGGCGGTATCTCCTGCGGTTCAAATGCGTGGAGTGGTGGCAGAAGCACACCGCCCGCCGGGAAGATGTCATCCTGCTGGGATAATCTCTCCGTCATTGCATCCGCGATGCCGCCTCTCCCGGCAGGAGAGGCCCTGGCCGTCGGGTATTGCCTGCCGGATCCGACAAAGGTTCCCACGAACACTTCCACCTTCCGCCGCATAAGCTCCTGGTGGAAGGAGTGTGAGTTTGACCATGGCAATTCCTGCCTATTATTCCCTCATCCAGCGCGGCTCCACCGGCCCCGACGTAGCACTGGTGCAGACCTGGCTCAACGGCCTGCGCGACACCTGCACCTGGTACCACGAGCTGACCACGGACGGGCGGTTCGGCACCAAGAGCGTGAACGCGGTGAAGGAGTTCCAACTCAAAAACGACATGAATGTGGACGGCAAGGTGGGCGCGAACACCTGGAACGTGCTCTACACCAAGTACACCGCCAAGCACGGCCTGCACGTCCCCTACCCCGGCATCGTGCTGCGGCAGGGCAGTTCCGGCGGCACGGTCCGGCTGGTGCAGCAGAAGCTGAACGCGCTGGGTGAAAAGCTCTCCACCGACGGCAAATACGGTGCTTCCACCGCAGCCGCCGTGGAGCGCTACCAGCGCCGCAACGGCCTCACTGCCGACGGCACAGTCGGCAAAGCCACCTGGGAGAAGATGTTCTGACGACGGCCCACCCTCTCCGTCTGCTTCGCAGACAGCTCCCCCGAAGGGGGAGCCACTGGCGAAACGGTTTTGGGCGTACTGGATGAGCAAAGTTTCTTGAAACCATAAAATGGAGTGCTCCGTTGTTTCGTTCGACCACATCTACCCAAACGCTCTTTGTCAGAGCGCAGTACAGATGTTGTTGGCCCTGACAGCGGAGCACTTCCGTTTACGATACGAAATACGTTCAGCGTCCAGCAGGGGCTGCCCGGCATGCCAATGGCTCGCCCTTCGGGAGAGCTGGCAAACCCGCAGGGTTTGACTGAGAGGGTAAGGCCGTTTATAATAAGGGCATCCCCAACTGAAAGGCGGTGCTCCCATGCGTTTTCTTCACCTCTCCGACCTGCACCTCGGCAAGCGGGTCTGCGAGTTCTCCATGCTGGACGACCAGCGGTATATTCTGGAGGAGATCTTATCGCTCCTCGACACCCACCCCGTGGATGCTGTTCTGCTGGCGGGCGACCTCTACGACAAGCCTGTGCCCCCCGCCGAAGCCGTTCGTCTGCTGGACTGGTTCCTCACCGAACTGGCCGACCGGAAGCTGCCGGTCTTCGCCATCAGCGGCAACCACGACTCCGCCGAACGGGTCGCGTTCGGTGCCCATCTGCTGGCGGGGAGCCAGGTCTACGTCAGCCCGGTGTTCGAAGGGGCCCCGGCCCCCATCCCCCTCACCGACGCATACGGCCCGGTGGACATTTACTTACTGCCCTTCCTGAAACCCGCCACGGTGCGCCACATCTACCCGGACGAGCCCATCGAAAGCTACAGCGACGCCCTGGGCTGTGTGCTGCGCCGCTGCGCCCCCGACCCGGCCCGCCGCAGCGTGCTGGTGGCCCACCAGTTCGTGGCCGGTGCCGCCGCCTGCGAGAGCGAGGAGCCATCGGTGGGCGGGCTGGACTGTGTGGATGCTGCCCTCTTTGACGGCTTCGACTATGTGGCCCTCGGCCACCTGCACAGCCCCCAGAAGGTGGGCCGCGATACCCTGCGCTACTGCGGCACCCCGCTGAAGTATTCCTTCTCGGAGGCGCACCAGCACAAGAGCGCAACGTTTGTGGAGCTGGGGCCGAAGGGAGAGGTCACGCTTTCCACCGCGCCGCTGACCCCGAAGCACGACCTGCGGGAGCTGCGCGGCAGCTATATGGAGCTGACCGACCGCCGCAGCTATGCGGGCACGGCCACCGACGACTATCTGCACATCACCCTGACCGACGAGCAGGATGTGCCCGATGCGCTGGCCCGGCTGCGGGTCATTTACCCGAACCTGATGCGGCTGGACTACGACAACCTCCGCACCCGCACCCAGGCCGACCTCGACGCCCCGGCCCAGACCGAGCAGAAAACGCCGCTGGAGCACTTTGCGGCCTTTTATGCGCTGCAAAACAATCAGCCCCTGAGCGCCGAGCAGGCTGCGTTCTGCCAGCAGCTCATTGAAACGCTCTGGAAGGAGGAGGACGCATGAGACCTCTGAAGCTGACCCTCTCGGCCTTCGGGCCATACGCCAGCACCGTCACACTGGAACTGGAGCGCCTGGGCAAAGGCGGCCTGTATCTCGTCACCGGCGACACCGGCGCGGGCAAGACCACCCTTTTCGATGCCATCACCTATGCCCTGTACGACCATTCCAGCGGCGGTGTGCGGGACGGTGCCATGCTGCGCAGCAAGTACGCTGACCCCGGCACCCCCACCTTTGTCGAGCTGGAATTTGAGGTGCGCGGCCAGCGGTACACCGTCCGCCGCAACCCGGACTACCTCCGCCCCAAAGCGCGGGGCGAGGGCACGACCACCGAAAAGGCGGACGCCGTCCTCACCTACCCGGACGGACGCCCGCCCGTGACCCGGTCGAAGGATGTCACCGCCGCCGTCACTGCTCTCATCGGGCTGGACTACGACCAGTTCTGCCAGATCGCCATGATCGCGCAGGGGCAGTTCACCCGCCTTCTCAACGCCACGACCGAGGAGCGGAGCAAGATCTTCCGCAAACTGTTCCGCACCCAGCGCTACCAGAAATTGCAGGACGCGCTGCAAGAGGAGAACGCCCGCCTCACGGCCCAGCGCACAGCCCAGAACGTCCAGCTGGACGCGGTGCTCTCCGGCATCCGCTATCCGGAGACCGACCCCGACGCCGAAGCACTGAGCGGGCTTTCGGCGCAGCGCCCCGCCGAGGAAGTCACCGCCCTGCTGGACGGGCTCCTCGCCCGGCAGGAAGCGGAACTCTCCGCTGCTGCCGCCGCCCACACCGCCGCGCAGACGCAGCTGGACGCTTTGCAGCAGACGCTGGGCCGGGCCGAGCAGGCCGAAGCGCTCCGCCGCCAGCGGGTCGAAAAGCAGGCTGAGCTTGCCGCCCTCCTCCCCCGCCGGGACGCGGCCCGCGCCGATGCGGCCCGCCATGCAGGCGATGCCGCCGCACTGGACGCTCTGACCGCCCAGCTGGAGCGGGCCAGAGCGGGCCTTGACGCCTGCGACGCGCTGGACAAGCTCTGCCGCGCACAGACCGCCGCCCGCAGCGAGGCCGACCTGGAACAGGCCAAAGCCCGCAAGGCGCGGGCCCAGCTGACCGCACTGGATGCGGAACTCGCCGCGCTGGACGCCGAAGCGGCCGCCCTCGGCGACCCGGAGACCCGGAATGTGGCCCTGACTGCTCAGGCCGAGCAGCTTGCCCGCCGGGAGACCGCCCTCACCGCGCTGGCTCAAAGCCTGACCGAAGACCAGCGCCGCACCCACGCAGCCCGACAGGCACAGGACGCCTACCGCACCGCAGCCGCCGCGCAGGAAGCCGCCCACGCGGAGCGGGACGCCTGCGAGCGGGCGTTTTTGGACGCACAGGCCGGACTTCTGGCGCAGGGCCTTGCCGAAGGCACCCCCTGCCCCGTCTGCGGCAGTGTCCACCACCCGGCCAAAGCAGCGCTGCCTCACACCGCCCCCACCCAGGCGCAGGTGACCGCCGCCAAGCAGGCGGCCGAAGCAGCAGACCGCGAAGCGCAGGACCGCGCGGCCGCCGCCCGCGAAGCCCTCGCCGCCCAGCGGGAGGGCAAAGCCACCCTCCGCCGGGACGCCGAAAGCCTTCTGCCCGAACGCTTCACCTCGCCGGAGGGGCCGGTCGCTCTGACTGTGGCCCTGCTGAAAACGGCCCTTGCCGAGGAGACTGCCGCGCTCCAAACCGCACAGGCCGAGAACCGCGCAGCCCTGCAAAAAGCCGCCGCCGACTGTGCCCGCCACACCCGGCTGGATGCCGCCCGCAAGACCAAAACGGCCCAGCGCACTGCGCTGGAAGCAGCAGCGGCCTCTGCCGAACAGACTGCCGCTGCCCGCGAAGCCACGGCTGCGGCGCTGGAACAGCAGATCACCGAAGCCCGGCAGACCGCACCGGCCAGCCGCGCCGAGGCCCAGCAGACGGTCGCCGACCTGACGGCCCAGCGCACTGCCCTGCGCACCGGCATGGAGCAGGCTGAAGCCGCCCGCAGCGCCGCGGAAAACGCCGTCGCTGCCGCCGAAGCTGCCGTGCAGGCCCTGCAAGACCAGCAGGCCCCGGAGACCGGGGCCGCAGACCTCGACGCTTTGCGCACCCGGCTCTCCGCGCTGCAAACGGCCCGCCAGCAGGCCGCCGAACAGGAAAAAGCCCTGACGGCCCAGCTCGTGCCCAACCGCCGCGCCGCCGCCGACTACCGCCGCCTGGCCGCGGCCCGGCAGGTGCTGGAGACCCGCTGGCAGTGGGTCAACGCGCTGGCCTCCACAGCGGGCGGCACCCTGAGCAGCAAGCAGAAGATCAAACTGGAAGCCTACATCCAGATGCACTATCTCGACCGCATCCTCGTCCACGCCAACACCCGCCTGATGCAGATGACCGCCGGGCAGTACGAGCTGGAGCGGGTCGGGGCCGAGAACCAGCGCAGCCAGTCCGGCCTGGACCTCGGCGTCATCGACCACTACAACGGCACCCGCCGCAGTGTGAAGACCCTTTCCGGCGGCGAGAGCTTCAAGGCCTCGCTGGCGCTGGCGCTGGGCCTTTCGGACGAAGTCCAGAGCACGGCCGGCGGCATCCGGCTGGACACCCTCTTCCTCGACGAGGGCTTCGGCTCCCTCGACGACGAGAGTCTGGAACAGGCCATCCGGGTCCTCTCCGGCCTGACCGAAGGCGATCGGCTCGTGGGCATTATCTCCCACGTCGCCGCCCTCAAAGACCGCATCGACCATCAGATCCTTGTCAAAAAGGCTCGCAGCGGGGGGAGCACGGTGGAGCTGATCGTGTAAACATGTCCGTTTTTCCACCCTCTGTTCCGGCCCTGCCGACAAAAAAATCTCCGCGCAGCTGCGCGGAGATTTTTTGTTTACCTTCTTATTGTTCTTTCTGTTCTTCGCTCGTGTAGAGCATCATCAGGTGGTTGGCCGAAGCTTCCAGCTGCTCTTTGGCCTGCCGGAGGTTTGCTTCCTCGGTCTCGTTCATCTTTTCGGGTTTGTCCTTCCGCAGGCAGCGGCGGAGGTTGGCCACATCGGCCTTGATGTGGTTCTTCTCGTCCTTGTCCAGCTCCTTTTTGCACTTGGACAGGGCCTCATCCACCTTGTAGGCCAGCACTTCGGCCTGATTGTGGAGTTCCAGCCGCTCTTTCCGGCGGCTATCCTCGGCCTCATACGCGGCGGCATCCGCCATGGCGCGCTGGATCTCGTGTTCCGACAGGTTCGTGCTGCCGGTGATGGTGATGTTCTGCTCCCGCCCGGTGCCGAGGTCTTTGGCGGAGACCTTCACGACGCCATTGACGTCGATGTCAAAGGTCACTTCGATCTGCGGTTTGGACGAGAAGCTGGCACGGATGCCGTTCAGCTTGAACTTGCCCAGGCTCTTGTTGTCCCGCGCAAAGTGGCGCTCTCCCTGCAGGACGTTGATCTCCACGCTGGTCTGCATCGGGCGCGCCGTCGTGAAGATCTGGCTCTTCCGGGTGGGGATCATGCTGTTGCGGGTGATGAGCGGGGTTGCCACGCCGCCCAGCGTCTCAATGGACAAGGTCAGCGGGGTGACATCCATCAGCACCAGCCCCTGCGCAGCGGCACCGGAAGCACCGGCCAGCTTGCCGCCGCCCTGCAGCAGAGCGCCCTGGACCGCTGCGCCCATCGCGACACATTCGTCCGGGTTCAGGCTGTGGCTGGGCTCGCAGCCCAGCAGCTCTTTGACCTGACGTTCTACGGCCGGCATCCGGGTGCTGCCGCCCACCAGAAGCACCTTGCCCAGCTGGCTGGCGGCGATGCCCGCATCCCGCAGGGCATTCTGCACCGGCTGCACGGTGCGGGCCAGCAGGTCGCCGGTCATCATCTCGAACTGCGGGCGGGTGAGCGTCAGGTCCAGATGGTGGGGGCCGTCTTTGCCCACCGCAATGAAGGGCAGGTTCAGCTGGGCGCTCAGCGCGCTGGACAGCTCCTTCTTGGCCTTTTCGGCCTCCTCTTTCAGGCGGCCCATAGCGGCGGGGTCGCGGCTCAGGTCGACGCGGTCGGATTTCTTGAACTCTGCCACCGCATACTCCACGATCCGCTCATCGAAATCATCGCCGCCCAGATGGGTGTCGCCGCCGGTGGCCAGCACCGTGAAGGTGCCATCCTCGATCTCGATGATGGAGACATCGAAGGTGCCGCCGCCCAGGTCATAGACCAAAATCTTCTGCGGCGCTTCGTTGTCCAGACCGTAGGCCACCGCTGCGGCCGTAGGCTCGTTGATGATGCGCAGAACGTTCAGCCCCGCGATACGGCCTGCGTCCTGCGTGGCCTTGCGCTGGCTGTCGTCAAAATAGGCGGGCACCGTGATGACGGCCTCGGTCACCGGCTCGCCGAGGTAGCTCTCAGCGTCGCGGCGGATCTTCGTCAGGATCATGGCGCTGATCTCCTGCGGGGTCAGGTCTTTGCCGTCGATGTGGACCCGGTGGTCGGAACCCATGTAGCGCTTGATGCTGGAGATGGTACGGCCGGAGTTGGTCGCAATCTGGCGCTTGGCCGCGCCGCCCACCAGACGCTCACCGTCTCTGGTAAAGGCGACCACGCTGGGAGTGGTGCGTTCGCCCTCGGCATTGGCGATGACCACAGGCTTGCCGCCCTCGACCACTGCCACACAGGAGTTGGTCGTTCCAAGGTCGATTCCGATCACGTTGCTCATAGTGCTTGTCCTCTTTTCTTGCAGCACAGATTTTTTTCCAGAATCATCTTACCGATTTCCTATGACGATTTCATAGAACAAATGTAAAGAATTTGTGTTCCTGCCGATTTCATCGCTTCTCCAGCTCTTCGTTCATCAGCTCCGCCACGGTCTTCCGGGTCTCGTCCAGCCAGATCTCCGCGTCCGGTGCCCCCTCTTCCAGCTGGATGCAGAAGCCCTGCTCGGCCTCCGCCAGCTCCATCAGCGCCTTTTTGCGGGAGACATACCGCGTTTCGCACTGGGCGATGCGGAGCCGGATCTGCGGCGTATAGGAGACATCCGGCATCCCGCGGGCGGCACTCTGGGCGCGGCGGTAGTATTGCAGCGCGACGGCGGCTTCCTGCCCGGAGGCCGCTGCGTCATCGCCAAGGGCGATCATGGCCTGCACTTCCCCGGCCTTGGCGGCTTTTTTCCACATCCGCCGGGCCTGTACCTTGCTGCGCCGGGCACCCCGGCCCTGATACAGGCAGTCGCCCAACAGCGCCAGCGCTTCGGCGCTGCCCGCCTCGACGGCTTTTTCATAGTGCTGCACCGCCTCGGCCCAGCTGCCCTGCCGCGCGGCATCGTAGCCCGCATCCAGTTCTTCCAGACCGGGGCCTTCGCTGCCCCGCTCCGACTTGAGCAGCCCGTTCAGGATGGAGCCATCCAGCGTAGCGGAATTGGTCCACGGGTCGATGACCACACCGTCGATGCCGTCAGTGTTCAGGGCATATTCCATGGCCTCCCGCATCCCGCGCTCGGCCATGGGCCGGGTGGCCGTAGCGCGCTCGGCTTCCGCCGTCTTCACCGACGTGAACAGGGGCAGATAGCTGCGCTCCTTCCGGGTGTGAAGCAGCCAGGGGTCCAGCCCTTCTGCCTTTTCCGCCGGGATGGGCATGGAAGCCCACGGAGCCGGGCCGCTCTGCGGGTCGGCTGCGGCATCCAGCGGCACCAGCACCCGCGTTTTCAGCTCCAGTGCATAGTTCAGGGCGTTCATCAGGTTCCAGAAATGCGTCTCGTTCTGCTCCCGGTAGAGCCGCTCCACGGCCTGCTCCACCACCGGGCAGCCCGTGCCCGCCGGGCTGTATTGGGGGGCGGCCTTTTTCTTCCGGCTGCCCACCGGGCGGAACCGCCGTGCGCTTTTCTCGTATGCCATTTGCATCACCCTTCTTTTTCCATCCGTCATAATAGTTTATTATAGCAGGATTTTCCAAGTTTCACAATGGGGAAGACGCACCGCATTTTTCCGCAAAACAATAGCATTCCAACCCCGGTTGTATTATAATATGCGATGGGAAAGTTTCCCCCGATTTACATTTCAGAAAAGGAGTCTTTCGCCTTGAACAAAATGCTTACCCACCTGAACGGCTACAAGCGCGAGGCCGTCCTCGCGCCGCTGTTCAAGATGCTGGAAGCCACGTTCGACCTGTTTGTCCCTCTGGTCATGGCAGACATCGTCAACGTCGGCATTGCGGCGCACGACCTGCATTATATCCTTGTGCGGTGCGGCATCCTGCTGCTGCTCGCCGTCATCGGCCTGACCTGCAGCCTGACGGCCCAGTATTTCTCCGCCAAGGCCGCTGTGGGCTACTCCACCTCACTGCGCCATGCGCTGTTCGAGCACATCCAGAAGCTCGGCTTCACCGAGATGGACACGCTGGGCACCAGCACCCTCATCACCCGCATGACCAGCGACATCAATCAGGTGCAGAGCGGCCTGAACCTCTTCCTCCGCCTGTTCCTGCGCAGCCCGTTCGTGGTGGTCGGTGCCATGGTCATGGCCTTCACGGTCAATGCGCGGGCCGCATGGATCTTCGTGGTGGCCATCCCGCTGCTGTCCATCGTGGTCTTCGGCGTCATGGTCCTGACCAACCCGCTGTATAAGACCGCCCAGGCCCGTCTGGACCGGGTACTGGGCCTGACCCGCGAGAACCTGACCGGCGTTCGCGTCGTCCGCGCCTTTGACAAGGAGAAGAGCGAGATTGACCGCTTCGAGTCTGCCAACGACCTGCTGACCAAAATGCAGCTCCACGTCGGCCATCTCTCCTCCCTGATGAGCCCGCTGACCTACGTGATCATCAACCTGGCCATCGTGGCGCTGCTGTATGTGGGCAGCATCGAGATCAACATCGGCGGCATGGCAGCCGGTGATGTCATCGCGCTGGTCAACTACATGAACCAGATTCTGGTCGAGCTGGTCAAGCTGGCCAACCTCATCGTGCAGATCAGCAAGGCGCTGGCCTGCGCCAGCCGTGTGCAGGCCGTGCTGGACACGGAACCGGGGATGGCGTTCCCCGCTGCCCTTCCGGATGCCGTGGAGGCCGGCAAGGCCGACGACGCCGTCCGGTTCGACCATGTCAGCCTGACCTACGCCGGTGCCGGTGCCCCCAGCCTGTCGGACATCAGCTTCACAGCCAAACGCGGCCAGACCATTGGCGTCATCGGCGGCACGGGCAGCGGCAAATCCAGCCTCATCAACCTCATCCCCCGCTTCTACGATGCCACCGAGGGTTCGGTTGAGATCCTGGGCCGTCCGGCGCAGGCATACCCGCGGGACGTTCTGCGCGGCAGTGTCAGCGTCGTCATGCAGAAGGCGCAGCTCTTCGGCGGCACCATCCGCTCGAACCTGCTCTGGGGCAACAAGAACGCCTCGGATGCCGACCTGTGGGCCGCACTGGAAACGGCGCAGGCTGCGGAATTCGTCAAGACGAAGCCCCTTGGGCTGGACGAGCCGGTGGAGCAGGGCGGCCGGAACCTCTCCGGCGGCCAGAAGCAGCGCCTGACCATTGCCCGCGCACTGGTGGGCAAGCCCGACATCCTCATTCTGGATGACAGCGCCAGCGCTCTGGACTACGCCACCGACGCCGCCCTGCGCAAGGCGCTGGCGGCTCTGCCCGGCAGCCTGACTGTCTTCATCGTCAGCCAGCGCGCCGCCAGCCTGCAGCACGCCGACCAGATCCTCGTTCTGGACGACGGCAAACTCGTCGGCCTCGGCAAACACGCCGACCTGCTGGCCTCCTGCCCGGTCTATGAGGAGATCTATGCCAGCCAGTTCAAGAAAGGGGATGCGCAGAAATGAGTGCAAAAGCAAAGAGCAGCCTGACCCCGGAACAGCGCAAGGCAACGCTCCGCCGGGTGCTGGAAAAAATCCGCCCCTACCGCTTTTTCGTGGGGTGCAGCCTCATCGTGGCCGCCGTGAGCGTGGCCGCCCAGCTGTATATCCCCATCCTCTGCGGCAGCGCCATCGACTTGATGCTCGGCAAGGGCCGTGTGGACTTTGCCGGTGTGATGCAGATCATCGTGCAGATCGTGGTCGTGGCCATCCTCGCAGCCTTTGCGCAGTGGCTGCTGAGCGTCTGCAACAACCGCATCACCTTCTCTGTCAGCCGCGACCTGCGCAATGCCGCCCTGCGGAAGATCCAGACCCTCCCCCTCTCCTACCTCGACAGCCACCCCTCCGGCGACATCGTCAGCCGGATGATCGCCGATGTGGACACCTTCGCCGACGGCCTGCTGATGGGCTTCACCCAGCTGTTCTCCGGCCTGCTGACCATCTTCGGCACCCTGCTGTTCATGCTGTGGGAGAATGTTCCCATCACGCTGGTGGTCGTCTGCATCACCCCGCTGAGCCTGGTGGTGGCCAGCTTTCTGGCCAAGCGCAGCTACAAGTATTTTCAGGGGCAGAGCACCGTGCGCGGTGAGCAGACTGCTCTGGTCAATGAGATGATCGAAGGCCAGAAGGTCGTGCAGGCCTTCGGCCACGAGGCCGAGAGCCTTGCCGCCTTTGACGAGGTGAACACACGGCTGCAGGATGTCAGCCTGAAGGCCATCTTCTTTTCCAGCATGACCAACCCCGCCACCCGCTTCGTCAACAACATCGTCTATGCAGGCGTCGGTCTGGTGGGTGCGATCTATGCTGTGGCGGGCGGCATCACCATCGGTCAGCTGAGCATCTTCCTCAACTACGCCAACCAGTACACCAAGCCCTTCAACGAGATCTCCGGCGTCGTCACCGAGCTGCAGAACGCACTGGCCTGCGCGGCCCGTGTCTTTGAGCTGCTGGACGCCGACGACCAGGTGCCCGAAGCTGAACACGCCAGGGTGCTGCAGCCGGACGGCCATGTGGAGCTGAAGGATGTCTCCTTCCGCTACCTGCCGGACCGCCCCCTCATCGAGGACCTGAACCTGGACGTCAAGCCCGGCCAGCGCATTGCCATCGTCGGCCCCACCGGCTGCGGCAAGACCACCCTCATCAACCTGCTCATGCGGTTCTATGACGTCCACGGCGGCTCCATCACCGTCTCCGGCGACGACATCCGGAACGTGACCCGCGCTTCCCTGCGCGGCAGCTACGGCATGGTGCTGCAGGACACCTGGCTGCGCGCCGGCACCGTCCGCGAGAACATCGCCTACGGCAAGCCCGACGCCACCGACGAAGAGATCGTTGCCGCGGCCAAAGCAGCCCACGCCGACAGCTTCATCCGCCGCCTGCCGGACGGTTACGATACCGTCATCGCGGAGGACGGCGGCAACATCAGCCAGGGCCAGAAGCAGCTGCTCTGCATCGCCCGCGTCATGCTCTGCCTGCCGCCCATGCTGATCC
>OLNW01002251.1_pt1 | contig 16959 bp, 25 predicted proteins | sample 1672121 | NCBI WGS metagenome assembly OLNW01 (sample SAMEA3136648, study PRJEB25190) | human gut metagenome
CTTCACTACTATGGGCTCGGCTGACTTCTCACAGTTCGTTGTTACTAGGCTAATGAAACCTCTGTGAGACCTCCACGCTTAAGGTGCACGCTCTTTCCTCTCATATATCCGCCACATTTACTCGGTTCCTACAAACGGCAACTTTACGGCTTTGTCTTATTTGGCAGACTTACCAAGCGGAACCTAGCCTCATATGTGATCTCTGTCCGTCGGACCAAGAGTTCGCTTACAGCTTCCTTCAGATTCTACCTTACGATAGACACCCTTGCTGTTCAGCTATACACTTCCTTGTCGCCTAGGCGTGTTCGGGACTTTCACCCGTTAGAGCGCGCCCATGGCGCGCAAACCAAAAAGACAGGCAGTCCAAAAGGGCTGCCTGTTGTATTAGCGGGAGTTCAGATTAACATCTGAGTTGTATACGATTGCCCCATCAAGCCAGCGGTTTGGCTGGGAGAAAGTTCCAGGCTCAGTGTTTTTCATTACATCTTCATATATCCAGAGTTTACTGTCAAGCTCGTCAAGAATATGAAGTACATAGGCTTCTCTGGTAGCAGGTGTTTTAACTGCACCATATTCCATTTTTCCGTGGTGGGAAAGAATCATATGTATGAGCAGTTGGATATTTTGGGAATTTTCATTTACCATACATACATTGCAGGCTTCTTTTATCATGATAGTTCCCAGGTAGAGATGCCCATATAAATTTCCCTCCATGGTATATTCCGCACTTCCAAGTTCATCCATTTTAAGCTCCCTCAGCTTTCCAATATCGTGCAAAATAGCTGCTGACATTAATAGATCTTTATTGAGCGCATATACGGAAGAAAGATTTTTTACATTAGCAATCCTCCTACAGATATGATACAGTAATCCGTTGAGATAATTGTGATAAACAGATTTTGCAGCAGTCCATCTTTTAAACTTGTCTTCATTCTGTTTTATAAGATATTCCGTGACGATTTTCAAATCCTGATCATTCATTTCGGAAATGTAATGGTAAATCATAGCCATTCCTGAATCCGAATCAATTGGTGCATGACGAAGATATTTGGAAGGATCTTCTGTTGGTACCGGAATTGCAGATCTAATGTTGATATAACCATTTTTCATAACCAGGGTAATATCTACAATCTGCCCGGTATATGGAAATTCTGATGCAGGACACCAGGCATTTGCTGACAGTTCAGTCTCACCGTCTGTAAATGTAACATTTACATAAGTATTTTTTGTTCCTTTCTTCTCTTCTACGTGTTTTATTAATATACGAAAAGATTTACTTTCTCCTTCATTGATAGTGAACATATATCCTTTATCCTCCTTTGTAATAATCCTGTTCTGCACGGCTGAAGCCGGCAGCAACCATCCCGTTTCTTTCGTGAACATATTCACCGCCTATGCTTTATTAAGAAGCGGGGGCTTCAGCCTTGTGGCGTTCATTTCCTGCGTTTCCGGATAAATCATCCGATTAATCCAGAAACAAAATTCACGCTATACTGAGTTAAAGTATCAACGCCTACAATGAAAGCACAAAGTACAACACTGAATACGATAACAGCGGCTGTCTCGCGAATAATGGTCTTTTTATCGGACCATACAATTTTATTCCAGTCGGCTTTCACGCCTTTAAAAAAGTTTCTCATGATTTTTACCTCCTGTTTCCGGTAAGAAATCCTTCGTGTTTTCTTACCTGCATATACGACTCAATTTGTTCCAGTGTTTCCAATGTGACTCCAACGATAATAATGACAGAAGTTCCGCCGAAAGATACATTTGCTGAGAATAAACCATTAAAAAGTGTCGGTATAAAGACAATAACCATGAGGCAGGTAGCTCCAATAACAACCATATGGCTTATCACTTTGGAAAGATACTCTTCTGTTGGTTTTCCTGGCCTGAGTCCTGGAATACATCCCCCGCTTTTTTTAAATTAGCGGCTACTTCCATTGGATTGAAGGAAATAGAAGTATAGAAATAAGCAAAAAAGTAAATCATTACAATATAAAAAAGTAATCCGATAGAGCATTGTGGATTCGCAGGGTTAAACCAGTTATTTTGGTTTACACATTCCAGGATGATTTTACTGATTCCGCTGCCATATCCTTTTCCAGTGAAAGAAGCGACCATCTGAGGGAGAGATAACAATGAAGAAGCAAAAATTACAGGCATCACATTTGCCACATTTACCTTAATTGGAATTTTGGATGCCAGTCCGCCTGTGAGCTTTCTTCCGTTCCTTTTCTGTGAATACTGAACCGGAATATCTCTATGTCCGTCATTTAAGATAACCACAAGTACAATAGTGCCAATAATGACAGCAAGGATGACTATTGCAGATAAATAGCCCTTGGCAAGTGTTTTATTGAAGACGAAAGTTTCAAAAAGAGCTGCCAGACTGTTTGGAATGCGGGATAAAATATTGACAGCTAGGATAATGGAAATACCATTTCCAATTCCATGTTTTTTAATCATTTCACCCATGAAAATCATAAGTCCACTGCCTCCGGTCAGGCAGATAACAATGATAAGCCCTCTTAAAATGGACATATTTGGGATAAGACCGGATCGGCCAAAGCCATACGCCATACATACACTTTCTACAAACGATAAGCCAACAGCAGTCCATCGGTTAATCCATTCCAGTTTCTTTTTTCCATAATCTCCGTCCTTCTGGTACTGCTCCAGTGCAGGAATGATAATGGTTAATAACTGGATAATAATGGAAGCCGTAATATACGGGGTTATTCCAATGGCAAATATGGAAAAATTCTCAAAAGATCCACCCGTAAAAGCGGAAAAAATATTGAATGCTTCATTTGAATTCTTTGCAAACCACTGTTTGAAGTAGGACGCATCAATTCCGGGTACCGGAAGCTGAGAGCCTATCCTGACCAGGATGATCATCAGCAGTGTAAAAAGTAATTTTTGCCGCAATTCCTTAATATGGAATGCGGATCTGATAGATTTGAACATGTAGGTTCCTCCTTGAGATAAATTTAGAAGAATTGGCTGAAAAGTGTTATGCCAGCTCCAGTATTAATATGTAGGAATTCTTTTTTTCTGGCATTTTTTCTTCTACACTTCTAATATGTTGTGTTTCTGAGATTTGGGATAGTTTTTATAAGAAAAATTGTCATTGACAGATAAAAGGAGTGCTGAAACACTCCTTTATTATCAGAACAGTTGTCGAATGTCATTTCCTGTTACCACAACCATAAAGATCAATAATACAAAAATTCCACCGACTGTAATAACGTTTTCTACCATGAGATTGACTCGTTTCCCACGTATAGCCTCTAATACAAGAAATATGAGGCGTCCACCGTCCAGAGCTGGAAATGGAATCAGATTCAGGACTCCCAGATTAACAGAAAGAAACAGTACGATATTTAGCATATTCATCAGAATATAATACATTCCACTGGATTTTGCTGCTTCATAAGTTTTCCTACACTTTTTACAACGCCTACAGGTCCGGATACATTATTCATATCTGTTTTTCCGGTTACTATCATCTTCAGACTGGATAATGTTGTTTCAATCCAATATTTTACTTCATAGCAACTGTATTTAAAAGTTTGAATAGCCCCTGTTTTTACACGGTAGCTGCTGTTTCCGCTTATACCGCTGTATGTGCTTTCCAGTTCTTCTTCTGGAAGCGTGACATAAGCAGTGCTGTTATTTCGTTTATATTTGATAACCATTGCTTTACCTTTATGGAAAAATTGGTAATTGGAAGCTTCTCTCCCAAAATGAATGGTCTTTCCATTAATTTAATTTCCAAAATTTCATCTCCCTTTTGAAGCCCCTGCTTTGCTGCAACAGAATTTTCTGGGACAGAAAGTAAAACCGGTGCATCATACCCAATATTCCCAATAATGATAACTGCTATAATAAATGCGAGAAGAAAATTAAAAAGCGGGCCACCTGCTACCACAAGAATTCTTTTCCAAACGGATTTATTCTGGAAACTATGTTCGTTTGAAATCTCTTCCTCTTCTCCAAGCATCATACAGGATCCTCCAAATGGAATTAGTTTCCATGAGTACCGGGTTTCTCCCCATTGGTGGCTCAACAGACGTGGTCCCGCCAAGGGAAAATTCAGTAACTGTAATACCGGATAATTTGGCAAATAAAAAATGTCCTAGTTCATGAAAATGTATCCATTCTTGCCGGCACCATGAAAACTGCCATTGGATTTTTCATAGTTCAGTCCAAAATCATTGTAAAAGTAATACGATGTTTCATGCATTGGTTTAAAAAAGCAACACAAAAATCAATGTCACAAGTAAAGATTTTTCTTCTTCATGACTATTTCTCCTATTCAAATTCTAACTCTGGATGATTTTCTTTAAAAATTTCAAATACTGTCTGCATCACCTCTTCATCTTCTTCCGATTCATATTCATTATCACCGGTAACTTTCAATATGACTACGGTGCCGTCACTATCCGATGGAAGAAGGACCACATATCCTTCATCTTCGTAATTGATAAGATCCAGAAATTCAAATTTGACTGCTCTTCCGCTGTCATCTGTAAATGTAATATATCTGTCTGCATTAGAAACATTTGCCACTTTGTTTATCCTCCGTAATTTTACTTTTCATACGCACGATTCGTATTCATTCAGTTATGTGTCTGCTCTAACAATATTTTCAGTAAGGGATGAATAATAAATCGGTTCCTGACACACGGGGTTCTTACCGTATTGCTCAAACTCCTGTTATGAATGCAGCCGCCAAGGCAGATTGGAAAATACTGGCAGCTTCTGCACTCTTTGCAGTATGCTGAGTAATCTTCAAATTTCATATCATTTCCAGACTCAGAAAACTCCTGGACACAGGAATGAAGAGATGCATCCGGGGCAATTACAATAGTATTACTTTTGGTTGCAAAACAATTCTGAACTTTAGGTGATGGAAATGCATCTGATATAGTTAATGCGTAAGGAGAATCCAGCACCTCTTTGAATACTTCATAAAACAGCTGTTCTTTCTGAGCATCTGTTATGTATGTTTCAGGCATTTCAGTTTCAGGTGGGAATAAAAACGTCGGGAACAAATGGAAACGGTCATACAGAAAAAATTCGGATAATGACTGCATAATCTCCGGAAAACTCTTTCGGTTATTATTATCCAAATGAATTCTCAAGTTCACATAAACACCTGCTTCTAAAAGAAGATGAATTGCAGCCATCGTTTTAGCAAAAGCACTTTCTCCATGCAGTAAAACATTCTTCCGGATATTATGTTCTTTTTCAGTACCGTCAATTGTAATATGGGCAGAATCCAGATGCCAGCAGGCAACCGCATGTTTTACCAGTTCCGGTGTAAACAGAGTTGCATTTGTCGTAATAGAAGAAACCCAATTTTTTCGTGATAAATCCACACGCTGTTCTAACTCCCGAATAATCTGATCAATTTCCTGCACACAAAGAAGCGGCTCTCCTCCATACCAGTCCAATACAAGCTCTTTTGTGTCTGCAATATTAGAGACCAGATAATCTACTATTTTTTTGTGAGACACGGGATGGATGGTCTGTTTACAATACCCTTCTTCATAACAATAAAAACAATGTGCATTGCATCCGGTTGTCGGAATTATCGTGAAAAAATTAGCCTGTTTTTTTCTGAAAAAGTGAAGCTTATCATAATATTTCCGGAATTCATCTACTCCGCATGGTACCAGAAAACCATTTTCAACTAACTCTTTCTTGAAACTTTCTTTGAAATCCTGATTATCAAATACAGCTGTTTCCATGACCGCAACTGCACCAGATGCCGTATTATAAACAGCCGTATTTTTATTATCCAGTTCAGAAATGTTGTAAAATGACCATTGGTATTGGCTTTTTGGAAACCAGTTTTCCTTTTCCTGGCTTTCACATAAAATCCGCATGCTACACCTTCTTTCTTGCAATTACCAGACCATGATTAGAAGCTCCTAATATGGAGGGAATACGACAAATTTTCCGGTGATAATCTAACCATATTTGAAATTGTTTTTCATCCATTTCATTTATGACGGACTGAAAAGCAATGCTCTGTCCATCAGTAGCTACATGATCTGCTATTTCAAGTTGGAATTCTTTTAACCGCTTTTTAATATCTTCCGGTGTAAAAAAATAATTGTCCGTCCAAAAACAACAGGTATCTTCAGAAGAAATTCTCTTTTTATCAACTATAGCTTCCATCAGTTCAGAAGAAGTTCTCGTCAAATCACCTCTTAATACACATGGAAATACAGAATATGGACTGATATAAGCAAACGCGATCACTCCATTTGGCTTAGTTACCCGGATGCATTCTTCAATGCATTTATTCTGCGCTTTTTTATTAATCAGGTGATACAATGGACCAAGGCATAATACCATATCAAATGAATTTTCACTATACTTTGACAAGTCCGTTGCATTACCTTCATAAGCTGAAACAGACAAAGAATTTTGGAAAACTAATTCTTTTAACCGGCGTATATGTGCAGGAACCAGGTCCACTGCTGTAACTTTTGCCCCCTGCTTTGCCAGATAAATAGCATAAATACCGGTTCCACAGCCAACATCAAGAATATCTGGATTGTTTGGCAAAAACGGTGTTAATGTTTCTACTGTAGTAAGAAATTCTACCCGGCGGGCCAGCGTACTTTGAAGTCTGTGTTCTTCATCTATTTCCATATAGGATTTTATAATATCATCAATCACTTGAATTACCTCGTTTTTACTCCTGCAGCTGTGCATACACGCAAAGTACTTCGCTCTGCGAGGTTAATGGCATGCCATAACAGGAACCGAATAGTTGTACTTTTGTAAAACCTACCTCTTCCAATTCTTCTAACAGGCTGGATGTATTAAAGGTCTGGATCCATGAATTCCATAGTTCTAAATGGTCATTCAGTACGGCTGCCTGTATCAGAACCAGCGATTCCTCGTATTTATGAAATGCATTTAATTCCAGATATGGAGACTTGCACCAGAAACCGTTTTGTTCGATATATTCCCAGTCAGCGGTATCTGATCGACTTTCGTAATGAAAGGGTGTAAAAACCTCAATAACAATGCCTCCACTACTGCTCAGATTCTTTTTAAGCTTTTTCAAAAATGCTACCCTGTCGTTTCGGCAATAAAAAGAATAGATACCATATAGAAGTAACACCAGATCATATCGTTGTCCTGAATTCCATGTACGAAAATCTGATCTGTAAAATCTGATTCTTCCTGGAACGGAATTGTGTTGCCTGGCATACGCAATCTGATATGGGGATATATCAAATCCTTCATAATGCATTCCGTCTTTACATAAAAGAGGGGCATATAATCCCGGTCCACAGCCAACATCAAGAACCGAAGCTGCATCCGGGTTTATATGGCTCAGCCAGTTTGCGGTTTTGATTAAGGTTTCTGTTTTTCTGGTACCAGAATCTACAGATCCATCCAAATGCCGTTTTAATACATTTTTTCCGATATAATCATTACTCCAAAGAGTCAAAGTTCCCGGCTGAAAAGGAAGCGGTTTTTTTAATAGATTCAGGTTATAATTCATTGATCTCCTCTGCCGCTCTTTTTATTAATTCTTTTACCGCACCCTTTACAGAGGTACAGGCATGATTTTTGCCATACTTAAATGCTCTGTGTTTACATCCTCCCTGACATATTGGTAATAAATTACAGTTATTACAGTCGGGATCATCAATATATGGATTTGCATAATGCTTGGATATTTCATTTTCGGTTCGTCCAGTGAAGACATTTCCGCTTGCATATTGTTCGTTTCCGAGTAATCGATGACAGTTAAAAATATTCCCCATAGAATCTATGGTCAGGGAAGATTCACATCCACCATAACAACTGGTTGGAATCGGAGTCAGGTAATACTTTTTCAAAATTGCATCATACTCTGAATCACTGGAAACCTGAGAGTCATAATTTCCAAAACTGCAAAAATCTTTTTCTGCATCCAGCAGTTCAATAAGAGGATGCTTTCGCTGCTGTTCAAATTCTCCGGTAATAGATGGAATGTCTGTCGAATCAATTGGTGCCAGATACACAAAGAAATTTGGATACTGTCCAAATCTTTCTTTTAAATAATCCACTGTGGTAACAGCCTTATCATATTCCAGCGGATTGAAATTAATTCGGATACGGATATTTACTTCTGCTGCCAGACATTTTTTAATATTGTCCATAACCACTTCAAACGGATTGCCAGAGGTATATACATAATCTTTAATTTTATTGTATTCCTCTCCAAGAGCATCAATGGTTATCTGAATAATTTTTACATTCCATTTTGTAACTGCCTGTTCAATCACATCATCATTCAAAAGATATCCATTGGTAATAATCTTGGAATCAAACTGAACTCCGTGTTTATGCAGATAATCTGCGATATAAGAAATAATTCCTGGTTCCAATAAGGGTTCGCCGCCGAACCACTGAATCACTAAATGTTCTGGGTCATGATTCTCAACAATATACTTCGCAACAGCTTCTGCGGTTTTGGAATCCATACGTTTTTGAACTGCACCTTTTTCAAAACAATAGTAACATCTGGCGTTGCAGCCAGTGGTGGGACATACAATATAATAAGTTGGAGCTGAAGTATTAGATTGAAGTGTCTGCACACGCAGTGATTCAAGAAAAGAAAGTTCATCGCAATCGTCATCAATAAGAAAACCCATATCATGTAAAGCTGCAACTTCTTCTGGATGTTCCTCATAGATACCGTTTACAAAAATCTCCGAATATAACGGAGCTTCTAATTCAACGATTGACGTTGAAAAAGTAGAATACAATAAAACAGATTCAGGAGTATTCCCCTCCTGTTCAATAATAAACTGTGATTTTTTCATAAAACCCACCTCATACACGGTTATAGTAAAAACCGCGTTGACAACCGAGATTGGATGCCAACGCGGCACGGATGGTTGTTTATTTCACACTAAAGTGCGAAATCAGCCATCGCTGCAACGGCATAAGCATCTGCTTGCCGTTTCATTTGCTACAAACTTTTCAGAAGCAGCCTGCTTCAGATCTTTTGTAGCTTTTTCAGCAGAAACGTTACGGATAATCTTCATAGTTCTTAACCTCCTCCTGCTATTTATTTTATATGTTAAAACAGGTCTTTCGACTTGCTAAACATATCGGTGAATATGGTATAATTGTAGCAATAGAGGCCATTAATGTCAACAGAACTGGACGGGCTGTTTCGTACTGAATTGACACCCGAATGACCTGGTTACTTTTCTTATAGGAATCAGCTGAACATGTATAAATGTTACATGTTATTAATGTAACAGATCGGCAAATGAAAAGAAAGAGATATCGGAATGGAGATTATCAAAAAGTTGTACAATGTATGTTCGGAATTGAGAAAAACAGATTCTTCCGAAAAGATCCGTGATTTTAAAGGTAACAGGTATCTGGGAAGGAAAAACTGACACCAGAGCTTGGGGAGGAATTGGATTCTCTGATAGATGAAATGATGTTCTTAAATCTGGATGAACTGGAAAGAAACTTTAAAGAAGGATTCTGTTTGGGCATAGAGCTGATGCTGGAAATTAAATCTGCAGACATAAAGAAAAAGATCGGATGAACCGCAATGTCATTAAGTTATCATAGGCAAGCTGATTTGGCGTTTGCCCAGAAACAGGTTGAGAGGGAATTGAAGTTTGATTCAAGCTGAATATTTGCAAGTATCCCACATGCTCCTGCATGGTTGAGTCCCAGATTTGAAGTCAAATATTGGTAAATAAATACCGTAGTTTCTCCTACGTTGGCTGCCGGATATTTGGATGAATCAACTGAAAAACCAATAATATTTGCAGTTACTCCGGTTCCATCCGTGGTATGTAAAGTAGGATCCTGAAATAGCTCTGTTTGTTTCTGATTTTCAGCAGGTTTCTCCGTATCATTTTTGGTTTCTGATTGTTTTTGCTTTTCTGTTTGCCCCGGAGTATCTGGTTCAGTAGCTGAAGTATCCGGCTGTGGTGTCGATGTTTCCGGCTCAGTAGCTGGAGTGTCTGGCTGCGGCGCTGGTGTATTCGGTTCGGTAGCTGGAGTGTCTGGCTGCGGCGCTGGTGTATCCGGTTCGGTAGCTGGAGTATCTGGCTGTGGTGCCGGTGTATCTGGTTCAGTAGCTGGAGTGTCTGGCTGTGGTGCCGGTGTATCCGGTTCGGTAGCCAGAGTATCTGGCTGCGGCGCTGATGTCTCTACTTCGGATAGAGTCGTTTCTTCCTGCAATTCCACTGTTGTACAATCTGCTACAAACATCACTGTATTTGGGATTAGCATAGATACAGAAAGTACTCCTAAAAAAATCAGTTTTCGTAACCTTTTCAACATTAAACAATTCCTCCTTATAATTGATTTCTACCTTAATATGTATTATTTTTTTTTGAGTTGGCAGTTTTTATAAGAAAGATATCAAAAAAACAAAAGCCCGGACTAACCGGGCTGAAATGAGGGAGAAAGTGAGTATCATATACTCATTACTAATATGTATTATTTTAGAAAAAACAGCAATTTTTCAGTCTGCCGATATAGAATCAAGATATTCGAGAATCTGCTGTACTTCTTCAGATGCATATTTCTTTGCGGATGCTTCGATTGGCTGGGATTCGTATTCATCAAAGTTAGACCAGCCACCATAGGTATAATTTTCCATATTGTCTTTCCAGTCACGAAGTTCCTGAAAATATTCGGTATTGATAACTGAGATATCCCAGTTCATATTATCAACAACATAATGTTCCATAGCGTGATAGGTTTCTTCACATAAAGTATTCATGGTTTCTTCCCCAGTTTGTTCGTTTAAAGACTGCTCATCTACCATGATTTCATTTGTATCTCCAGTATAATATGCAATCGTGATTATATTATTCAATTTTTGAGAACTGACAGGGACAGATCCAATGCCAAGCCTTTTTGCTTCAAAATTTACAAATTGCTGTGAAAGATCAAGCTTTTCCTGAGTGTCCTTTTGCTTCCAGGTGTCTTCCCGGAATTCCAGCAGTAATGTCCGGTTATTTTCAAAGGGATCATCAGGATTCTCAAAAAGGTCGTCATCTTTTATGGAAGCGGCCGTAAGATTGTCTGAAGATGGCGTATAAGTTGCGCCTTCCATATCGTATACAAAATAGGAAAAAAAGGATGGGATACAATAGAGCAAACATACTGCTATCAATAACCACCTATAATTTTCCCGTTTTATCAGTCGATATGCTTTTTTGGTACGACACTTACCTTTTCCTTTAAAATTATCTTTCACTGCCATAAGGAGAAGCAGGATTGAAATCACGAAAATCAGAATTGTGATTCTAAAATGCCGTTGGGCAAAATACAACATAAGAAAAACTTCTGTCGGAAATAGATTGAATAGTATTTCATAATATCCTCCGAAATACTTTCTGGCACCAGAAGCCTGCCAGATTAGGTTAAATGCGATAAACATGATATATGCCAAATGTGGATTTCTCATGTAATGTAATTCTTTTATATAGAGAATTTTGGAATCATAATATAAAGTAAAAGCAAGCATTATCGGGATACAGATGGACAATTTGCATAATGCACGTGAATAGAAATGTTTCAGATTCATAAGGTACCTCCCTCTTTTGATATTTTATAGTTTACCACGCGGATTACATTCGAACAACGTCAATAAAGTGCGAAATGCACGAAAAAAAGACAGCCGAAGCTGCCTTTATAAATAGCACTAATTTGATAGTTTTACAAAACGGTACGTTTGGTTAATGTCAGGATATTTAGCAGTATCAACCCTGCTTAAAAAAACTTCTTTTGGACGAGCCCATTCCTTTTCTGGATAAGATACTGAACGGTATGAAATCAGCTCTTCTTCTGTTTCTGTGTTTTTCGGAAATCCTATGATCACATAAATATAGTCATTGACATCACACTCCCGATTCATTTCCCATTTAAAATGAATGATCTTGTCACCGATATGAAAAATGGTATTGTCTTCCACGCGAACAGTAGCTGGCATCGGCACTGGAAAACAGGCAGAGCATGAACCCGATATAATAATTGCACCAGATGGCATAAAACAGGGACAGGCAGAAAGTTTTTCCACTTTTTCCTTTTACAATCTGGTCAATACCATACATGACAACTGGTGTCATGGCGATGCTGTCCAGCCACATAAGGTTAAAATAGTATCCAAGTATCAGGCTGTTGAGTGCAAATGCCAGCCCGAAAGCAACCGGCGTCCAGTTTTCTTCCGGTTTTCTTTTATGCAGATACCAGGTAAAACATCCTCCGCATAACCCTACCCGCAGGATGATCATCAGATCCATAAAGTCTCCGACATATTTCATTGGAAAGAAATACAGTAAAAAATTAGATGGAGCTGCCAGGTAGTAAGCATAAGTGGACCAAAAATTATAGCCAAGCCCGCCGGACCAGGAATACATCATGGAACTGCCTTCTACCAGTTTATTCCGGAAATCGGTATAAAATGGCAGATACTGATGGATAGAATCTACAATCAGGGCATAATGATCTCCGAATGGCCATACTTTAATCATGGCAAACGATACTGCCAGGATTACAGCAGACAATAGATAGCCTGTCAGAAAATAATTTATTTTGAAATATTTTTTCTTATGTTGTAACATACAATTTCTCCTGCATATTCATTTATTACTAATATGTAGGAGATTTTTCGGCTGTTCTTTTTTTATAAGAAGCTTAGTTTTTCAGAATCCATTCCACACCTGTTGTCCTTTATAAAGAAAATACTCTGCATCGTTACATTCTTCCGGCAGCAGGTCTTTGATCCGCTTTCTGGATCTGGAGATATACAGTTTACTGGTTATTTTAGTGTTCGGCTGTTCTTTTTCCAGTAGCTCATCAAATGCGATCAGGTCTTTATATTCCTGGACTGCAGTTTCTTTCAGGTGCTGAAAAAAGAAGTTCCGATGAAATGGGCCGAAGGAACAGGCGCTTGCCTTGGTGTCCAGCCTCCATACGTCTTTGATGTAGGCATAATTATATTTCCGCTCCAGCTTCATGTTAACCAGTGGAAAGACATTGACGAACATTTTGTGCGGATTTTCCCGGCAACGCTGTCTTTCTTCATAAGAAAAACCAATGTGCATTTCGTGAGCTTTCAGGTCTTCAGGCTTTATGTGCTGTCCTTTCCGATATCCGAGCAGTTCCCATCGGACATATTTCTGTATCAGGTTGATCTTATATTCCAAGGTACAGTTCCTCATCATTTTTCCCTTCTTTCCATCTTCACCGACGGTCCAGAAAGGAACAGAAACGACTCTCTGGTAACCAAAATTATGCAGATAATCTTCATATAATGGAGATTTGAGAATTACAAATGGAATCCCTGCGTCCTGGCAGGCATTTTGAACGAATTCTACCTGTTTTATAACCCATGGCGGCTCTTTTCCGAGATCACAGAAACAAATCAGGTCATATACAGGGACAAGTGGAAATTTACCTGGAGTCCGTACATTTTCACAAGACATTAACGCCAGTGCCGTACTCTGCATGCCTGCTCCGCAGCTTAATATTTTCATAAATTCAACTCCATTTCTCTTCTGTTTTTACATTAATATGTATTGTTTGAAGCAAGATGGATAATTCTTATAGGAAAAGTAGAAAAAAGAAAAAGCAGCCCCGCAGGACTGTTTAAAATATGTGGAGTTAGAAAAATAATTTCGACAATATCAGATATTTCATAGAAATATTCATCTACCCTAGCATCTCTTTTAGCATGTTTCAGCCTAATTTTTAATCACAAAAACATAATCCCCATCTCTGAGAGCGTCTATAATTGCATACAATTCCTCTTCCGCCAAAACAAAGATATCGTGATCATCCTCATCACGGATTCCATTTCTCTCATAATTTCTTACATGAGAAAGAAATTCTTGATATGGGTTTGTACTGTTAATTGTCTCGACCTGCTTATTGTTTACCGATGTTGCTATCGAAGTATTGAGACTATCAATATCGGAAAAGCAGTCTCGGTCAAGCAAACTGTCTTCCGGCTTCTTTACAATCTCCATAGTACAACTCATCACAGATTCCATCCATCCGATAATATAAAATTCTCCATTCTTGATGCGGATAGCATAAACGTCGTCCATGTCTGGTTGTTCACCGATAAAAGTTCCATCGCTCATTCGTCGCATACTTAATCCTCCTCAGAAAAACCATATCCTTGCTCTTTCATGTCTTGATAATTCTCAAAACCATACTGCATTGCCATGATATCCAGATAATCTTCCTTTGGCATTTTTCCAATGTTAGTCTGAATCATTTCCGATTCCTTTTCAGAGAGTTCAAAACCTCCATGGCAAAATCCATACTCATCGGAGAGCCAGTTCGAAATGTCTTCTGACATCGGAGCTTTTTCGTATTCTCCAAAGTTACCATTTTCATTCAGATAATTTTCTTTTGAAAATTCTTCTGGAAGAACTACTTCCTGCGGAAGGATGTCAAATGCATCCTGATCTTTATCTGTGTCCCACTTAATATTTATTGATTTCATAAACTACCTTAACCTTTCTTTTATAGATCTTTCTCAGTTTCCTCATAAAGAACAGGGAAATTTGTCCGCCATTCTGCTCGATACTTAATATGATATTGGGCATAGTCTGCAAAGGCAATTAATGTTCCATCAGCACTGACGGCCACATCTTCTGATTTTTCTGTACCGTTTATAAAATCTTTTTCGTTATTTAGACGGTCTTTCTGTATCATTTGGACTAGCAGTTCCTTTACCTCCTGCTCAGTACCACAAAAATGTTTACCAGTAGTACTTTTTTCTATACTATTTGAAACTATAATAGACCAATCTTTAATCCAAACATCCATTAGTAATTTTCTCCGATTTCTATTATTTGATATGCTCAACATAAGCCCATTCCTTAGCCGTATAGTCGATGTGATAATGGGTATAAGTTGCAGAGGCATTTAATGTTCCGCTGCCACAATCTTCTACATCTTCTGGTTCTTCCGTACTGCATTCGAAACTTTCTTCATCGTTTTCTCGGTCTTCCTGTACCATACGGATCAATAATTCCTTTACTTCCTGTTCGGTACCATAAAATCGGTTGATTACAACACCGTCGGCTTTACTGTTTGAAACAGCTATGATCCAGTCTTTCCGCCATTCACTCATAATAAATGTTCCTCCTGTTCTTCTAATACTTTTCCAAAGTATATTTTTTCTCCAATTTTTCTTGCTCGGACTGCGTCCTCCTTGTGAGAGTATTCTCCCAGATACACCTGTTTTCCTCTATGACCAATATATGCTCTCCACCGTCCGGCTTTGGTTGGGCAGACGCCTTTCACTCCGCTTGTGTTAAGCACGGAGAGTTTCTGACTTTTGATTCTGGAGATATTGCTGTGGTTCACAGTTTCTTTCTTGATACGGTCAACCGCTTTTTCCAGATCCAGGCAGCCGCAGGACTTTGTTCCACCAGAACGTAAATCCCGGCCCCATACGATACTGGTATTTCCACAATCACATCTGCATTCCCAGAGAACCTGTCCAGAATTATCGCGGCCAGCTTCTCGGATCACAGTAAGCCTGTAAAATTTCTTTCCAGTCATATCAATTTTTGCTGACATATGATTTCTCCGCTTCAAATCCGAGTCCAATGCAGGGTAATGCTTGTAATATTTTCTCCCTGACAATATGAATATTCCCTTTTCTCATAAAGTTCTCCCATTTTTTTCTGACATTTTTCTTTGTCCATGAACGGTGTATTTACGCAATCGCAAATATAGCCATCGTTTACATACCAGACTTTTCTTCCATCAAATTTTTCCTTAAATTTAATCTTCAAATAATACGCTCGTTTCATGCAGCTTTTTCGATTCCTTTCTGTAATTCATCAATAATCTGTCCAGCAGTAACCCGAATAAGATCCATGGACGTTTTTAGTTTCTTCATATCTCTTCCACTGCTCCATCCGGCGATGTAAGGGAAACTATATTCCGAAGTATCAAATCCAAATGCAGTCAGTACGCAATATGCTACTGATTCCGCTTCAACTTCTTTTGTTTCCCTGTCTTTTTCCTGATCTTTCATAGCTTCCAGATTATGGAGTCTCGCATGAGCAGATTCGTGAACAAATGTTTTTAGAGTCTGCAAATGCGGCATATCTTTCTGTGCCACAATTTTCTTTTCTATTGGTGAAAAATATCCTTTCGCACTGCCTTCTATTTCTTTAAAAGTCACTGGTACTGGGGAAATTTTCAGCAGTTTCTGGATAAAAGCTTCATAATTGTCTACGGAGTCAGTAAGTTCTTTAGGATCTAATGTTTCGATTGATTTTCCATCCGTTTGGGAAATATCAAAAACATTCCCAGGGCGAAAATATGGAATAGAAAACTCTTTTTCCGTTTCCTTTCCGTTTTCATCCAAAACAGGATTTCCCTCTTTATCTAATACCTTCTTTTTTACTTTATGTGGGCACGGACAAAGGATGGTAATAGCTTTTTCTCCTTTTTTCACCTGCCGGCCCATAGTCTGCCATTTTTTATATCCTGCAACCAACGATGCCTGAGGACACTGCATCATAATCAGAATAATGTTGTATAAAGAGTAACCATGGAAATTCGTCATGGTTTTCAGAAACTCTGTATACCGGTTACTTTGAAAAAGGTCTGTAAGTCCGTCTTCCAGCGACTGTATAGTTTTTTTCATATCTTTGTTTTTCAGATTCATAAAAGTTCCTCCTAATATATAGCCTGTCTGATTTGTTCCTTTTTCTAATTCACATATTTCATTTTCCACTCCTTTCATCAGCATGAATCTTTCATTGTTAAGTAAGCGCTTAATTTTTTGGTATCATAAAAAAATCCCCGACTACTTTTCAGCAGCCGGAGCACCTTGACAATTCACATATGATTGGTTTGATTCGTTTGCACGACGTTCGATTTCAGCTTTGACGGTTTCGTTCCATGGCGCCAGAAGTT
>OLNW01002261.1_pt1 | contig 16925 bp, 15 predicted proteins | sample 1672121 | NCBI WGS metagenome assembly OLNW01 (sample SAMEA3136648, study PRJEB25190) | human gut metagenome
AATATCTCACTCGATGTCCAATGACCTCTTCATCTTTTACAAACAGGAGCATCAACGGTCTTGCCAGTAAGTAGCAAACGAGGAAAATGAAGATTCCATAGATAACTTCCAGCACCAGTCCGCAGCGAAAGCCCTCCCGCATTCGATCACGCCTGCCTGCGCCTTTATTCTGCGCCATCAGTGCAGTCATTGCATGTGCAATATTCTGCTCCGGCGTATAAGCAAAGTCGTCGATCCGGTTCACGACTGCAAATGCGGCCGCAACAGAAACCCCCATCGTATTGACGATTGCCTGTATCCCGATCTTGCCGAGCTGCACCGTCGCTTGCTGCATCGCAGACGCCCAGCCATATGCAATCGTACGTTTTAAAAGTCCTGAATCGAATACCAGCCACTTTTTTCCAAGCCGAAGCAATGGCACCTTTTTCTGGATATAAATCACGCAAAACAGGCTGCATAACGCTTCGCTTAATACCGTCGAGATTGCACAGCCATTACTTCCTGCTTTCAGCACCACGACAAAAAACAGATCACCGAATATGTTCAGCACCGCACTGATAATCAAAAAATACAGCGGGGAGCTGCTGTCTCCGAGTGCCCGCAGGGTACTCGCAAAAAAATTATAAAGAAAGGTAAACATCATTCCAAGAAAAATAATGCGCAGATATCCCCTTGTCATAGCAAAAATAGAGGGATCCACCTGAAGCATCGTCAGGATCGGGCCTGCAAAGAGCACGCACAGGATCGTCAGCGTCAGTGAAAACACCACACCGGAGAGCAATGTCGTGCTGATTTGCCGATGCAGTGTCTCATATTCTTTTGCACCATACTGCGTCCCCATCAGGATGCTGGCCCCCATACAAAGTCCGTTCAAAAACAGAATCATCAGCGTCGTGATCGGGTTGCAGATCCCGACTGCTGCTAACGCGCCTTTTCCGACAAAATGCCCTACGATAATACTGTCCACTGCATTGTAGGTGAGCTGGAACAGGTTGCCAAGCACGAGCGGTATCGTAAACTTTACCAATATCGGCATTATTTTCCCGGTTGTTAAATCTTTTGTCATAATTTCTCCAATATTTTGCCTGATCTGCCAGAATGCTCTAGATTGATTTCTTTTTCTTTACGCATCAGATCTGGAATAGGAATTCTTCATCAAATTGCTCAGCTCATACAATACCTGATTCAATGTCGCAGCAGTCTCCTTTTTCAGCATTTTTGCCACACGCTCATTTGCTTCCTCGCGCAGCTGCATCCGCTTCGTCTCATCCTGCTCTTTTGCAAGCCGCTCATCGTACTGATGAATCAGCGCATGCCCTTTTGCCATCACATGTTCCTGATAACGTTCGATATGGAATATGGACTTTTTATAGGAGGCATCTGCCATCGCTGCGATCATACGGCTGGCCCAGTAGAAATTGTCTGTCGAGACTTCCGCCGTCGTATTAGAGAGGTAATCTGGTGTCGTCGTCACTTCTGCATAGAAGGGCACAAGTGTATTAAACGCATTGGACGCAAACGCCACCCATTCCAGAATACCAGAATCCGCAGGCTGATCCGGGCGCATCTGAATCACAGAAAGAAAATCATTGCGGTTAATACCGATGGAACGAAACGCACCCTTTTCAGACTTATCTCCATAAGCTCCATATGGGTCGTACGGCGTTCCCTGATAATGGGAAGACAGCACATACTTCACATCCTCCACAGTCACTTTTCTCTCCGGGACCATGCACCACGGCAAATCATCCGAGTACGGAGTGTAATCTGCGGCTGCTCCATCCCATTTCCTAGTGTGTGGATTCAGGCAACGCTCCATATACCATGCACGCGGCGTATTATAGACATGATCTGCATCGTCGTGGCTTCCAAAGGCATCCCGGGGATTCAATTTGCCGTCCGTCGACAGATCCAGATGATACTTCTGAATAAATTCTCTCATATCTGCCGAGCACATATACTCCTTCTGCTCCCCGAGTGCGTCCTCCAGATCAAATCGATCCAGCCCAAGCTGATTCGGCATCACCACATAGACATCATCCGGTACCCGTCTGGCAATCCAGTGATGGCCACCGATCGTCTCCAGCCACCAGATCTCATCTTTATCCTGAAATGCGATCCCGTTCATCTCATATGTTCCATATTGCTCCAGCAGACTGCCCAGGCGCTGCACACCTTCCCGTGCACTGTGAATATACGGAAGAACAATATATACGATATCCTCCTCGCCAATGCCGCCAGCCACTTCTTCTTTTCCATCTTCTGCCGGCTGATACATGACGAGCGGATCCGCGCCAAGCACACGCGGATTCGATGTGATCGTCTCCGTCGCGGTCATGCCGACCCTTGCCGCATTGACACCACTCGCCGCCCAGATGCCCTCCCCTTTTACCGCATTGGGCATCGCGGTGTAGCGCATCGGATGATCTGGAAGTTCGATCTCTACATGAGAAATCTCGGATTTATAATAGGTCGGCTGCTCCGACGGATGGATGACCACAAATTTCTTCGGGGTAAAGCTCCCAGATCCGGAATCATCGTTCCGGGCAATCATCGTAGATCCATCATAGCTCGCCTTTTTGCCGACCAGTATTGTTGTACATGCCATTTTGTTTTCCTCCTTGGCAGCCTTATTCAGAGCAATCTGACATTCTCTATCCGTGTTTTGCTCATAACTGAAAAACCGCTGCTTTTTTTATTCTTTCTTATTATAATCAGTCCCGTCGCTCCCCACAACTCCTTTTCCATAATTCCCAAGCGCACTTCTTTACCTTGCGGTCGTAAGTTAAATCAATAGCTCTCAAGGCATTCCAGTTAGTCTGTTATAATTTTATCAAACCTTTTCGTAATATATTGAGAATTCTTTTCATTAGTGTTAAAATGAGAAAAAACAAACACGGAGGATAATCTGATATGAAGAAACTGAAAGTAAAAAAGGGCAGCACCTGTATGGCATGTCTGGCCTGTGTACAGGCCTGTTCCGAAGCATTTTATAAAGAGTTCGATCCGGACAAAGCATGTCTGCAGATCGTAGAAAAGAAGGCAGTCCGCCCGATCGCCTGTCCGCAGTGCGGAAAATGCGCAGAGGCATGTCCGGAAGGTGCGATCACCCAGAATGCAAAAGGCGTTTACATGATCAACAAAAAGAAATGTGTCGGCTGTGGCAAATGTGCTGAGGCATGTCCATTCGGTCTGATCGTCGTAACCGAGGGCAATCCAGCTTCCAAATGTATCGCCTGCGGTATCTGTGCAAAGGCATGTCCGATGGATGTACTTGAAGTTGTAGAGGAGTAATTGCTCCCTGCATCCAGCCAGCCCAATACCTGTGAAAAAGCAGCTGTACTTTGATTTTGTACGGCTGCTTTTTTCTGTTTTCTATCTCTTTTATTTTCGTTTTTCCCGCTCTCCATTGTGATATCGCCCGATCGGTACAATCATTGGACTTCCGGAGACCGGATCCGAAATAACCATGCAGTTCAGTCCATACAGTTCCCTTATGAGCGGTTCCGTAATGACCACCTCCGGCGATCCCTGCGCGATTAGTTTTCCTTTTTTCACAGCAAACAGATAATCCGCATATTTGGCCGACAAATTAATGTCATGGAGTACCATAACAATCGTCGTTCCGCGCCTGCGGTTCAGATCTGTCAACAGATCCAAAATTTCTACCTGATAGGCGATATCCAGAAATGTCGTCGGTTCGTCAAGGAACAGAATATCCGTCTGCTGTGCCAGTGCCAGAGCAATCCAGACACGCTGACGCTGACCACCAGAAAGCTCATCCACCGGACGGTCGGCCATGTCCGCGATTTCCATCATTTCTAAAGCATCTTTTACCGCCTGAAAATCTTCCGTGCCAAGCCCTCGCATAAATTTTCGATATGGAAAACGTCCGCGGGATACAAGATCATATACCGTAATTCCTTCCGGCACAAGCGGAGACTGTGGCATCAGCCCTACCGTACAGGCAAATTCCTTCGGTGCAATCTCGTCCGTCTTCTTTCCATCCAGCAAAATCTCACCGTCAAAGATCCGATTCAGCCTGCAAAACGTCTTTAGCAGCGTTGATTTTCCACATCCATTCGATCCGAGAATGACAGAAACCTTTCCCATCGGGATTTCCACATTCACGTCATCAATAATCACTCTGTTATCATATCCCGTCTTCAATGCCCGTGCTTCCATACTATGTTCCATCGGCATCTCAGAATTCCCCTTTCTTATTCATCGCAATCAGCAAATACAACATATATGGCGCTCCGAGCAGCCCTGTAATGACTCCCACGGGATAATGAACTGGTAACACATGGCAGCCTATAAAGTCAGATGCCAGCACAAGCAGTGCACCCGTCAGTGCGGATGGTGCCACATTTGCCCGCGCATACCCGGCAAGCCTTGAAGCAATCGGACCGGACAAAAAAGCAACCGAGGCAATTGGGCCGGTCACCGCCGTCGGAACTGCGACCAGACATACCCCGCATAAAATCAGCACCAGATAATCTTTTCTTACATTCATCCCCAGAACAACCGCATAAGCATCGCCGAGCCCTAGCGTCTGCAAATGACGTTCCAGCAGACAAAGTATCATGCCGAGCCCCAGTACAACAATCGCAAGCAGTGGAATATCTTTTCGTTCCACACCATTTAAATTACCGCTCAGCCACTGCATTGTCGCGCTGACATTAAATTCTTCCGTTTTGGTCAGCAGATAGGAAGTGACAGCGTCAAACAGCGCCGCAACCCCGATTCCGGTCAGTATCATTTTTCCATGTGAAAAATGCCCGCCCGGAGACGCCAGAAGATATACCGCAACTGCCGTTAGAATCCCAAATACTACTGCAATAACCGCTACAATGCTTCCCTGTAATTTTAAATACAAAATGCAAAACACTGCCGCAGTGCTTGTCCCGGATGAAATACCAATAACATCCGGACTGGCCAGAGGATTGCGCAATAACGTCTGAAAACAGTATCCCGCCATTCCAAATGCTGCACCTGCCAATGCTCCACCTAGCATTCTCGGTAGCCGTACCTCACTGACCGCATAGGAAACGCCCGGGATCTCAGCTCCAAACAATGCTTTTAACACATCCTTTCCGGAATATGAAACACTCCCCATGCACAGAGCCAGCGCAACAAACAGAAAAACCAGAACTGCCAGTACTCTGTTTACCCGATGAAAACGTCTCATCCGCCTTTGATAGCCGGACCATAACCTTTTTTCCTTCATATACTCCGAATCGTTCCTTTCCTGATAATTGCAATAAACAGCGGTGCCCCCAGCACGGCCGTGACAATTCCGACCTCCGTCTCCCCAGGCGCACCAATCAGCCTTCCGATCACATCTGAAATCAGAAGCAGCGCACTGCTTCCAAGAAAAGAAAATGGCATCATCAGCCGCATCTCTGAGCCCAGAAACAGCCGGATGATGTGTGGTACCATCAGACCGACAAATCCAATCGGTCCAGCCAACGCTGTCGTCGCCCCACAAAGGAGTACACTCGCGACAGTTCCGGCTGCCCTTACAAACCGTACATTTACGCCAAGTGAGGAAGCAGCCTCATCCCCGAGCGCCAGCGCATTCAGCTGCGATGCCAGCAGCATGGCAAGCAAGAAGCCTACGGCAATAAACGGCGCAATCAGCCGAATGCTTTCCGTCGTTGCCCGCCCGATGCTTCCAACGGTCCAGAACCGGAAGTTCTGCATCACTTTGTCATTTGGCAGCATAATCGTACTGACAAGTGAGCCGAGCGTAATCGCTACCGCAGATCCGGAAAGTGCCAGCTTCAACGGTGTCGCCCCTTCTTTTCCAAGTGAAGCCACACCATACACCAGCAGGGTCGTAAGCAGTGCTCCTAAAATAGCCAGCCAGATGTACTGGCTCGCTGCGGAAATATGCAGATATGCAATCCCGATCACAACAAACAAAGATGCCCCTGTATTTACTCCAAGGATACTCGGATCTGCCACCGGATTCCGCGTAATAGACTGCATAAGAGTGCCGGAGATGCCAAGCGCACCTCCGGCCAGAATTCCAAAGATTGTACGCGGTACTCTTGCCAGTACCACCTTTGCCCCCAGCGTCTCCACATGTTTACCGCTCAATGCCTCCAGCACTTTTGTAAAGGCAACCGTACGGCTTCCCAGACACAGTGACAGTACGATTCCTGCTACAAAAAGCAACACGCTGGATACTGCCACTGCGGCAATCTTCTTTTTCTTCATGTTCTGCCTGCTTACTGTACTTTTGCCGCTGCCACTGAAAGCAGATCCAGATACTCATCAATGACTGCCGGAATCGACAGAACTGTTGCATAGGTTCCCATGTACAGATCGCTGTCATCTCCGATCGTTGCTACTGCCCCGTTTGCAATCGCCGGAACGGTGCTCATCAGTTCGTTCGCCTGAAGCTCACCAAGCAGAGAATCATCACCATAGCATACGATGACGTCCACATCATTAAGCAAATCAATATTTTCCGCACTCAAGTCTACCGAAAAATCACCGTCGCCTGCCATCGAAGTGATTGACTCCGGCACTTTCATACCAAGCTCTTCCAGAAACGCGGCACGCGGATCCAGAGGCATATAAATGTATACCATGCTCAAGTTAGAAGGATCAATGTAACAGAATGCCGCCGTCTTTCCCTCCAGTTCCGGATGCTCTGCCAGTTTTTCTGCAATCAGTGCCTTTGTATTTTCAATCAGCTCTGCACCTTCTGCTTCTTTTCCAAGTGCCTTTGCTGTAACCTCTGCCTCTTCCTCCCAGGTCGTTGCATACGCAATCTTTGCATACGGAACCGTCGGTGCAATCTGTGAAAGCCGCTCATACTCCTCTTCGGTCACCCCGGAATTCGGAATCAACACCAGATCCGGCTCTGCCGCATTTACAGCTTCGTAATCGGTTCCCTCCGTATCATCAAACACATTCGGTGTCACTCCAAGCTTTTCAAATGCCGCATTTGTCCACGGAAGTAATCCGTTTTCTTCCACATTTCCATATCCAACCTTTGATACGCCGACCGGGGCAACCCCCAGTGCGAGTACTGCATCTGAATTACTGTCAAACAACGTCACTACCCGTTCCGGCTGTTCTTCGATCATCGTTGTGCCGTAAGCATGCTCGATCTCTACCGGAAATGCAGCCTCCTCTGCAAATACCGGAACTGCACAGGTGCTGATGGATAACGCTGCAAGCAGCGCAAGGATTCTTTTCTTATTCATTGGTGTTCTGTCTCCTTATTTTTGATGTGCTATATGTTAGCACATTGTTATTTTGATTTCAATCGTCTAACTCAACAAAGTTTCAACTAACATACAGCAATCCATCTGACAGTTTACCAACATTTCAGAATGCTCCCCTTCCTTTTGCTTCAGGTTTTCCTGCTCTCTATTGTGATATCGCCCGTTCAGTACTCATTGAATTTCCAGCTACATATCCTCCCACAGCTTGCAGATACACGTCGGACGAACTGCATCCGCCCGGATCGCCGTCTTTTCGAGTCTTTTTTTCTCCCGGTTGATATGCAGCACCGTAAGGCTGTCTGAATCCTGATTCGCCACTACAAGAAAATCACTGAATATCTGGAAATCCCGCGGCGTCTTTCCTCCGGTCTTTTCAATTGAGCAGAGACGCAGACTTCCATCTTCTGCGATCTCATACATTGCAATGCTGTCATCTCCCCTGTTTCCAGCAAAAAGAAAGCCTCCATACAGTCGGATCGCAGAGGCAGTGTTTGCACCGGAAAAACCGGTCGGAAGTGTGGAAATGTCCTGCAGCATCACATACTCTGGTTTGCTACGCTTATCTTCTGCTTTTTTTTCTGCAAATACCACAACCCGACTGGCAAGTTCACAAAGGACATAAATCACTTCTATGTCTTCATGCCAGAATGCCAGATGTCGCGGTCCATAGCCTGCCGGAAGCTGCAAGCGTTCCCCGCTGTCCGTCAGCGTTCCAGTTTCATAGTCGATCACATAAGCTGTCACCTGATCCAGTCCAAGATCTGTACACCAGAGCCATTCGCCTGCCTCCTCAGAGAAGTGCACATGCGGACCTTCCTGGCGTTCCGGGTCTGCTCCCATCCCCGTATGCTGCAGCAAATCACTCAGTTCCTGCAAATGCCCCTGTTCATCCAGTGAAATAACGCCCAGAGATCCACTCGAATAATTTGCCACCATCAAAAGCTGTTCTCTCCCGTCAATGCTCAAGTGGCATGGATCCGCACCGCCTGACGGCAGTTCTCTTATAAGCCGGAGCAATGCCGTTCCGTTTCCTGTCGGCTGTTCCGGATTTTCTGATGGTCGCAGTGTCTTCAGCTCATACACACCACCTTCCGGCGTCTCCTCCCTCACGGCATACAGCGTATCTCCACGTTCATTTAATGTAATCCAGGACGGGCGAATCGCCTGTGTATCCGCTTTGATCATGCTCAGCCGTTCACTCCTCGTGCTCAGCTTCCACAGACAAATGCCGGGCTCACCTTTTTCTGCATAAGACCCGGTGTAAAAATAATAGTTTGCCTGCTGAATCTCATCGAGCTGATCCCAGAATGCCCAGAATTCCTCTTCTGTGATCTTGCCATTTAAAATCAGAATTTCATACATGACGCCCCGCCAATCATAAGAAATACCGGATTTGCGATAGCCATTCCGCTCATAAAATGCGATCCGCTTCGTCCGCTGTTCCTGATTTTCCGCCTCCGGATCCGGCATCTCCACGTCCAGAATCAGTCGCTTGTCCGGATATGCCCGTCTGATCGCATCCAATATCTGCGAACCGTATCCATTCCCCCGAAGTGTTTCCTCTACAGCCAGAAACAGGACATGTGTAATATCCCCCATCGTCAGTGTCGAATAAAATCCGCACAGCATTTCGCCATCATAGCAGGCAATAAAGTCATACGGCCCGTCCGTCTCCAGCAGCAGCTCCAGCGCCACCCGCTCTTCACGCGGAAAAGCCGCCCGGTACAGCCTCACGATCTCCGGAAATTTTTCTGATTCTTTTGTCACCTGAATGGATGTAAGCATATAGTCCCCCTTTACTTGTCTCGCACCGGATCATTCACCTGGTTGCTCTTCTGATCTTTTTATTATAGCGTCTCCAAGAAAAATCCGCCATATCTTTTCTCCGAAAACAGGATGCAAGCTTGTGATTTTCACTTTTCTGTGCTAAAGTTTTTACAAAAAAAGAAGGATTTATGAAAATGAATGAAAAGCACTTATTCAGTAACACAGATATCCGGAAGCTGCTTCTGCCGATCATGGTCGAGCAGCTTCTCGCTTCGTTGATGGGAATGGTCGATACGATCATGGTCAGCAACGTCGGCTCAGCGGCGATCTCGGCTGTTTCTCTCGTCGACTCGATCAACATTCTGGTCATCCAGCTGTTCTCTGCCCTCGCGGCAGGCGGTGCGATCCTGTGTTCCCAGTATATGGGCGGAAAAAATATCCGTCAGGCTGAAACTTCCGCTAATCAGGTGTTGCTGACCGTGACGGTACTCTCCAGCCTTATGACCGGAGTCTGCCTGCTGTTCCGCCGTCCGCTTCTCTCCCTGATTTTCGGTGCGGTAGAGCCTGCAGTCATGACCAATTCTGAAGTTTATTTTCTCTACACGGCACTGTCCTTCCCGTTTATTGCGATCTATGACGCAGGCGCTTCCATCTTCCGCGCCCAAAACAACACGCGCTGCCCGATGATCATTTCTGTGATCTCAAATTTCATGAACATTTTCGGCAATGCGATCCTGATCTGGGGCGTCGGCATCGGCGTAGCAGGTGCCGCAATCTCTACCTTGCTGTCCCGGATCTTCTGTCTCATTGGCATCTCCCTGCGTCACCCAGATTTCTTTCTCTGCATCCTTTTTTACCACCCGGTGAAGTACCGCAATCCCGTTTTTCAGTTCATATGCAATGACATCTCCGGTTTCTATCTGTTCCGGCGGAATATTCGGGCAGGTATAGGTAATGCTTCCCACCGGAACTGCCGGTTCCATCGATCCACTCACAACAATTCTCGGTGTACAGCCCGCCACCCGTGGAAAAATAAACAGCAGAACCCCTGCAATTCCTGTCAATGTCAGAAGGATCCGCAGTCCATACTCTGCATATCTGATCATTTTTCTCATCTGCTCATCACTTCCTTACCGGCCGCTTTCTGCCAAGCAGCATGAAAAGTAAAACGATTGCCGCACCGACTGCCGTCACCAGATAACCGATCGGTTTCTGCGGGTCTCCGGTGCTGACTGCAGTTGCTATTTTTCCGGTTTCCTCTTCTCCTGTGGTAAACCAGAACTTTATTTTTCCTTTCTGCAGCGCATAAGTATTATCCGCGTCCTTCGCAAGGGAAAACGTAAACCGTAGCTGTTTTTCCTCCTGTGGTGCAAGTTTTCCCAGGGATTTCAGTTCTTTTGGTGTACATGCTGCCGCACTTCCCTGATACAGAATCCGGTTTTCTTCTTTTTCAAGCAGTTCCACCTTCAGTTCCATCTTTTCCAGCAATACACTCTGTTCCTGTGTTTCCGCTCTGAAAAATACTTCCCGTTCTTTTTCGGTCGTATTTTTCAGCCGGATACTTCCCGTCTGGCTTTTTCCCGGAACAAAGGTTTCGAGTGTTTTCATGCATCCTTCCTGTTCTACCGCAAATCCCTGCACCTGCTCGGCAAGTAACAGTTCCACTTCCTCTGTGTCTGCCGTCTGTTCCTGTATGTCTCCCTCCGGTGCATACTGAATCGGAAAGGTGTACACCTTCATCCCCCACGGATCTTCCCCGGTAAAATCCGGTGAAAAATATTCTGCCTGTACTGCCTCTGCACGGACACAGGCTTTCCACACATTATCTTCATCCGGTGTTTTCCATTCCCATGGGATTCGGATTCCCTGAAAGAGCTCCACCTTTTCTCCCGGTTTTACCGTATGCTTATAATAGAAGTAATCACCATCCCGTACCCAGTCACTGCTGATTCCTTCCAGATTTTCCAGTGACAGTGGTTTTTCTGACTCTTTCTGTGAGGAAAAAGACACCGTTGCCCTCACATAACATTCCGCTCCGTCATTTCGGATTCGTGGAATCTTTGATACAAAACCACCGGGCAGTACATCTTTTCCGTTTTTCCAGGGTACTTCTTTTCCTTCCTCCAGCATATATTCTTTCAGGCAGATATCCACTTTTCCGGTATTTGCCTGATACAGAACATATACTTTCGGGAGTGCATAGATTCCTGTCAGCCCGAGAAGAGCAAGCAAACACAAGATACTGCCGATTTTTCCTGTCTTTTTCATTTTTCCTGCCCTTCTTCCCGTTCCATCAGATGTGCAAATGCCTCTCTGCTGTTTTCATGTCCTGCTGCCTGTACGCTTTCGGTATAGACGGTCAGATCAAAATCCGTGATTTCTTCCTCGCTCTCCCAAGTCAGTCCATACAGAAGCACCTCTGTACGTTCTTTGGGATTTACGATATCGGTATAATAGTAATACCCGTCTTCTGCAAGTTCCCACCGGCTGCTTCCCATCAGAAGTCTGGCTCCTTCTTCTGCCTCTTTACTGCTGAACAGACAGCAGGCTCTCACATACATCGGACCCCGTCCGGTATTGGTAAACGTCACTTCTTTTTTGATCTTTTCCCCCGGTTTCAGTTCCGGATCCGGAAATTCCTCTTCTATCTCCACTTCATTCATACCGACAGAAAGCGTATTATCCTGCCGGCTCTGGTCGGTAAACCAGCCGTATATGGTTCGTCCACCGACCAGCAGCAGCATCATCAGCAGCGCAGACAGGAGTCCTGTAACGGTCATGACTCTTTTCATTCCTCCCGTTCCTTTCTATCATGAAAAACTTTCTGCCAGTTCTCTCTGATTGGAAATGATCTTCCAGATTTCTACCGCATTATTGGTTCCTCCGTTCAGATCTGTTGTCTGGATACCAAATGCTTTGATTCCGATCTTATACATGCCGTTTTCGAGTCCCTGACCTTCCATTGCATTGACAAACGTAACTTCGCGGAACAGATTTTTTGTGGTTTCTTGTGGTTTTACCACGGTACAGGTTCCCTGTGCTCCGGCATAGGCATACAGATGTTTGACTGCTGTTTTTTCTCCTGTCTCATCTGTGACATCCACAGATCCCAGTAATTTCCAGGAGCTGTCTGTCTGATAGGTATACAGTTCCCTCACTGCTTCCGGATTTCTTGTGCCGTCATTGTTTACCGTAACGATCTTTTTGCACGGAACTTCCACGGTCATATAAACAAACGCATCGTTCGTTCCGGTATTTTTTACCTGCGGATCTTTCTCGATGGTCTGATTCGGTGTCATGTTTTCCGCTTCGTCCGGGATGTCGTTCCCGTTTTCATCCGGTTTTTTGTCCCACTCCGGCTCTTCCAAATCAATCGTGACTTTTCCAACCGTAAAGGTATTGGTTTTTTCGTCCTGATCGGTAAAGTACGCAGATACGGAGCCTACCAGAAGGACAGCTGTGATTGCAGTGATACCCATATATTTTTTCCATGTGTTGTTTTTCATATTTGTGATCTCCTTTGATATGTTTTTTGATGTGTTTTTTCATGTGTTTTTTGATATGTTTCATTGAAATGGAAATGTTGAAAATGTTGTTTATCCTGTTCTTATCTCGATCACCCCTCTTTTCCTGTGTTGAGGCGCAAAAATACTCTGCTCCTGACCTTCTTGTTTCGTTTTTCATAAAATGGAATGGATGGCAGAACTGCCGGAATGAACCAAAAAAGGTTCTGTCAGATAAAGAACTATCTGACAGAACCCAGTATAACAGTCCTGCACCCAATGTGCAAGTCTTTTTTGAAAAATATTCCTCTTAGTTTTTAAAGCTGTGGATCGGCGCCGGAATTCTTCCTCCGCGGTTGATGAAATCATCGCAACGGAACGTATTCACAGGCATTACCGGTGCATAACCGAGTAATCCACCGAACTCTACGGTTTCTCCCACACCTTTTCCGATGACCGGGATCACGCGGACTGCTGTGGTTTTCTGGTTTACCATACCGATTGCCATCTCATCTGCGATCATACCGGAAATCGTAGTTGCCGGTGTATCTCCAGGGATCGCGATCATGTCCAGACCTACCGAGCAGACACAGGTCATGGCTTCCAGTTTTTCCAGAGACAGTGCTCCCAGATTGACGGCATCAATCATTCCCTGATCTTCACTGACCGGAATAAATGCTCCGCTTAAGCCGCCGACATAGGAGGATGCCATAACACCACCTTTTTTCACCTGGTCATTTAACATGGCAAGTGCAGCTGTGGTTCCCGGTGCGCCTACACGCTCCAGACCGATCTCTTCCAGAATCTGAGCAACAGAATCTCCGATTGCCGGAGTCGGTGCCAGAGACAGGTCTACGATACCAAACGGTACGTTCAGTCTCTTGGATGCTTCCTGTGCAACCAGCTGTCCGACACGGGTGATCTTGAATGCAGTCTTTTTGATGGTTTCACACAGAACTTCAAAGTTCTCGCCTCTTACTTTTGACAGGGCGTAATTTACAACACCAGGTCCGCTGACGCCGACATTGATAATTGCGTCTGCTTCTGTCACACCGTGGAAAGCACCTGCCATAAACGGGTTGTCATCCGGTGCATTACAGAATACAACCAGTTTTGCACAGCCCAGAGAATCGTCTTCTTTTGTAGCCTCTGCGGTGGCAAGAACCATCTCACCCATCAGTTTTACAGCATCCATGTTGATACCGGTCTTTGTGGATCCCAGGTTTACGGAGCTGCAGACACGCTCGGTTTCTGCAAGAGCCTGCGGGATGGAACGGATCAGCAGTTCATCTGCTTTTGTCATCCCTTTGGATACCAGTGCAGAATAACCACCGATAAAGTTTACGCCTACTTCTTTTGCTGCTTTATCCAGTGTTTTTGCCAGTGTGACAAAGTCTTCCGGTGTTTTACATGCTGCACCGCCGATCAGTGCGATCGGGGTAACGGAGATTCGTTTATTTACAATCGGGATTCCGTATTCTTTGGAGATATCTTCACCGGTCTGTACCAGATTTTTTGCCAGTCCTGTGATCTTTTCATAAACCTTCTGATTGACTTTTTCCAGATCACTGTCGATACAGTCTAACAGACTGATACCCAGTGTGATGGTACGCACATCCAGGTTTTCCTGCTCAATCATCTTATTGGTTTCGTTTACTTCGAACATATTAATCATTTTTCTGCCCTCCTGCGCCGGTCTTAGATACGATGCATCTTGTTAAAGATATCCTCATGCTGACAACGGATATTTACACCGATCTCTTCACCCAGTGCGTTCAGTTCTTCTGCGATCTCGCCGGTTGTTTTTTCACATGCGCTTGCATCTGTGATCATCATCATGTTGAAGTAGCCATCCAGGATCGTCTGCGTGATATCAAGAATATTCACCTGATTGTCTGCCAGATAAGTACAAACTTTTGCAATGATTCCTACAGTATCTTTTCCTACTACTGTGATAATTGTTTTTTTCATCTTTCTTCTCCTTTACACTTCTACTACTTCTGATGCTGTATCTCTGTGAGCGACATCAATCCGGAAATCCTTTGCTTTATAAGGATTATCCCCCATCGTCACCTCTGCACAGACGGTCTCATAAGCCAGCGCCTCGTAGTTGTTTTCTCTGCTCAGATGTCCCAGCAGGATCTGTTTCATATTATCATGAAGCAGCTGACAAAGCAACTGTCCTGCCGTCTCATTGGACAAATGACCTTTATCCCCTAAGATTCTCCGCTTCAGGTAGTAGGGATATTTTCCTACCTGCAGCATATTTACATCGTGGTTTGCTTCCAGAAGCAGGGCATCCAGTCCCTTCAGGTTTTCCACGATATAATCATCATAAACACCCATATCGGTAGCGATCCCGACTTCCCGTTTACCCTGCCCGATCCGGTAGGCTACCGGCTCAGCGGCATCGTGAGAAATCCGAAACGGGTGTACGGTGAGATCCCCGATCGGGCAGTCCTGATCCGGTATTACTTCATGGAAAATACCTTCCGGCATTTTCCCGAGGCTTCCGGAATCTTCCATGGCACGGATCGTTCCCGCTGTCGCATAGATCGGTACCCCGCATTTTCTTGCCACCACACCGAGTCCCTTGATATGATCCGAATGTTCATGTGTGACCAGAATCCCATCCAGGTCCCCCGTGGTAAGATCCAGGGAATTCAGCCCGAACTCCACTTTCTTTCCACTGATTCCCGTATCTACCAGAAGATGAGTTGTATCGCTCCCCACATATATACAGTTTCCGCTGCTTCCGCTTGCAATACTACATAGTCTCATCAATCTGCATCCTTTGCATCTTTTGTTGAATCTGTTCTTTTGTTTCTTTGAAATCACCGCTGTTGTCGATCTCAAAATCGCAGTGATTGCTGAATTCTTCCTCGCTGAGCTGGTTTCTGAAGATACTGCGGCATTTTTCTTCTGAATATCCTCTGTTTTGTTTCAACCGCTCCATGCGGGTTTCTTCATCCGCATAAATATACCACAATTCGTCACAGATTTCATCATATTTATCTTCAATCAGCAAAGCCGCTTCCACGATGAAGATGTCTGTCTCATTTTCTTCTTCCCGTTTTATTGCTTTTCTGATATATTCTTTTACTGCCGGATGAACGATCGCGTTCATCTTTGCAAGCATCTCTTTGTCCTCAAAGACAATCTTTGCGATCTGTTCCCGGTCCAGTGTCTCATCTTCCTTTAAAATCCCCGCTCCGAACAGATCTACAATGGCACTGTAGCAGGCTTTTCCCGGCCGCATGACCAGATAACCCACTTCATCTGCTTCCACAACCGTCGCATTCCAGTTCCCTGCGATATAGCCAAGGACTTCGCTTTTTCCGGCTCCTACTCCGCCGGTTATTCCTATCACCTTCATCTGGTATCTCCCCTTTCTTTCGTTACCGTTTCCCGTATTCCAGACAGCAATTATTTTGCTTCATACCAGTTTTCTCCTGTGTGCATATCCACCTCCAACGGAACAGACAGATCTGCCGCCTGGCGCATCTCACGCTCCAGGATCGCAGATACCTCTTCCACTTCTTCTTTCGCCGTCTCGATCAGCAGCTCATCATGTACCTGCAGCACCAGGCGGGAGCGGAGATGTTCGCTTCGAAGTGCCTGATTGACACGGATCATCGCTATCTTTATGATATCCGCAGCCGTTCCCTGAATCGGAGAGTTCATCGCGATTCGTTCCCCGAAAGAGCGCTGCATAAAATTGCTTGATTTTAATTCCGGTACCGGGCGGCGGCGTCCGAACATCGTAAGGCTGTATCCGTCCGCTTTCGCTTTTTCCACTTCTCCGTCCAGATAACTCTTGATCTTCGGATAGGTGGCAAAATATTTTTCGATATAATCGGCTGCTTCTTTTCTTGTGATACTCAGATCCTGGCTCAGTCCGAAAGAGCTGATCCCGTAGACGATGCCGAAGTTGACTGCTTTCGCATTTCTTCTCTGTAACGGCGTTACCTCATCAAACGGGATATGAAAAACCTGAGAAGCTGTCATCCTGTGGATATCCTGCGCCTCCCGGTACGCTTTGATCAGCATCTCATCCCCGGAAAGATGCGCCAGCACACGAAGTTCAATCTGTGAATAATCCGCATCCAGGAATACAAAACCGTCTCTCGGAACAAATACTTTTCGGATCAGCCGTCCCAGTTCCATACGCACCGGGATATTCTGCAGGTTCGGTTCTGTACTGCTGATTCTTCCGGTTGCTGTGATCGTCTGGTTGAAGGTGGAATGGATTCTTCCATCCTCCCCGATATAGCCTGCCAGTCCGTCTGCATACGTGGATTTTAATTTTGTAAGCTGCCGGTATTCCAGAATGTCGGCAACAAACGGATAGTCCGGTGCCAGTTTGTCCAGAACATCTGCCGCGGTGGAATATCCGGTCTTTGTCTTCTTT
>OLNW01002291.1_pt1 | contig 16774 bp, 14 predicted proteins | sample 1672121 | NCBI WGS metagenome assembly OLNW01 (sample SAMEA3136648, study PRJEB25190) | human gut metagenome
CCCCTGCGTGAGGTCAGCGAGAAGGAAAAGATCTTCTTCCCCATCGTGGTCACGGTGTTCGTGGCCCTGCTGGTCCCCTCCGCCGCGCCGCTGATCGCCTGCCTGATGCTGGGCAACCTGGCCAAGGAGTGCGGTGTGCTGGATCGCCTCAGCAAGACCATGCAGAACGAGCTGATGAACATCGTCACCATCTTCCTGGGTATCAGCGTAGGCGCCACCGCCACCGGCGCTACCTTCCTCAGCCCCAAGACTCTGGCTATCATGGGCATGGGCGTGGTGGCCTTCGGCTTCGGCACCGCCGGCGGCGTCCTGCTGGCCAAGTTCATGAACCTGTTCCTCAAGGAGAAGATCAATCCCCTCATCGGCTCTGCCGGTGTGTCCGCCGTACCTATGGCCGCCCGTGTCAGCCAGAAGGTCGGCCAGGCGGAAAACCCCGGCAACTTCCTGCTGATGCACGCCATGGGCCCCAACGTGGCCGGCGTCATCGGCTCGGCCATCGCCGCGGGCGTGCTGATCTCCCTGTTCGGTTAATAGGAGGTAACTATGGAATTTCTGTCTAATAAGCCCCTGCTCATCACCGATACCATCCTCCGCGACGCGCACCAGTCCCAGGCGGCCACCCGCATGACCATCGAGGATATGCTGCCCGCACTGGAGCAGCTGGACGCCATCGGCTACTACTCTCTGGAGTGCTGGGGCGGCGCCACCTTCGACGCCTGTATGCGCTTTTTGAACGAGGATCCGTGGGAGCGCCTGCGTACCATCCGCAAGCATGTGAAGAACACGAAGCTGCAAATGCTCTTCCGTGGCCAGAATATCTTGGGCTACAAGCACTATGCCGACGATGTGGTGGACGCCTTCTGCGCCAAGTCCATCGAAAACGGTATCGACATCATCCGCATTTTCGACGCGCTGAACGACGTGCGCAACCTGGAGCAGGCCATCAAGTCCACCAAGAAATACGGCGGACAGGTGGAGGCCACCCTCAGCTACACCATCTCCCCCATCCACAACGAGGCCTACTTCGTCAAGCTGGCCAAGGAACTGGAGGACATGGGCGCGGACGCCATCTGCATCAAGGACATGGCCAACCTGCTGCTGCCCATGGAGGCCTACTCTCTGGTCAAGGCACTGAAGGAGACGGTCTCCGTCCCCATCCACCTGCATACCCACAACACCTCCGGCACCGGCGATATGACGCTGCTGATGGCGGCCTATGCCGGTGTGGACATCGTGGACACCGCGCTGAGCCCCATGGCCAATGGCACCAGCCAGCCCGCCACCGAGTCCCTGGTGGCCACGCTGCAGGGCACCGTCCGTGACACCGGCCTAAGCCTGGAAAAGATGTCCCCCGTGGCCGCTCACTTCCGCAAGGTCGCCCAGCGCCTGCAGGACGCCGGTATCCTTGACCCCAAGGTCCTCCGCGTGGACACCAACACCCTGCTGTATCAGGTGCCCGGCGGCATGCTCTCCAACCTGATCTCCCAGCTGAAGCAGGCGGGCAAGGAGGACAAGTATTACGACGTGCTGGCGGAGATCCCCCGCGTCCGCAAGGACTTCGGCTATCCCCCGCTGGTAACGCCCTCCTCCCAGATCGTGGGCACCCAGGCCGTGATGAACGTCATCATGGGCGAGCGCTACAAGACGTTCCCCAAGGAGTCCCGCGCCATGCTCAAGGGCGAATACGGCAAGCTGCCCGGCGAGGTCAACGAGGAGGTCCGCTCCAAGGCGGGCATCGCTCCTGAGGATGTCATCACCTGTCGTCCCGCCGATTTGCTGGAGCCGGAGCTGGAGAAGTACCGCGAGGAGTTCAAGAGTCTGGCCAAGTCCGACGAGGATGTGCTGAGCCTGGCGCTGTTCCCCCAGGTGGCGCCCAAGTTCATTGAAAAACGCGACGCGCCCAAGGCCGCGCCCGCTCCTGCCGCCCCCGCCAAGCCCGCCGATGATAATGCCGTCCGCGAGCTGTATGTGGAGTGGAAAAACTGACAGTTCTTCTTTCCTTTCCCGCAGAGAGCCGGAAAAGCCCCCGCTTTTCCGGCTCTCTCCCTGATTTCAAAGAAATCCTGTTCTTTTCGCAAAAAAAGCTTGCAATATCGGCGCACATCGACTATAATAACACCGTTAACAGGATATGCACCTTTAGCTCAGTTGGTAGAGCACCTGACTCTTAATCAGGGTGTCCAGGGTTCGAGTCCCTGAAGGTGTACCATGGTTTCAGCGGCTTTGGCCGATGAAATAGAAGAAAAAATGCGGCCCGTTGGTCAAGTGGTTAAGACAGAGGCCTCTCACGCCTTTAACATCGGTTCGAATCCGGTACGGGTCACCAAGTTCAAACTCCACCGTTTGGTGGGATGATTTAGCTCCATCTTTATGATGGAGCTACTTTTTTCGACAGGAGGTTTTTATGTCCAAGCTCATACGGCTGTCCGACCATTTCACGTATGGCAAGCTGCTGCGCTTCACGCTTCCCTCCATCTGCATGATGGTCTTCACGTCCATCTACGGCGTGGTGGATGGTCTGTTCGTCTCCAATTTCGTGGGTAAAACGCCCTTTGCCGCCGTAAACCTGGTCATGCCCTTCGTGATGATCCTGGGCGGCATGGGCTTCATGATCGGCACCGGCGGCACCGCCCTGGTGTCCAAGCTGCTGGGCGAGGGCAAGCAGGAGGAGGCCCACCGCACCTTCTCCATGCTGGTACTGTTCACACTGCTGTTGGGCGCAGTACTGTCCGCCGTGGGCATCCTCACCATGCCCGCAGTGTCCCGTCTGCTGGGCGCGTCTGACGCCATGATGGCCGACTGCATTCTCTATGGCCGCATCGTCACCGGCTTCACCTTCGCCTTCATGCTGCAAAACGTGTTCCAGAGCTTCTTCATCGCCGCCGAAAAGCCCCGCCTGGGCCTTTTCGTCACCGTGGCCGCCGGCGTCACCAACATGGTCCTGGACGCGCTCTTCATCGCTGTTTTTAACTGGGGTGTGGCCGGCGCGGCCATCGCCACCGGCCTGAGCCAGTGTGTGGGCGGCGTACTGCCCCTGATCTACTTCCTGCGGCCCAACACCAGCCTGCTGCGCCTGCGGCCCGCCGCCCTGCGTCTGCGCCCTATTCTCCAATCCTGCGGCAACGGCTCCTCCGAGCTGATGAGCAACATCTCCTCCTCCCTGGTGGGTATGCTCTACAATTTCCAGCTCATGCGCCTGATTGGCGAGGACGGCGTCTCCGCCTACGGCGTTCTGATGTACGTCCAGTTCATCTTCGTAGCCATCTTCATCGGCTACTCCATCGGCAGCGCGCCGGTGGTCAGCTTCCACTACGGCGCGCAGCACCACAGTGAGCTGAAAAATCTCCTGCGGAAAAGCGTCCTGCTGATGGCCATCGGCGGCGTGACCCTGACGGTCCTGGCCCGTGTGCTGGCCGCCCCCTTGTCCCGGCTGTTTGTGGGCTACGATGCCAGCCTCTACGCTCTGACCACCCATGCCTTCCGGCTGTTCTGCTGGTCGTTCCTACTGGCAGGCTTCAACATCTTTGCCTCCGGCTTCTTCACCGCCCTGAACAACGGTGCCGTCTCCGCTGCCATCTCCTTCCTGCGGACGCTTGTGTTCCAAGCCGGCTCCGTCGTCATCCTGCCCATACTTCTGGGCGTGGACGGTATCTGGTGGGCCATCACCGCCGCCGAGATCTTTGCCTTTATCATCTCCGGCATCTTTCTGGTGCTCAAGCGGAATAAGTACCACTATATGTGAGCGTTTTCCCCTTGCAATCACATAAACATAGTGCTATACTATGTTTACTAACATAAGGGAGGTCTTCCCATGCTCGTATCTACCAAAGGCCGCTACGCCCTCCGGGTCATGCTGGAGCTGGCTCAGGACGACAGCGCCGCCTATCTCCCCCTGCCCGCCATTGCCGAACGGCAGGGCATCTCTGAAAAATATCTGGAGAGCATCATTTCCGTGCTGTCCAAGGCCGGCCTGGTGGACGGCCTTCGTGGCAAGGGCGGCGGCTACCGCCTGAACCGCCCCGCCGCCGACTATTCCGTGGGCCAGATCCTGCGGCTGACCGAGGGTTCTCTGGCCCCCGTCACCTGCCTGGAGGGCAACGAAAACACCTGCCCCCGTGCCGGTCACTGCACCACGCTCCCCATGTGGGAAAAGCTGGACACCATCATCAACGACTATCTGGACAGTGTCTCCCTGGCCGATCTGCTGACGCAGACCGACGGCAGCGCCCTCTGAAAGCATACCGAAAAACCTCCCGGACCACGCAGTCCGGGAGGTTTTTGTTTTTCAGGTCCGACTCAGCCCTTGTGCTCCGTCTTGGCCGTATCCGTCTTGCTGGCAGTGTCGGTCTTATTGGCGGCAGCATCCTCCACCGCAGAGACATTCGCGGCAGCGGCCGCGGCGTCTGCCGCTGCCTTGTCCTGGATGCGGTCCGCCGGGATACCGGCAGCCTCGGCCTCACCGCGGGTCATAGTAATGGGCGCGGCGGAGTCCTCCACCAGCTTTGCCATCAGCAGATAGCGGTGATGATCGTCGCCGTTCTTGCACACGGACAGCACCACCACCTTGTCGCCCGCCTGGGGCAGGTTGGTCTTGTCCACGTTCACGCAGCCCTCGGCACTGTAAAAGGCGTTCTGGTTGGTGTCGCTCTTGTACTTAGGATCGCTGGCCGCCTTGCCCAGCGCCTCAAAGAATGCGTTAAACACCTTCTCGTCCTTGAAGTCGTGGTAGTACAGGATGTGGCTGGTATCATAGGGGATGCATGCGAAGAACTTATAGGTCAGCTGACGGCCCGGCTGATAGATGTACATCACGGCGTTGTCGTCGAACTTCAGCGTCTCGCCGTAGCTCTGCAAACCGCCGAACATGGTCCGGTTGGCCATGTTGTGGCCGTAGATCACCGTCATGGGGTCGCTGAGGTCAGACTTATTGTAGTACGCCTGGATGTACAGTGAGCCGGCCTTGTTGGTCTTGCCGTCCAAATCGCGCTGCAGGTAGTAATCGTCGTCATACCCGGTGCTGCTCTTAGTGGACTTGGGACTCTGCGCCAGATAGTGGCCCTTGCTGATGGCGCACTGGGTGGCGTTAGGGATTTGGATGAACCCGAACACGTCCGGATACTTCTTCTCGTCAAAGCTGACGCCGTCCGGCAGCTGGATGGGCTCCGGCTCCACGATGACCTCATCCTTGGGGTCCGGTTCCGGTTCCTTCTGCTCGCCGCAGCCCACCAGCACGGCAGAGCCCAGCGTCAGCAGCGCCATCACAAGCGCCATTCGGCGTAAAAAGTGCTTCTTCATCTTCTCCATTGCTGCTCCTTCCCGCGGCTCCTCTCTTCCTCTCGAGCCGCTGCGGCGTGTCCGCCGCGTTGCAATATACTTTGATATGATACCATACAGCGCCCCTGATTGCAAGCACTTTTCCCCTATCCGACCCTTATGCCAGCGTCATGCCGTACTGGCCCAGCAGCTTCTCGAACCGCTGCCGCTGCGCCGGTGTCATGCGGGCCGTATACTGCGCCGCCAGCGCCTGGGCCAGGTCGCCGTTGCCCCGCTTCAGATAGTTCCCCACGGCCCGCTGCAGGCTCTCCGCCGCCGTAGAGCTCAGGCTCTCGCCCCTGCTGCCGGTATCTCCACTATCTGTAAGACGGACGCCGGAGGCGGAAAGTTTCCTCTCCTGCTCCGCTTTGTCGGAAAAATGTGCCAGCAGCGTCTGATACAGCTTCTGGTCCTGACTGCCCGCGTCCTCATACGCCGCCTGAGCCGCCTCCAGCTGCTTCTGCCAGTCGCCACGCGCCTCCTGCCAGCGGTCATAGTCCGCCTTTTCCTGCGCGTCCAGCATACTGTACTGGTTCTGCAAAGCCTTTCCCTCCTGCTGATACTCCGCCAGCGCTGCCTGCCGCAGCTCCGGCACCAGCGCTGCCAGCTCCTGCAAATAGCCGTTGTACGCCTGCTGCCCCGCGCTCTGGGCGTAGCTGGAGGCATACCCGCCGGTCAGGGCCGCCGCCTTGCCCAGCGTGTCCTCCATGGCCGCCGCGCCGCGGGCGGCATACAGTCTGGCATACCGCTGGTACGACTCATCCTCCTCCGGATCGTAGTCGAAGGCCTCCCGCCCCGCGATCTGGTCATACAGCGCCTGCAAACGTTCCTCGAACCGGGACCGGTACGCCTCCGGCTCCAGCGCCGCCACGCTGTCCCGGTAGGCCTGCGCCGCCGTCACCTCGTCTGATGGCGTATAGCCCCTCTCCAGCTCCTGCAGACGCCGCGCCGTGCCCGCCGTGACCTCCGCCCTGGGTGCCGCCGCCTCTGCTGCCGCGGCGGCCTGCGCCGCCTGCTCCGCCGCCGTAGGCGCGGACAGCAGGCTCCCCCACGTCTCATCGCCGGCAATGCCGTCCACCATCGTCAGCCCGTTCTTCTTCTGATAGTCCCGTACCGCGGCTCTCGTCTTCTTGCCGAAGATACCATCCTGGTCCAGGCTGTACCCCCGCTTGTTCAATTCATTCTGCAGCTGCCGCACCGCGCTGCCCTGTGAACCGTACGCCACCATCGTATACGTCGATGCCATGCCTCTCTCCTCCTCGTCATGTCGTGCGCCGCCAGCCATACACGCCGGCGATGCCTGTCTCCACGCTCTCCCACGCTGCGCCTGCCGGTGTCTCCGGCGCCGCAGGGCTGTCTGTCAGGCGTACGCTGCCCACCGGAAACAGCATCGCCTCCACTGTCTGTTCGTTCACCGTCAGTGCGCCGGATACCGCCACATCCCCATAAAACACCGCCGGCCACACGCACTCCAGCGCCTCCTGCTCCGCGTATTTGCCGAAGGCCGCGCCCATTCCGCCGGCGCGCAGATGCAGCGTCACCCGGCTGGTGGCCGCCGTATACCGCACCACCCGCACGTTGCCCACCGTGTCCTCCGCGCTCAGCTCCACCTCATAGGAGGTCCCGCCGTCCAGCCCGCCGCCCAGCAGCTGCTCTGCCCCCGGCAGCAATGTCACATAGCCGTTCCACGCGCCGCCCACGGGCCGGAAGCGCGCCCGCAGGACCACCGTATTGTGCCCCTGCACATCGGCGCACTGTGCCGCGCACTTCACCTTCAGATACGCCCCGTCATCCTTCTCTGTGCCGTCCGCGGCGCACCGCGCCGCCATAGACGCCGTGATGGCTGGCGGATAGTACGCCGCCACCGTCACCGCCTCGCCTGTCGCCGTCGCCGACCGTCCCCGGCTGTCCGTCACCGTGACCGTGGGCCGCAGCGTCCCGCTGATGCCGATGACCGCCGTCGTCCCGGCAGTGCCGGTCAGCTCCTGCCCCGCAAAGCGGAACTGCACCGACCGCACGGACGCGCCGCCCTGTGCCGCCGCCGTCACCGCGTACCGTATCCGGCTGATGCCCTGCACACACAGCCCCCAGCTCTCCGCTGCCGTACCGTCGTTTACCACCTCCGTGGTCAGCGCCGCCGTGGGCCGCATGGTCTCCGGCACATAGGCCGTGAACGCCGCGCTCAGGCTCCCCACCGGCGTACCGCCGCTGTACACCTTCACCGTCACCGTCCCGGTGCCGTGCGTCGTCTCCGGCAGCTCCCCGGCCAGCGACTCCGGCACCGTCCACTGGTACACCACGCGCCCCGCGCTGCTGCTCACCGTCCGCAGCGCGCCGCTGCTCAGCGTTCCGGAGGCCGCCCCCAGCACATAGCTGAACGTAAAGCTATACCCATACCCGGGCCGCGTCAGCGTCAGCGTCCCCGTCTGTCCGATCACCGCGTCCCCCGCCGTCAGCGAGAAATCTCCAATGTCCTCCACGCGCTCCACCGGCAGCGCATAGCCGTAGCTGTCGTCTCTGGCAGACCCGGAGCCGCTGTACAGCCGTATCCCCAGCGGCGCGGTGCCCACTGCTCCTGCCGCTGTTACCCAGCCGCTGTCGTACTCGATCGCGCTGCTCCACCGGCTGGGCGATGCCGCCTTCAGCGTATGCCCGCTGCACACACTTCCGCCGTCCACCGTCACCGACAGATAGATAGGGTACCCAAAATACGATGCCCCTGTCAGCGGCGCCACCGTCACATAGATCCTGTACTGCATCACGCTGCCGCTGCGCCGGCTGTCATAGCCGAAGCTGACGCCGATCTTCGGCACGCCGCCCCACTGGATGCTGTCCAACGCCGTATAGCTCACACACTCACCCTCCGATCCACCGGAAGGCCAGTCCGCCCTCCGCCGCCTCCATGCTCCACTGTCCTACATCGATACCGCCCAGCACCGTAATGTTCGTGATGTACAGCCGGTTGTTGGACACATAAGCCACCTCCGTGGCGTCCTGCCAGAAGGACAGCCGCGTGGCGGTGAACACCGCGCGAAAGTTGTTCTGCTCCACCACCTTCTCGCCGTCCACCTCTCTGCACGTCAGGTCCTGTCCCACAGCCACGCCATACACCGGCGCGGCCCCGTCGTAGTACACGATACCCGTGCGGATATACCCCTCCGTGTCCAGCTTATAGTGCGCGAAGGCCGCGTCCACCTTCTCCACGTTGGCCTGCAGGTCAGAGAAAAAGCTGTAATACTGCGTCACCGCCTCCGGTGCCGCCTCCAGCTGAGCGCTGAGCTTCGCCACATAGCTGCCGAAGTCCGAGCTCGCCACATATTCCTCCTCCAGCTTCGCCGTCAATGCCGCCGTGGTCTTCTGTACCTGGTCCGCCGTCTTCAGGATCATGCTCCGCAGCGTCTCATACTGCCCGTCCGCCGTCTCCGATGCCGCCGTGCCCAAGCGCCCGTTGGCCTGCCGCCGGGCGGAGGCCTCTCCGGCCCCGCCGCCCAGCGCCTCCAGCTGTCCCAGCGCCAGGTTGAGCTGCTGGGCCATCTGCACCAGATACGCGTACTGCTGCGTCACCTGCTCCTGCACCGATCCCGCCGGTGCCATCGGCAGGGCAAGCACGCTCATGGCCCGTCACTTCCCTTCTCATACACCGCTACCGCGCTGTACACCCGGCACGGCCCATCCCCGGCCAGCTTCAGCCGCAGGTGTCCGCACCGCCGGGGCCGCACCTGCAGCACCGCGCCGCGGGTCTGCCCCACCTCGCCGGAGACACCGCCCACCTGTTCCCAGACGTTGTCCCCGTCATAGCAGACGTACGCCTTCACCGTGCTCCCGGCCGCCGCCTTCAGCCGCAGCTCCAGCCGCGAGAGATACTTGTGCTCCGGCGTGTACAGTCCCAGGTCGCCGCTTTCGGCGCTCCAGGAGAACCCCGTCTCCGCCGTTCCCAATGTACCGCTTGTATCCAGCAGCCGTCCGTCGCTGCACAGTACTGTCATCTCCCCGTTCCACCGGGCGAAGGCCACCGCCGCCGTATCGTCCTGCCGGTGCCACAGCCGCTTCTGCGTGTCGTACACCAGCAGCTCCGTCTCTCCCGCCGCGTCCACGGCGGACAGCCAGTACCGGCCGCTTTCCCCGCCGGCCACGCCGCCGGTATACCGCTTGTCGCCCAGCGCCCGGGATACGCACACCGGCATACTTCCGTCAAAGGCGTACACCCCGTCGTTCCCCAGATAGTACACCACACCGTCCGCCACGGCCACGGTCCTTTCCGCACCCTTCCGCACGCCGCTGCACGGCACCGTCACGATCTGGTGCCCGCCGCCCGCCGCCGGATAGATACGCTCCATGCAGTTCTCCTTGAAGAACACCACGCCGCCCATGCAGGCCGCCGCCCCGGTAAAGGGTCCGTCCGAGCCTCTGGCGGCGGCGTAGCTGTCGGTGCTCAGCCCCGCAAAGCTGTTCCAGTTGCGGAAATCCCCCAGCGCGCAGGCGTATATCTCGTTCACCGCCTGTCCATCCACGATGCCGTACTTGCACCCCCACAGCCGGTTGCCCTGCTCCACCACAAAGTCCATCTCCGGCATCAGCCGCATCACCGTCACCGCCGCCGTCTGGCTGTCCAGCGTCCGGCACAGCGCCGGCACCAGCACCCAGTCGTCCTCCGCCGCCTGCAATATGTGCAGGCCGTTCAGCTCCGCCGCGCCGCAGCCTGCCACCGTCACGCCGTCCCCGGCGCGGAAGCCCAGTCCCACGCCCACAGCGGCGATCTTTGTGTACACCTCCGTCAGCGCCGTCCATGTGCTGCCGTCATACCGCCGCATCACGCTCTCCGATCGCTCCGTGTCCAGCCACAGATCCCCCGTCCGGGGCTCCTGGGGTGCCTCCGTGCCCGCCGCGTAGCTGCCCAGACTCTCCCCCGTCCCGTCGCACAGGGTGAACGTCACCTCTCCCGTGGTGACCCGCACGTTCTCCATGCTTCCGAAGTCCGTCAGATCCTGGGTATTGATGTACTTCTTGTCCGGAAAGATCAGCAGATACGCCCCCATGCTCACCAGCTGCTTCCGGCTGTCCGTCAGCACCAACCCCGTTTTTGCGCCGTTCACATACAGCGCCGTGCCGTCCACCCAGAACAATCCGTCCTTCTCCGTCATGCCGTTGGGCTTTGTCAGCTGCGTCACCGTACGCCGCAGGGGCCGCGTCTCCAGCGCCGGATACCCGCTGCTCCACAGGTTCTCCATCTGCTCCAGGCTCCCCGCGCCGCTGCCCGGACGGCGGTCCAGTCCCCCGAACTGCTCTACGCCTTCCCGCTGCTGCGCCGCCGCCTTCAGCTTGGGAAAATACATCTCCGCCGCCCCCTTTCAGCACAGCCGCAGCGCCGACGCGCCGCCCTCCGGCACCGCCGTCCTGGCCCGGTAGTCCCGATAGGTCAGAAACGCGTTGTTCCACAGGCCCGCCGCGCTGTTGTACCGCGCCGTCTCCCCGTTGGCATAGTGCACCTGCGCCTCCACATAGTGCCGGTACAGCTCGTCAAAGGGCGGCGCCGCCGTCAGCTCCGTCTCCTCGGTCAGCACCGGCAGTTCCCCCGTCTCCCGGCACAGCTCCCGCCGCACAAAGCCCTCCGCCTGGGCCAGCCACCGCAGCTTCTCCGCGCGCGCATACCCATTGGGCAGCAGCGCGTCCACCCGGTCCAGCACCTGTTTTGCCGTCGTCCTTGCCATGGCCGTCACCTCAGGACGCTCTCTCGTCCACATAGCGCCGGGCCGCCTCCGCCATCATGGCGGCGTTTTCCAGCACCTCCGCCACGCACACCGGCACACGCACCTCCACGCCGCGCATGATCTTCCAGCTGCGTCCGTTGACGGACACGATGACAAAATTCTCCTCCTGCTTTCTGCCTCTGGGCAGCAGCACCGTTGTCATTTTCTCCTTCATCTCGCCCTTCTCCTTTCCTCATGTAAGACCTCGCCCCGCCGTCCGCCCGCGTTCCGCAGGGGGCGGTGGCCTCGACGTCCCGTCAGCGCGGCGTGGCCGCGCTGACGGCGGCATTTCCCGCAGGGGCGGACGACCCGTCCGCCCCTGCTTCACGCTCCCTCAGTTCGCCTTATCCTCGTCCGAATAGCTGCTGCCGCACTCTACGCGCACCATGTACTCGTCGTACAGGATAGCCGCGGCGTGTACGCCCTTCCAGCCCACGCTGGAGCGCTGGTCCAGCGGGTCGGCGGTGCCGGAGCTGCCGCGGGGCTTCACGATGACCTCCGTGCCCTCGCTCAGGTCCACCACGCCATAGGCGCCCTTGCCCAGGAACAGGCAGCCGTACACGGCGCAGCCCTGCTTGCCGCCTTCGCCGGGGTAGATGACCTCCTTGTCGCCCACGGTGACGGTCTTGTCCAGCACCAGCTTCGCGTCGGTGTTGCTCACCACCTGGCAGCGGGTGCCGCCCAGCACCACATAGCGGCCCGCCAGCGCGCCGGCGGCCACGGTGCCGCCGTTGAAGGTCACGTCGGTGCTGGCCATAACGTTGCCGTTCACCTTCAGCGTGCGGCTGTCGGCGGCCAGGTCCTCGCCGCGATAGATCTTCGCCTCCGTGGTCTCCACGAAGCGCACGCCGTGCAGCTCACCGATCTCGCCGGAGAACAGCTCCGTGGCCCCGGCATACTGGTGGGCGGCGATCCACGCCTCGTCCTGGCGCAGGTCAAAGGCCACGCTGGGGTGGATGATGCACACATACTTGCCGTCAAAGGTGGGCGCGTTCATCTTCTTCAGCTGGGTCGCCGCCTTGGCCACCAGCTCGCTGGTCATGCGGCAGTCCTTGTCCAGCGTCATGCGGCTGGTCACGTCGGTCTTGGTGCCGTCGCTGCCGATCTTGGGCGCGTAGATCACCTGCTTGCCCTGCTGGATCTCGTTTCGGGTCACCGTGTCCAGCGTCAGGCCCATGTTGCTGCCGTGGCGGTCAGTGATCTCCAGCACCACGTCGTCGATGGCCGTCAGATCCAGCATATCCGACACGGTGGTGTAGTCGCCGTACTGCGCCAGCTCCTTGGTGATGTAGCTGACGGAGATACCGCTGCCGTCGGGCGTCACTCCCTCGGTCAGGGGCTTCAGCGCCTTGTCAAAGGCGCCGAACTTACGCCACTCCACGGTCTTGCCGCCGCCGGCAGGCAGGCCCTTCGTGGCCGCGAACTGGTTGTGCACCAGCTGCGGTTTGGCGTTCTCCAGCAGCTCCATGCCGTAGTAGGTCTTCATCTCCGCGCTCAGGCCCGCCGTGGTCTGGGTGTTCTCCGCAAACATCTGCAAATTCATCTCCATGTTTTCTCTCCCTTTCTAAAATCTGATCTTCTCTCCATCCTGTACTCTCTTCCGTATCGCCGCCAGCTCCGCCCCGCTGAGCCCCCTCGGGTCCCAGCGGCTGACGCTCCTGCGCCGTCCGCCGTTCTCCGCCACGCGGCTGCCGCCGCTGGCGATGGCCTGGGCCATCTGCTGCCGCGCCCGGATCACCGCGAATTCCATCGCGGCCTGCAGCTGCGCCTCCTGCTCCCGCTGCCGCGCCGTCTCCGCCGCGGCCGCCATCTCCCGCAGCCTCTCGTTCTCCTGCCGCAGTCCCCGCAGCCGTCCGTCCAGTATCCGCCGCACCCGTGCGTCGAATTCCCCCTTGTACCGGCCGCGTATCAGCGTCTCGAAGTCCTCTTCCCCGCCGGGTACCCCCTGTTCCCCGGCAGGTACCTGCTGCTCCCCGGCGTCGGGAGCCATTCCGCCCGTCTCCTCCGCAGTCTCCTGCGCCGTCTTTTCCAGCTCGTCCATCCGAACTCTCCTCCCCGTGGTAGGTCACGACCCGATCTCCACCCTGTCAGGGTATTGCCGCGCCAGCAGCTCCAGCCCGCACCGCACCAACGCGAACTCCCGGGCACAGTCCCCTGTCCCCACGATCTCCGCGTATCCCGGCGCGCTTTGGAACCGTTCCAGCCGCCCTGTCTCCCGCAATCTCCCCGCCAGCGCGTACACCAGCGCGGACGCCGCCGCGCATACGATGTCCTTCCCGTACTCCCCGTACCCGGCGTGGCCCCGCACCATAAGGTGCGCGCCGCCGCAGCTGGCCCGTATCATCTGGGCCGTACCGCCTGCCGCGTGGCCTGCCGCTGCCGCGTCACCGCGTCACTGCTTCGGGGCGCCGCCGCCTTTCCGCCGCTGCTCTCCCGCTTCTCCAACTCTCGCTCCAGCGCCTCCGCCAGATGGGTCCCCTGGCTCTTGTCCAGCAGCGTCACCGCCCGCCGCAGCGCCTCCGTCAGCCACGCCTTCTGGTCCGTCTCCTTCTGTCCCTGCCGGATGACCTCCGCCAGCGTGTCCTTGCTGCGGAACTGCATCAGCTCCAGGCACCGCAGCGCCTGCTCTGCCATATCGCTGCGGAAGAACCCCATCTGAAACAGCTGTAGTGCCAGCTGGTTGTACTCCATGGTCTGGTATGGCGTCTCGTCCTGTGCCATCACCTCCAGGTCGAACTCCGGCACGCGATAGCCCCCGGTCAGCAGCGCCCTGGGCCGCAGGCCCCCGTTGCCGTAGGCGACGAACGCCCCGCCGTCCCGGCCCAGCAGCCGGAACTGCCGCGGCACGTCGTAAAACTGCCGGATCAGCTCGATGCACAGCGTCACCACCTGTGAAAACGCCTCATACCCGTCGTCGATCATGTTCCGCGACAGCTTGCCGCCCGCCTCCTGCAAAGCCGCAATAGCCGTGGCCGCCGTCACGCCGCCGGCGGTGCCGCCGCTCATCACGTCCCGGTTGCCCGCCGTCTCCTTCATCTCCGCGATCTTGTTCTGCAAGACCGCCACATATACGCTGTCCAGCGCCGGCACCCGGATCGGCGCGATGGAATCCGCGCCCAGGTTTCCGTTGGTGTGCACGAAGGGCCTCGTCCAGTCGGCATACTCGTTCTCGTTCACCGCGCCGTCCGCCCGGATGAAAAACCGCGGCGTCGCCGCCGCCAGCGTGTTTTTCAGAATAGCCTGGTTCATCAGGTCGATCTGCTTCCGCGCCGACTTGCACAGATCCACATACCCATACCCGCAGGGCGTCCCCTCCTCGGGAAACAGCGTATCGAACACGAACGGGTACTTCCCGTGGTCGTACCAGCCCCGCGCCGCCATCCCCGGGTCGTTCTCCGTGGCATACAGCACATTCTCCCCCACGAACTTGCAGTACTGCAGCACCTGCCGTCCCTCACGCTCCGTGTGGTAGTACCAGTCCACCACCAGCGACTGCTCCGACGTGTCCACCTTGTCGTCGAACAGATACCGGCTCACCTGCGCGCCGCCGCGCCCCAGCTTCCCCTCCAGCTCCGGCCATCTCCGCACCAGATGGTTGTTGGGCACCAGCTCCGTGCAGAAAAAGTGCTCCGACTCCTGTATGTCCGTGACCCCCGGCTCCCAAAACAGGTTCAGCACGTCCATGCTGCGGATGCTCACGTCGCCCAGCCCGTGCAGCTTTTCGTTGTCCCAGAACACGCCGTACACGGCGCACCCGGACTTCAGCTTGTCCCACCACGCCTTGGAATACGTCCGCCTGAACCGGTCGTTTTTCAGCAGCACCGGCAGGATACGGCTCAGCGTCTCTGCCTCCTGCCGGTCTCCCGGCTCCCGGGGCAGCACCGTCGGCTCCGGATAGCAGTCCATGGCGTCCGCGTGCTTGCTGAGGATGCAGTTCACCAGCCAGCCGCTGGCCGGCCGCACGTCCTCCGGATTGCCGCCCTCGCCCGCCTTCTCCATCTGCTCCCAGTGCCGCAGCTTCCAGAACTGCTCGTTGTCGATGATGCGCCTGTCCAGATTTTGCTTGCCCGCGCGATAGCGCCGCAGCACCTCCGCCGCGGCCCGTACCGCCTCCGCCCCGATCTTCACCGGAGCACCGGCGTCCCGCGCGGTCCTTGTCTCCTGCTCCATCCGAGCACCTCCCTTTCATGTTCTGTCCCTGCCCCCGCCCAGCCCGAAAGTTGCCCGCAAACGTGCAACACCCCAAATTTTTTGTCCCAGCCTTCCCACCAAAAAAAGCGCAAAAAAAGAAAGCCCTTACGGGCTTTCTTTTTTATTTGCTCTTAGTGACGCTTTTTAGCGGTCCACGCCATACCGGTCACGGACAGGACAGCCGTCACGGCATAGATGCCCACGCCCGCGTCAAAGGTCTTGGGAGAGCCCTTGGTGGTGGTATCGGGGGTGGTGGTGCTGGGGGAATAGTAGTAATAGGAGGTGGGCTTGGTGTAAGTCTGGTTCGCGCCATACTCAGTATTACCGACCTTAACAGAACCCTTGATCACGGTCAGCGTGTCGCCGCCGCTCATGCTGTTCACAGCAGCCTCAATGCTGTCAGTGCCGACGTAGTAGACGTTCTTGAGGGATGCCACTGCATTGTTGCCAGCATAGGCGCTGACATCGCTGGAGAAAGCACCGCCAGTGACGGTCGGGTTGCTATTCGCATCATATACCTTGATAGCAGGAACACCATCTTTCGCGGTAAATGTGCCGCCTTTAACAGTCAGCAAGCCCTTATCATTCGTATCATTGTACTTACGATTATACAGGACACTGTCGTTACCATCCATCGCGTAAGTACCACCCTTGATCTCTGCTTCATTCACGTTGAACACAGCGTGCTGCTCCACATTTTCAAAAACACCGTTATTGATAGTAAGTTTGCCGCAGTCATCATTTTTAATGGTATTCAGGCCACCAATAAACTTGCCACCATTGATAATCAGGGTCGGCGTATTAGTCTTGTCAGTTCCGTCATAATAGCCATTTGCTACCATGCTGGAAAAACCACCGTCCTGCTTAACGAGGACCCCGTCATTGATGGTCATCATGCCAAAATTTTGGATGTTGTAGTAGGAATTTCCACCGCTATCCTCTTTGCTCTGGCCATTCTCCTGGCTTCTGGTAAAGCTGCCACCATTTAACTCAGCTGTCGCGCCCTCTTTATTCACCAGTGCCGCGCAGGCGTGGCTTACGTTATCCACAGTGCCGGTGCCGGTGATGGTCAGAGTACCGTTATTGGTGATGGTGTGCTTTCCCGCTTCGTTGGTCAGCTTGTGGCCATTCAGGTCAAGCGTGATGGTTTTGCCGCTGGCGATGGTAATGCTGGCAGTGATGTCAGCACCCAGCTTGATGGTGGTCACGCTGCTGTCATTCAAAGCCTGTTCCAATTCCTCTTTGCTATTCACCGTTGCTTCGCTGTCCGCCCAGCTCACACTGCACAGTCCCAGCGCCAACACCAGCGCCAAAATGGTTGCCAATATCTTTTTCATTTTTCTTACCCCGGGTTTTTTAGATTTCCGCAGGGTGCTTCGTTTTAACAAGCTTAAAACGCCAAAGCAGGAGTACTCCTGCGGATAGTCAGATTATAGCACAGCTGCATAATTTGTCCAGCCCTTTTGTGTAAAATTTTGCATTTTCGTCGTCTGCGAAATTCGGACCGGGGGAGGGGCGTAGCC
>OLNW01002299.1_pt1 | contig 16735 bp, 18 predicted proteins | sample 1672121 | NCBI WGS metagenome assembly OLNW01 (sample SAMEA3136648, study PRJEB25190) | human gut metagenome
CCGTCGATTTTCAAAATTCTGTCCAAATTACAAAAATCGAGCAGCATCTTTCCGCATATCTGTTGATTTTGCGAATTGACCTCAAAGCCGTTTGCCTCCAGCATATCAAGCTCCGCGCGTATCCTGTCTGCAAATTCCTTTGCTGAGTTCATCGGATATCCGGCTCTTGAAGCGCGCTTGCAGAGCTTTTCTCCGCGAAGCAGGGCAGGGAATGTGTTAGGTACGCTCTCCAGCGTCTCAGTAAAGGTATCCTGGTGCTTGGATTCACGTTTCAGCGCGTCCCAGTTCTTTAGGACTTCCTCGCTGCCGTCTACCTTGACCTCGCCGAAAACATGAGGGTGACGATAAACCAGCTTCTGGCAGATATCATTGCACACATCGTCGAAATCGAACGTTCCGTTTTCACGTTCGATCTGCGCATGGAATACTATCTGGAGCAGCAGGTCGCCAAGCTCTTCGCGAAGCATTTCGGGGCTGTTCTTGTCGATGCCCTCACATACCTCGTAGGTTTCCTCGATAAGATCGGTGCGAATACTCTCGTGAGTCTGAACCTTGTCCCAGGGGCAGCCGTTTTCGGATCTCAGAATTTCGATGATTTGCCTGAGGTCGTCGATACTGTATTTGTCCTTGAAGTCAAAGTTTGCCATAATATACACCAGCCTTTTATTTAAGCCCTTTTGAGGCGATACCTTCTATATATTACCCTATTTTCGCGCTTTTTTCAAGGGGTTTTATAAATTTTTTCCGGCAGATTTTATTAATCGGCGCTTTTTACGAAAATCCAATGTTGAAATTAGTGATATTCCATAAACAATAGCGCCTGCAAACACGGCTGTAATGACGTTCAGAGGCGATGGCAGCGCGTTTTTCACCACCTGGAACACAAGCGCGGCTGAAACTCCGCAGAGCAGCGAGCAGAACAGCGGACGCTTCACGCAGGCGAAAACACTGATCTTCCCGCCGAGTTTTCTTCGTAGAATCAGCGACCCGGCGGCAGCCATCACGATGTAACCCGCGGCGGTGGAAACAGCGGCGCCGGAGATATTCAGTGCGGGAATTGATATCAGCAGCGGATTCAGCAAAGCCTTGAGAGCAACAGCGCAGCACATGAGAATAAGCGGGATATGTGCCTTTCCGATAGCCTGGAACACCCCGAACATAGCCGAAGCGATTATCATGAAAAGACCTCCGGCGCACAGAACCACGAAGGCTCCGGCACAGGCGCTGACCTCGGCTGTGCGGCTGCGGTACAGCATGGAGAGCAGCGGTTCCGCGAGGACGGCGGCACCGACGCATGCCGGGAATCCGATAGCAGCCGCGGCGCGGAACAGCGTACAGCAGCCCTGCGCCGCTGCGTTTTCGTCTTTGCGTTCCCATGCGGCGGCGATTTCCGGCACGGAGGTCTTTTCGGTCATGCCAGCAAACGAGGGGATCAGCATGAACATTGTCATTGCGATCCCGGTGTAGCTTCCGTACATGAAGTTTGCAAGTCCGGGAAGTCCTCCGGCGGCGGGTAGTATGTCAGAGAATTCGCGCTGGAAGTATACAGCGTTCATTTCAGCGGAGGCTTTCAGAGTGCGGGTGACGGTCAGCAGGTCGATGAAGGATACGCAGTTCATTACCAGGGCAGAAGCCGCGACCGGTATTATCTCGCGTATCAGCCGGAATCCGATGACGCGTTTCCTGTCTGCCGGAGTGCTGTCCGGCGCGGGGTATGTGCGGCGCTTTCGGTCGGATATCAGCAGGGAGATAAGACCGCACAGTTCGCTCAGGGAGACCGCCGCGATTGCTCCGGCAGCAGCATAGGGAAGCGCGGCGGCGTAAGCGGAGGAGTAGTCCGCATATTGTATGCCGAAAACGTCAAGCCCGTTATCAAACCGGTATTTTGCATAGAACACCACCCCGTAGCTGAGGGCAAGTCCGGCGGCGGCTCTGGAAACAGCCTCGGCGACTGCGGCTGCTGCGGAAGGAACTACGTCTGAAAGCCCCTCGTGATAGCCGCGCAGCACGGAAGCTATGCAGCATATCATTACTGCGGGGGAAATGGCGATTACCGCCGGAGTGCTTTCCGGAGAGCATGCGATGTGCTCGGCAAAGAATGCGGAAAACAGCGCGACCACAAGCGTACCTGCAAGTCCCAGTACGGAGAACAGCGCGAGAGCCGTCCGGCGGGTTCGGAGCGCGTTTTCCGGGCGCCCTGCGGCGATGTTCTGGGCGGTGAGCCTCATCATTACAGCGGGGATACCCGCGGCGGTCAGGGCGAATACAGGGGAGTACAGTCCGTACGCGGTGGAGAAGTAGCCCATGCCGGTTCCGCCGAGAATGTTCGCGAGTGGTATTTTGAATACTGCGCCGACTATCTTTGTGATAGTCATGGAAGCGAACAGTATCGCGGTGTTTTTCATATATTTCTTGTTCATCGGAGTTCCTTTCGCTGTATATGGCGTGTCCTGGTAAATTGTATTTGCGATACTGCGTAAATATTACATCGATCCGGTGTGACCAAAAATGCGGCGGATTCATACAATAAAGCAGCGATAGCATCGCAATTCTAACGAAAGGAGTTTATCCGAATGAACAAGATAAACGAGTGCGAAGCGGCACGGAACGTAGGTTACGCATACGTTCCATGGCAGCGCATGGAAAAGGTGTACCCGCCGAACAAGGCGCTGTGTGTGGGCACGATATTTCCGGAGCTGAATATAACGATCGACGAGTACGAAAGGGGGCTTTGGAATGGGAAATAACATGTATCGCCGTCCGGGACCGCCTCCGCGTCCGCCGCGCCCGGAGTCTCAGCGCACAAACAGCGCAAGCTGCGAGGAGCTCCTTCGTGCGATAGCCGAGGCGGATTTCTTCGCGCAGGATCTGAAACTCTACCTGGATACCCATCCTGACGACAAGCGCGCAGTAGAGATGTATGCGGAAGCATGCCGTCAGTACATGGCGTGCAAGGCTGCATTCGAGGACAGCTTCTACCCGCTGACTGCCAGCAGTGCGGGCAGGGACGGATGCTGGGACTGGCCCGAAGGCGTCTGGGCGCCGTTCAAGTAAGGAGGCGGAGCGATGTTTGTTTTTGAGAAGAGAACGCAGATCCCGGTTTGCATAAAGAACCGCAATCCACGGCTTGCGGGTATAATACTGGAACAGTACGGCGGAGCCGATGGCGAATTAAGCGCGTCGCTGAGGTACCTTTCCCAGCGTTTCACAATGCCGGATAACATGGGCAAGGGGCTTCTTACGGACATAGGCACCGAGGAGCTGGGGCATCTTGAGATAATCGGCAGCATAGTAGGACAGCTGACCGACGGAGAAGGGGCAAAGAGCTTCGATAAGTATGGAAACGGCGATTACTACGCAGGGCATGCAAACGGAGTTTACCCGGTCAATGCGGCGGGAGTACCATTCAGCGCGGCTTATTTCGCGGTGAAGGCCGATCCGATCGCCGATATCGTCGAGGATATGGCGGCGGAGCAGAAGGCTCGCGCGACTTATGACAATATACTTCGCCTTTCGGACGACCCGGACGTCAACGAGGTGATCAAATTCCTGCGGGCGCGTGAAGTTGTACATTTCCAGCGTTTCGGCGAACTCCTGAACCACTATCAGAGCAGCATTAAGTAAAAACAAAACATCGGCGGTTCGGAGTCCGCCGATGTTTTTCTTTGATGAGATTATTGAGTTGAGCCACGAGCACATGTGCAACCAGATAATGGATCTTGCAATGGAGCAGGTTCTGGAGGAAAGCGGGAAATCCCGCAGGGAAGCCCAGGAAACAGCAGTGTTCTGCCAGGTCGATGACATGATGTACAGCGCGCTTCCCCGGGCGGTTTTTTTCGATGGATTTACAGCATGGACGGTCAACCATATGGATATAGTCCCCGACATGGTGAACAGGATTGCGCACCTGCTGTTCTTCCTTCTAATGGATCTGACGATCATCATTACGACCGCGTATACATTTGACCAGCTTCTCGGATTCCGTAAAAAGCGGCACATACTGTACCTCGGGATTCCGGGAATCATCTCGCTTTTGCTGGTCTGCCTTGGAATAGGCGACCTCCGCTTCATCGAGGGCGCAACAACGTGGTACTCCATGGGCTTTTCCGTGTACGTCTGCTATGCAACGATAATCCTGTATTATGGAGCTGTGCTGTATTTTGTGATTTCAAGACGGCGCTTCCTGCCGAAGGATAAGGTGCTCGGAACACTGTCGTTCATTGTGATAGCGGGCGTGATACTGGTAACTCAGACCATCTTCCCGGAGGTCCTGCTGACCGCTATATTTCCGACTATACTCCTGCTTGGAATTTACATTGACTTCGAGAACCCTGCGATCCGCAAGCTGACGATGTACACGGACGAAATGGCGGACGGATTTGCAACGATGGTCGAGAGCCGCGACAACAACACCGGCGGACATATCAAGCGCACAAAGGCGTACGTTACGCTGATGCTGAATAAAATGCGCGGCGACAGCTACTACCGCAGGGTGCTCAGCCGGGATTACATAACGCATGTTATAAACGCCGCTCCGCTCCATGACGTAGGAAAGATAGCGACCCCGGACAGCATTCTCCAGAAGCCCGGGAAGCTCACCGATGAGGAATACGCCATCATGAAGCGTCACGCCGCAGAGGGCGGAAAGATAATCCAGCAGACCTTCCGCGACCTTGACGACGCGGACTTCCGGCAGATAGCCTACGAAGTTGCGAGGTTTCACCACGAAAAGTATAACGGAAAGGGCTACCCGGACGGCCTGAAAGCCGAGGAGATACCGCTCCATGCAAGGATAATGGCAGTCGCGGACGTATTCGACGCCGTATCCCAGAAACGCTGCTACCGCGACGCAATGCCACTGGAGCAGTGCTTCGACATAATCAGAAGGGGGAGGGGAACGGACTTCGACCCCGACCTTGTTGACATCTTCCTGGATTCAAAGGAAGAAATAATTCAGCTTATGAACGCAAACGACGCCCAGGAAGAAGAACAGCCGTGACGCTTCGCAGTACAAAAAAGCTGCCCATATCCGGGCAGCTTTTTCAGTTATCATTCTGGGAATTCTGTTCTTCCTGCTGGAGTTCAGCGCGGTATTTTGCTTCTGCGGCTTTGCGCTCGGCGATCCGCTCCTGAATCTTCTTTGCGCGGTGCTTCTTTCTGAGGAAAAATGCGAGGCTCATTGCGCCCCATATTACAAGAAGCGCGCCTATCGCGATTCCCATTATAATAAGCGATAATGCTAAGTAATCGTCCATGTCAGCCCTCCGTGCCGCTTTCAAAGTAGCTTTCCAGGTACTGCCTGAAATTTTCAGGGCTGCGCTGGATACGTTTCTTTATTGAATCCGCCTCGGTCTTGTCCGCCGCGGATATCGTCAGGTAGTACTTCTGCCTGCCTGTTTTTTCAGACTTGATGGTGACGCCTATCGTGCAGGTACCGTTTTCGTGTTCGGCGTAGCGCACTGAAACGAGCGAATCCTTCTTAATTTCATCGCGGGTGTAGACCTTCACGGCCTCCTCGAACATCTTTTCGCGGATCGACTGCGGAAGTTCGCTGCCGAATTCCCTTGCAGCGGCGTCGCCGAGCCTGGTGTTTGAGTATACCGGAATACCGTTGACTTCCTGGCAGGTGCAGAGCCTTCCGGTGATGCCGTCCAGCGCTTCCATAAGGTCGAAATAATTCACCGCCTGTTCGAGCGAGGTTATCTCGATAAGCTGATCGCGGTTGAGCGGGCAGCCGATACTGTATAAAAGATGGCATACCAGTATCCGTATTTTATTCACATCGTCTATTCGTATTCTCGGTTGTTCTTTCATCGTATCACCACTTTGAATAATTGAGCAGGGAAAGTAACATGGGATTTACAGCTTTCCTTCGGAGGAAAGCGCGGAAACCAGCGCGATATTCAGCGCAGCCTCAACGCACGGAACCGCGCGCGGAACTACGCAGGGGTCGTGCCTTCCCTTGATGACTAGCTCCTGCTCGGTCATCTCCTTGAAGTCGACGCTGTTCTGCGGGCGCGAAATTGAGGGCGTAGGCTTGAACGCGGCGCGGAATATAACGGGCATTCCGGAGGAGATACCGCCAAGTATGCCGCCGTGGTTGTTGGTGAGCGTTACGACTTTTCCGTCCCTCAGCGCGAATTCGTCGTTGTTTTCGCTGCCGAACATGTCCGCACAGCCGAATCCGTTGCCGAACTCGATTCCCTTTACCGCCGGAATAGCGAACACCAGCCGGGATATTACGTTTTCCAGACCGTCCATCATCGGGGAGCCGACGCCCGCGGGCATTCCAACGGCCGCGCATTCAATAACGCCGCCAACGCTGTTGAGCTGCTCCCTCGCTGAAAGAATCTCGGCGCGCATTTTTTCCTCGGCTTCGTCTGATAACACCGGGAAGCTCCTCGACTTTACAGCCTCAAGCTGCTCTGCGGTCACGTTCATCGGGTCAAATGCTTCGTCGGAAATACCGTGCAGCGAACGGATATGCGCTCCGGTCGTAATGCCGCGGCTTTTAAGTATCTGTGCGCATACAGCTCCCGCGAACACCAGCGGAGCGGTTATTCTTCCCGAGAAGTGACCGCCGCCGCGCGGGTCGTTTGCGCCGTTGTAGCGGAGGAATCCCGTGTAATCCGCGTGCGCCGGGCGCGCGATGTGCGAAATGTTGTTATAGTCCGCGGAGTGCTGCTCGGCATTGAATATGACGGCGGCAAGCGGAGTTCCGGTAGTCCTGCCCTCGTAGAATCCCGAAAGTACCTCCGGGAGATCCTTTTCAAGCCGGAGCGTGGACGTGCCGTCTTTCTTTGCGGCCCTGCGCGCCATGAATTTCCCGATCTCCTCAAAGTCGAGCGGCTCGCCTGCGGGGACGTTGTCAAGCACGACGCCTATGCCTCTGCCGTGGCTCTCGCCGAAAATGGAAACGGAGATACCGCCGTTAAACAATGACGACATCGTATTCACCTCCAAGCGCTCTGAAATCCTCGAAGAAAGTGGGGTAGCTCTTTGCAACGCACTCGGCGTTGGTAATGGTCAGCGTGGAGGTGCACCGCTGCGAAGCAATGGCGAGGGACATTGCGATACGGTGGTCGTTGAAGCTGGAGCATACGCCGCCGGAAAGCTCCCTGACGCCTGTTATCTCAAGCTCGTCGTTGACTATGCGGACGTTCGCGCCCAGCGAATTCAGCACGGTGGAGATAGAGACCAGACGGTCGCTTTCCTTTATGCGAAGGCGCTTGCAGCCGCGTATGTGGGAATCTCCCTCGGCGAATGACGCGAGCACGGTAAGGATAGGAACCAGGTCGGGAATATCCGAAGCGTCCACGTCGAAGCCGGAGTAGCTTCCGTTAATTGTGATCATGTTGTCGATGATGCTGAATACTTCGCGGTCGCCCTGTACGCTTGCGGGGTTTATCCCTGCGATGTCGATACTGCTTCCGAGGGCGTTTGCAACTGCGAAGAACGCCGCCTGCGAGCAGTCGCCCTCCACGGAGTACTTCGCGGGTTTGAACTGCTGAACTCCCTTAATGCTGTAGTTTCCGTTGAATTCAAGCGTTTCAATGCCGAAATCGCGCATGCAGTGAACCGTGATATCAGCGTAGGGCTTTGATTGCAGCGGGGAAGTGAGCTGAATAGTGCTGCTTCCCTCAAGGAGCGGCATAGCGAACATAAGTCCGGTGATGAACTGCGAGGAGATGTCGCCGGTCACGGGGTAAACGCCGGAATCGAGCTTTCCCTTAATATGGTATGGGAGCGTATCGGAAACGAACTTCACGCCGTGCTTCGGGAACTGCTCCAGATAGGGAGTTATCGGCCGTGTAGGGAGCTTTCCGCAGCCGGTGAACACTGCTTCCACGCCAAGCGCGGCGGCAACCGGAATGATGAACCTCAACGTTGAGCCTGACTCACGGCAGTTTATCTCGGCGTATTCGGGAGCCTTCTCGATACCCTTGACATAGGTGACGCCGTTTTCGGTGCGTATTTCTGCGCCGAGGGCGGTCAGCGCCTCGGTGGTCGCGTCGATGTCCTCGCACTGGAGCACGCCGGTTATCTCGCTCTCGCCCTTTGCCAGAGCGGCGCAGATGAGAGCGCGGTGTGAAATGCTCTTTGACGGAGGGATAACAACTCTGCCGGACAGAGTGCGCGGTTGTATAACAATATTCATATGGCCTCCTCAGCTTTTCAGGAACTTCTCGTAATCTTCGGTGGACATGCTGATGACCTTGCTGTCGCCTATTCCGGAGCAGATTATGATGTTCATTCCGGAGGAAAGGCGCTTTTTGTCGCCGAGGGAGTATTTATACAGCGTGTCCATGGGCGCATTGTCCGTGAGCGGCAGATGACACTTCGCGAGCAGTGCGTCGAGCTTTTCCGCTGTGCCTGCGGAGCACATTCCGAGGCGCTCTGCAATGTGAGTGAACGTGCTCATTCCGATGGCTACGGCGTACCCATGTGTAATGCCGGTGTAGTTGTAGTACTTTTCGATAGCGTGACCGAGCGTATGACCGAAGTTAAGAAGCATTCTTTCGCCCTTTTCGCGCTCGTCGTTTTCGACCACCTGAGCCTTGATGGAAACGCAGCGGGTGATAATATCCTCAAGATTATCGCGGACGTCCTTTTCGACGAGAATGTCGAAAAGCTCCCTGGATTTTATCAAGACATACTTCACGACCTCCGCCATACCATCGGCGAAAAATTCCGGCGTCAGGCTGTCGAGCGCGTCAATGTCGCACAGGACGAGCTGCGGCTGATAGAAAGCGCCGACAAGATTCTTGCCGCCTGCAATGTCGACGGCGGTCTTGCCTCCGACTGAGCTGTCAGTCTGGGCGAGAACAGTGGTGGGGATCTGTACGAAGCCTATACCGCGCATGTATGTAGCCGCGGCGAATCCGGTGAGGTCGCCGACTACTCCGCCGCCGAGCGCGATGAGTGCGTCCGAGCGGGTGAATCCCTTTTCAGCGAGAAAATCGTACAGCCCGAGGAGCGTAGCGTGGCATTTTGAAGCCTCCCCGTGCGGGAAAACATACTTTTCGGCGCTGAATCCGCTTTCAACAAGGGATTTCATCAGCCTTTCGGAGTAGAGCGGGTCAACGTTGTCGTCGGTTACTACGCACACGTGCCGCGCCTTTATTGCCGCGGAAATATATTCGCCTGATTTATCCAGCAGGCCGCCGCCTATGAAAATATCGTAGCTGCGGCTTGCGTTTACGTGAACTTTTTGCATTCAGATTATCCTTTCAAATATTATAATCTACATCATTATAACTCATTTGCGCGAAAAAGTCAACCATTTAGACCTGAAACCGCTTTCCTTCCCGCAGATTACTATTTTACCGAGCCATAGGAGCATATGAATGTTTTTTGTGAAAAGGACTTTACATAAAGCGCAAAACGTGATATAATAAGATGTAAAGCCTAAAATTAGACACAGGCAAATCCAAATCTCAGGAGGAATACATAATTATGGGTATGACGATGACACAGAAGATCCTCGCAAAGCATGCAGGGCTTGACAGTGTTGTTGAAGGGCAGCTCATAAGGGCTAAGCTGGACATGGTGCTCGGCAACGATATCACCAGCCCGGTCGCTATCAACGAATTTCAGAAGAACGGCTTCGACAGCGCACGAAGATCTCCCTTGTAATGGATCACTTCACCCCTAACAAAGACATCAAGGCGGCAAAGCAGTGCCAGCAGTGCCGCAGCTTTGCAGATAAATACGACATCGTGAACTACTACGACGTAGGAAACGTGGGGATCGAGCATGCGCTCCTCCCTGAAAAAGGACTTGTAGTACCCTTCGACTGCGTGATCGGCGCGGACAGCCACACATGTACATACGGCGCTCTCGGCGCGTTTTCCACCGGCGTAGGCTCCACTGATATGGCTGCCGGAATGGCAACCGGCGAGGCGTGGTTCAAGGTTCCCTCCGCCATCAAGTTCAACCTGACCGGCAAGCTAGGCAAGTGGGTTTCCGGCAAGGACGTTATACTGCACATCATCGGAATGATCGGCGTTGACGGCGCTCTGTACCAGTCCATGGAGTTCACCGGCGATGGTCTGAAGAACCTTTCGATGGACGACCGCCTCTGCATGGCAAACATGGCTATCGAAGCAGGCGCAAAGAACGGCATTTTCGAGGTAGACGACGTTACGCTCGAGTACGTAAAGGGCAGGACAGACCGCAAATTCGAGGTGTTCAAGGCTGACCCCGACGCGCACTACAACCGCGTTATCGACATCGACCTCTCCACGATCCGTCCGACAGTGGCATTCCCGCATCTTCCTGAGAACACAAAGACCATCGACGAAATAGGCAAGATGGATAAGATAAAGATAGATCAGGTAGTTATCGGCTCATGTACCAACGGCAGGTACTCCGACCTGGAGGCTGCCGCAAAGGTAGTAAAGGGCAAGCATGTTGCAAAGGGCGTACGCGCTATCGTTATCCCCGCAACACAGCAGATCTACCTGGACGCTCTGCGCAGCGGTCTGCTCGAGACCTTCGTTGAAGCCGGAATGGTAGTTTCCGCACCGACCTGCGGTCCCTGCCTCGGCGGACATATGGGTATCCTTGCTCCTGGCGAGAGAGCAGTCTCCACCACCAACAGAAACTTCGTCGGCAGAATGGGCGACGTTACCTCCGAGGTATACCTTGCAAGCCCGGCGATAGCTGCGGCAAGCGCCCTGACAGGCTATATCTCTGACGTACAGGAATAAGGAGGTCTCATAATGAAAGCACACGGAATCGTACATAAGTACGGCGATAATGTAGATACAGACGTAATAATCCCGGCTCGCTACCTCAATACCGCAGACCACAAGGAACTCGCTTCACACTGCATGGAGGATATCGACAAGGATTTCGTGAACAAGGTAAAGCCCGGCGATATCATGGTTGCTAACCTCAACTTCGGCTGCGGAAGCTCCCGTGAGCACGCACCGATCGCCATCAAGGAAAGCGGCATTGCATGCGTTATCGCTTCCACATTTGCAAGAATTTTCTACCGCAACGCCATCAACATCGGTCTGCCGATACTCGAGTGCGACGAAGCCGCAAAGGACATCGACGAAGGCAACGAGGTCGATATAGACTTTGACACAGGCGTTATCACCAACGTGACCAAGGGACATAAATATCAGGCTCAGCCGTTCCCTGAGTTTATCAAGGAAATAATCAACAAGGGCGGGCTTCTCAACTCTCTCAAGGGCTGAATGTAACTGGGGGCGTTTCTGTGATAATCAATATTCAGAACGTTCTGCGAACTTCGCAGCTTTCAACCGAGATTCTCGCCGGTATTGCCCGCACGGGGGATTATACCGCGCAGCTAGACTCAAATTACTACCGCGAACGCCTGAGCGATTCGCTCCTGACCGCGGTAGTTTACTGCGACAAGACCGTCAGGGGTGTCTGCGTTTGCAAACTCTCGATGATACCCGACAGCTGCGAGATAGATTCCATCTGCATTGAGGAAGGATTCCGGCGCAAAGGGCTTGGCAAAAAGCTCCTGGCGCATTCGCTGAGGAATATGCGTTCGCAGCATATCAAGACCGCCTACGTGTGGGTCAACGACGGTGACGCGGAGGCTGTGGAGTTCTTTACGGCTTTTGGGTTCAAGCCTGACGGAAGGCGGCACAGCGGAGGTTCGCGCTTTAAAATCGACATATATTAGAAAGGGGTATTCTATGGAAAAGAATATCGCAGTTATCAAGGGCGACGGTATCGGTCCCGAGATAGTGACTGAAGCTATGAAGGTGTTGGACAAGGTCGCAGCAAAATTCGGACATAAGTTCAACTACGAGCAGCTTCTGATGGGCGGCTGCTCCATCGACGCAAACGGAGTTCCGCTCACAGACGAAACCATTGAGCGCTGCAAGGCGTCCGACGCGGTTCTGATGGGAAGCATCGGCGGCGACACCACAAAGTCTCCGTGGTACAAGCTTCCTGCTAACCTCCGTCCGGAGGCTGGACTGCTGAAGATTCGCAAGTCCCTGGGTCTTTTCGCGAACCTGCGCCCCTGCCTTCTGTTCAGCGAGCTTGCTTCTGCGTGCCCGCTCAAGACCGAGATAAGCGAGAAGGGCTTTGACATGCTCATAATGCGCGAGCTTACAGGCGGTCTGTATTTCGGCGAGCGCCGCACCATCGAGGTCGACGGCGTTATGACCGCAGTCGACACCCTCAGCTACAACGAAAAGGAGATCCGCCGCATAGCGATCAAGGCTTTCGACGTAGCAATGAAGCGCCGCAAGAAGGTAACGAGCGTTGACAAGGCGAACGTCCTCGACAGCTCCAGACTGTGGAGAAAGGTCGTTGAGGAAGTAGCAAAGGACTACCCCGAGGTAAAGCTGGAGCATATGCTGGTCGACAACTCTGCAATGCAACTCGTAAAGGATCCCGCGCAGTTCGACGTCATGGTGACGGAGAACATGTTCGGTGATATCCTTTCCGACGAAGCTTCCATGATCACAGGCTCCATCGGTATGCTGCCCTCCGCCAGCATGAACGAGACCAAGTTCGGACTCTACGAGCCGTCCGGCGGCTCTGCGCCTGATATTGCGTGTCAGAACAAGGCAAATCCGATAGCTACTATCCTCTCCGCTGCAATGATGCTGCGCTACTCATTCGACATGAACGACGAGGCGGACGCAGTAGAGAACGCAGTACGCCAGACCATCAGGGACGGCTACCGTACAGGCGACATTATGTCCGACGGCATGAAGCTCCTGTCATGCACAGAGATGGGCAGCAAGATTGCCGAGTACATCTGATGAATGATTCAAGCCGTGTTTTTACACGGCTTTTGGGCTTTTCGCCGAAAATTTCTCCACAAGGACGGATTTTCATGGTGATTACATTGAAATAACGCAAAACGGTTGCATTTGTATTAAATATGGGTTATAATTAAGATAACGGTTTTTGAAAGGAGCATTTTTCAAAATGTACAGTGACATTGTAGATACCATCGGCTTCCTCGGACAGTACGACAGCGAAGTTGCCGACGCGATGAACCTGGAGCTGAAGCGCCAGAAGAGAAATCTTGAGCTTATCGCCAGCGAGAACATAGTTTCTCCGGCAGTAATGGCTGCTATGGGCAGCGTTCTTACCAACAAGTACGCTGAGGGCTATCCCGGAAAGCGCTACTACGGCGGCTGCGAGGACGTTGATATCGTAGAGAACATCGCCATCGAGCGTGCGAAGAAGCTGTTCGGCGCACAGTTCGCAAACGTTCAGGCGCACTCCGGCGCACAGGCTAACACTGCGGTTTACGTGGCTCTTCTTCAGCCCGGCGACACCGTAATGGGCATGAGCCTTGCACACGGCGGTCACCTGACCCACGGCTCTCCGGTCAACATTTCCGGCAAGTTCTACAACTTCGTATCCTACGGCACAAACGACGAGGGCTTCATTGATTACGAGGAGCTTTACAAGCAGGCGAACAAGTGCAAGCCGAAGCTCATCGTAGCAGGCGCGTCCGCATATCCCAGAGTTATCGACTTCCCGAAGCTCGCTTCCATCGCAAGAGCAGTCGGCGCGTACCTGATGGTAGATATGGCTCACATTGCAGGTCTGGTAGCTGCTGGTCAGCACATCAGCCCGGTTCCGTATGCTGACGTTGTTACAACCACCACTCACAAGACCCTGAGAGGTCCTAGAGGCGGTCTGATACTCACAAACAACGAGTACATCGCAAAGAAGATCAACTCTGCTATTTTCCCGGGCGTACAGGGCGGCCCGCTCATGCACGTTATCGCAGGCAAGGCAGTTTGCTTCGGCGAGGCTCTCAAGCCTGAGTTCAAGACATACGGCGAGCAGATCGTGAAAAACGCGAAGGTTCTCGCTGACACCCTTCTTGAAAAGGGCTTCAAGCTGGTATCCGGCGGCACCGACAATCACCTCATGCTGGTTGATCTCCGTCCGTTCGACATCACCGGTAAGGACCTCCAGAACAACCTTGACGAGTGCTACATCACTGTTAACAAGAACGCTATCCCGAACGACCCGCAGAAGCCTGCGCTCACTTCCGGCGTCCGCATAGGCACTCCGGCAGTCACCACAAGAGGCCTTAAGGAGGACGACATGCGCGTTATCGGCGAGTGCATCTACCTCACCGCGAAGGACTTCGAGAGCAACAAGGAGAATGTGCGCGGAATGGTCAACGAACTCTGCGCGAAGTATCCGCTCTACGAGTAATTTGATTTTCTGTTCTCCCTTGCCCGGCGGCAGGGGAGGACTAAAGGAAATACGGTTAGCAAGGGCTATCAACAAACTGAATGATGAGGAAAAATACAAATGACAACTGTTAAGAATACAGAAGTTTTATATCAGAACTACAATTCCGTTGCTCCGCTTGGACTTATCTGCATGAACGGCACCCAGGAGCTGGGCGCAAAGATCAACAGTTACCTCGAGAGATGGGCAGACCGTAACGGCATGCCCCACGATGATTACATGATCGAGTGCCAGTGCCCGCGTTTCCAGTCCGGCGACGCCAAGGGACTTATCAGGAGCACCGTCCGCGGCAAGGATCTGTTTATCCTTGTAGACGTAGGAAACTATAGCTGCAAGTATCAGCTCTTCGACCAGGAGAACTGCATGTCCCCCGACGATCACTACATGGATCTGATGAGAATTATCCAGGCGGCAAGCGGAAAGCCCCACCGTATCAATGTGATCATGCCTCTGCTTTACGGCGGACGCCAGCACAGAAGAAGCTATCGAGAGTCCCTAGACTGCGCAGTAGCACTTCAGGAGCTCCAGAGAATGGGCGTTTCCAACGTTGTCACCGTTGACGCTCACGACCCGAGAGTATGCAATGCAGTTCCGCTGATGGGTTTTGATAACGTAATGCCTTCTTATCAGGTGCTCAAGGCGATGTTCGCTGATTTCCCCGACCTCGTTGTTGACAAGGATCACTTCATGGTAGTAAGCCCGGACGAGGGCGCGCTCCAGAGAAACATGTTCTACGCTTCCGTAATGGGCGTTGACATGGGAATGTTCTACAAGCGCCGCGACTACTCCGTTATCGTGGACGGCAGAAATCCCATCGTTGCTCATGAGTACCTCGGTACTTCCGTTGAGGGTAAGGACGTATTCGTTGCCGACGATATCATCTCCTCCGGCGAGTCCATGCTCGACATCGCCAAGGAGCTGAAGGCTCGCAAGGCTAAGAGAATGTTCGCTTATGCGACCTACCCGATATTCACAAAGGGTCTCGCAAAGTTCGACGAAGCATATGAGAAGGGTCTTATCCACGGCGTATTCGGCACCAACCTGACCTATCGTACGCCTGAGCTGCTCAAGCGCCCGTGGTTCAAGGAAGTTGACGTTTCCAAGTACCTCGCGTACTTCATCGCTTCCATCAACCACGATACCTCTATCAGCAATGTTATCGACCCGCACGAAAAGATCAAGGCACTCCTGAGAGAACACAGAGGTCTTTAAAATGCCCTTAGCAGACAGAATACGCCCCGCCACACTCAACGATGTGGTGGGGCAATCCCATCTGATAGGAAAAAACCGCCCGCTTACAAAAATTATTGAAAGCGGACGTATTCCTAATATGATATTTTACGGTCCTTCCGGCGTCGGAAAGACCACAGTAGCGCGAATAATCGCGGATTCAGCAAATATGCGGCTTCACAAGCTCAACGGAACCAACGCCTCCACTGCGGATATAAAGAGCGTGGTGTCGGAGGTCGATACGTTTCTCGGCTGCAACGGGATATTGCTGTACCTTGACGAGATACAGTACCTGAACAAAAAGCAGCAGCAGAGTCTTCTTGAATACATCGAGGACGGAAGCATAACGCTTATTGCTTCCACAACGGAGAATCCGTATTTCTACGTATACAATGCGATTCTGTCCCGGAGCACGGTATTCGAGTTCAAGCCGGTTCAACCCGCAGAGCTTGAAAAGGCAATACGCCGCGGATTTTCACTCATGACGGAGGAAACCGGCGTTGAGTACCACCTCGATGACGAAGCGGTAAGGTACATCAGCCGCGGCTGCGGCGGTGACGTCCGCAAATCGCTGAACACGGTGGAGCTGTGCGCGCTGACCTGCACCGATGGTGAGATCACGCTGGAGCTTGCTCAGGAGCTGACTCAGCGCAGCAACATGCGCTACGACCGCGACGGAGATCAGCACTACGATCTGCTGTCCGCGCTCCAGAAGTCGATACGCGGCTCGGACGAAAACGCTGCGCTCCATTACGCTGCGCGGCTTATTGAAGCCGGGGACATAATTTCGCTGTCGCGCCGTCTGCTGGTCATCGCCAGCGAGGACATCGGACTTGCGTATCCGCAGGCCGCGATGATAACCAAAGCGTGCGTAGATAATGCAATGCAGCTCGGGCTTCCGGAAGCACGCATTCCCCTGGCGCAGGCGGTAATAATGCTCGCGACCTCGCCGAAGTCAAACAGTGCAGAAAAAGCAATCGACGCGGCTCTCGCGGACGTCAAAAACGGACAGTCCTACGATTTCCCGCGTCAATTGCAGAATGTTCATTGCGATGGAGAAGGCGCGGCGGTCAAGGGTCAGCATTACCTGTACCCGCATGATTATCCCAACCACTGGGTGAAGCAGCAGTACCTCCCCGACCCGCTGAAAAACCGGGTCTACTACGAGTACGGAGAGAACAAGCTGGAACAGGCAGCCAAGGATTACTGGAGCCGCATTAAAAAATAGATAAGGTATAATAAATTTCGCAAAAAGGAATAGACATATTCCAAAATCTCTGAT
>OLNW01002300.1_pt1 | contig 16731 bp, 19 predicted proteins | sample 1672121 | NCBI WGS metagenome assembly OLNW01 (sample SAMEA3136648, study PRJEB25190) | human gut metagenome
ATGAGAGAAGTATATGGACTGGATCCAGCAATGGCAAAGTAACTTAATAAACAAACTGAGGTGGCTCCGTTAGTCCGGACAGGTGGCTCTCGCCACACCGGACTGGCGGCTCTGCCGCACCGTAATATTCAAATCAGAGGTTATAATAGTTTCAAAATATGATCCATCTGAAAGTTTTTCAATACTACAAGAATCAATATTAGGAGCTGCAGAGGCTGATAATGGAGAAAAACTTAGTAGGAGAAAAAATAAAAATAAAGAAAAAATAGCTCTTTTCATAAAAAATCCTCCATTCTTTTAATAAATAATGGTTTCGTAATCAGTAATAAAGCTATCCATCAATGTTTGATGTACTTGATAGATATGAATATTATAAATAAGAAGTAAAATAATAATACCTATTACGAAAACTATCATAATACGTTTTAAATTTTTATATTTTTTAATTTGAGAAATGACATAGTCTATATCAGTGTTTGTATAATAGAGATTAACTACTTCTTCGGGATATCCAAATTGTTTGTAAAAGTCTTCTAAAGTAGAGAGTTCATCATTGTTTATTTCAATATTAGATTGCAGCTTATAAAGATAATTTTTCTCATCCTTACCTAATATTGGAAATAAAGCCTTTACATTTTTAATATATTGTTTTGTTAATGAATTCATTTATAGCATGCTCCTTACAAAATACCTATTCATAAACTGCATGTTCAATATCTACATTTTGTTGTATAATATCGGCCTTATATTCTTGATAGGCATAAATTGCATGCAGTAATAATGTAATAATTAATATGATTGCAATAAGTATTGTACAATGCTTAAAGAAAGATTTACGCTGAAGACGAACATTAATATGTTCCATATCAGCATTGATATAGTATAAGTTAACAACTTCCTCAGGAGAACCAAATTGTATGTATAATTCTTCTAAAGAAGAAAGATCATTGCAACAATCAAGGATATTGTCCTGAAGTCCTTTTATATAATTGCGTTCATCTTTTCCCAATATTGGGAAAAGTGTTTTTACATTTGAAATATATTGTTTTACGATTTGATTCATGATAACTCGTCCTTTATGTTTGGATTACAGGCAAGAGAATCTAAAATACTGTTTACGCTTTCTGTGGTAGAACGGTAACTACTTAATATTTCTTCAAAATATTTTAATCCGCTCTCTTCTATATGGTAGTAAATACGAGTCCTTTTTTTCCCAACTAATTTAGAATATTCACTTATTTTTCCTTCATTTTCCAGCTTATAGGTAGAAGCATAAATTGTGTTTTGTGAAATAGAAAAAACATTGTTGGACATCGTATTTATTGTTTTTACAATTTCGTATACATATGAATCTTTGTCTTTTAAAATGGCAAGTATCAGCAATTCAGTGACACCACTGAGAAAATAATTTTTATTATTCATAACCACTCTCTATTCCCTATGAATTTTTGATTTATAAATCCATGTCATTATATCATATAAACATAACTGGTCAATATAATTTGTTTTGCCTGATAAGGAAAAGAAAATAACTGGTTACTGTTTACAGCTATGCTGTGGACAGTAACAATAACTGCTGCCCCACATGATAATAATAACATACATTTAATATTTGTCAATAAAATATTTTAACGGACAATACTTTGCTGAACAAAATATATATTGACAAGAATAATGAAGACGAGTATAGTGAGGGAATAACAGAGTTATGTTATGTACAACGCTCGAGTGAAACATAAGTCTGGCCACAAATTTTGAAAAAAGGAGATTTTAGAAATGAAGGTATGCAAGAAAAATTTAAGAACAACATTGATAGGTGGTATCTGTGCAGTTACTGTATTAATGGGAAATGTAACTCCGGTTTTGGCAAATAATCATTCTGATTCAACTTATACATTTGATTTTAAAAATAAGCAACTTACTACAGATTTTCGCAAAAAAAGTGATGATTCATATATGTATATGAAATGCACATCAATTACCAATAATAGAAGTTATACGGCACATGCAGTTGCGAACAATACAACTTCTAAGAAAAATTATGTAGATGTGTCTAGAGGACATACTTATAGATTTACGAAAGGAACAACCTATAAGATGGTAAATTTTGTGAATGAGGACAATTATAAATATGGGGCAATTGCGGCAAGTCCTAACTATGCAAATTCTTTTACGGCAAACGGTTTATGGAGTCCGGATTCAATTTTAAAAATAATATAATATCCTCTGCTGAAAATAGCAGAGGATGAATAATGAGGAATAGGTATGAAAAGAATAGCAATTATTGTAACTATAGCAGCAATGTTATTATCAGGTTGTGGAGTTATGAAACAGGATAATTCTGTTTCACAGGAGGAACAAGGAAAAGTAACAACAATGGATCCGTTACTTCTTCAGGATGTAAAGCAAACAGTAAAGCTTGATGAAAAGACTTCAATTGTAAATGATATAGAAAATTATGATGTGACAGTAACTAAATTTTATCTTTCAGATAAGATCGAAGAAGACATAGATGAATGGCAGGATACAGCATTTGAAGCACAGGATGGACTTGAGAAAACCGCAATTTCATCAGATGGTCAACTCCCGGAAGGTTATCGTGTCATATATGTAGAAATGACAGTAACGAATAATTTTGATGATTCTTTAAATTATGGGGATGGAAGTTTTCAGATTTATAAATCAGTTGATGGGGAATTACAGAAGGCTGTGGAGGAAATTGGATATGACAGTCAGGCTACATCAGGAAAATCAATGAATATTGCAAAGATAAAAAAAGGAGAAAGCAAGCAGTTCAGGATGGGGTATATTATAGATTCGGATACAGCAGATGAGGAGTTATATCTCGAACTTACAAATATATCATCGGACGATGCATCTGATTTTATTGTATTACCGATGGAGAAACAAGGTGAATAGTGTGTTGAAAAGTATAAAGACAGAATTAGACAGGGCTTTCAGAAATGGGAAAATGTTGTGGGTTCTGTTAGCAGGGTGTCTGATTTCAGTATTACAGATTATAGTGGATGTACTTCCAGTTGTTTCTAATCAGGAAAGTGGAACATTTACAGCATTTCCTTTTACAGTATTTGAGAAATATATAGGATTAATTGCCGGCAGTGTGTTCCCGTATTATTACTATATGTTTATACCACTTGTAGCGGCAGTACCAGTTGCATTGACTGCATATACAGATCGAAAAAGTGGATATATTAAAAATGTATTTACAAGGACAGAGAAGAAAAATTATTATGTGGCAAAGAATCTGGCTGCTTTTATTAGTGCAGGAGTAGTGACGACAGTTCCACAAATTTTAAATCTGTTGATTGTCGCAGCATTACTCCCATCTATACAGCCATATCCAGGGATTGGTTATGTAGGAATAAGCAGTGATGCAATGTGGGCAGACTTATTTTATGCACATGCCTATTTTTATATTATTTTATATTTGGTTTTCAATTTTATCTTTTATGGATTATTGAATACATTTGCAGTAGCATTGTCATGGTTCTATCAAAACTGGTTTGCTGTTTTATTGACACCATTTCTGACATTACAATTTTTATCATTTGCATGTAAAGTATTTGGACAGGAACAATTAAGACCGGAAAATTTTCTAATACCATCTCAATTAATGGGGAATACATCAAAAACAGAAATTCTCCTTCTGATAGTGTTCTTTTTAGTGGTGAGTGTACTGGCAATTGTGTATGGAGTAAAGAAGGGAAATTATTATGAGTAGAAAAAATAGAAAATGGCTCGTAATTGTGTTGATAGTATTATTTGCAGGAGGATATATTTTTCGCTTTTATGTTCTTAATGCAACTTTCCCGAAAGGAAAAGTCACAACCATTCCACTGGGAGAAACTGTCGAATATGATAATGTTAAGTATACTGCACATAGAGGAAGATTTATGACAGCAGAAGAATTTAATACCAGATATAATACGGACGATTATTATGATAAAGGGACAGAACTTTTGGTGGTGCAGTTTGATTTGAAAAATACAACCAATATAGAGCAAAAAATACATTTATCTGATATGGTGGTTCAATGTGGTTCCTGGGCAAATGGAGAAGACTATTATTCATTATGGTATTTAAATGGTAATGATTTTGATGGAACATTATCTGCAAAAGAACAGACAACGGCTTCGATAGTAGTAATTGTAAATACAAATAAGGAAAAACTGTTAAATTCTGGAAATGAATGGAAAGTTAGAATGAGTGAATATCCAGAACGATTGGAAATGGTTTTCCCAGTTGAAGTGGAGGAATAAAATGATAGCAATCATAAGACATGACTTTTGTGCAGGAATCCAGAAATTAAAAGGAAAATTGTTAGTGTTTATGATTATTGTCTTGATATGTGGAATAGCAGCTATTACTGAATTCAGAGATTCAGGAGAGACAGGGAGTACTTTTGCGGAGATTGTTGCCTATTCATTGGGTGGGGTGGCTCCTTTCATGGGAGAAAGAGAAAATATACAAGGATTTCAAATGCCTGTTTTTTGGATGGTGATACAGTTATATATAGCATATGTGTTAGGGAGTTATCCGATTTATGATAAAAGTCGATATGGAATAATGTTGTTATTGCGTACAAAAAATCGAAAAAAATGGTGGGCAGGTAAAGTGATATGGACGCTTATAATGATAAGTGTTTTATATTTTATTATGTATATTTTATTTTTTTGTATGTCGGATCAACGGGAAAGTTGGTGGAAAATCAGAAGTGCTTATACATATATATATAATGCGGATTATTCAATATTAGGATTGCAGGAAATCTGTTTGCTTATTTTTATATTGCCAATTTTGACAGCGTGTGCATTGGCACTTCTTCAGCTTTTGATGATATTTGCAACCAATCCAATTGTGGCTTATGGAATAACAGGCTTTTTATGTGCGGGAAGTGCGTTTTATGAATCACCATTTTTTATTGCAAATAATTCTATGATGATCAGGTCATTGGATAAGATTGCAGTTGGTGCAACATGGGAAACAATAGTGCTGCTCTTAGTTGTAATATTTGGAGTAATTATTTTGGGAGGCGCTATAATAGAAAGAAAGGATTGGCTGGAATGAAAATAGAACTTAGAAATGTGACAAAAAAGATAAAGGGAAATGTTGTTTTAAATAAGATAAATCTTGAATTTGAAGGCGGCAAGATTTATGGCCTTTGGGGGAAAAATGGCTCTGGAAAAACAATGCTCATGCGTACAATCTGTGGATTGATTCATCCAACAGAAGGCGAAATATTCATAGATGGAAAGCAACTGGGAAAGGATATGTCATTTCCCAACAGTGTAGGAGTATTAATTGAGAATCCGGCTTTTATCGATAATTTTTCAGGATATCGAAATTTAAAAATACTGGCAGATTTAACTGGAAAAATAGATGGAGAGACGGTAAAAAAATGGATTGCAAAGGTAGGGCTTAATCCGGATGATAAAAAGAAATACAAAAAATATTCTTTGGGAATGAAACAGCGTCTGGGGATTGCGGCGGCAATTATGGAAGAACCGGAGATAATTCTGTTAGATGAACCTATTAATGCGCTGGATGAGGGCGGAGTACAGGAAATCCGGGAAGTACTTTTAGAACTTCGCGATAGAAACAGAGTGATTATAATTGCGTGTCATGATAGAGAAGAACTGGAAACACTGTCAGATGAAATAATTGAGCTATATGAGGGGAATATTACAAAAAAGATGCACCAATCAATATGAACAGGTGCATCTTTTTATGAAAAGAATAATGATTCAATTTATTTATGGTTTGTAATAAATCATCCGTAATGTGATTTATTCTACAACTTTCAGCCATCCTTCCGGAGCTTCGAGGTGTCCCATCTGAATTCCTGTCAGTGTCTCGTAAAGTTTCTGTGTAACAGGTCCCATCTTCTCCATTCCGCTTGGGAAGCAGATCTCTTCGCCGTGGTTTACAATCTTTCCTACCGGAGAGATAACTGCGGCTGTTCCGCAAAGTCCACATTCTGCGAAATCTTTTACTTCATCGAAGTAAACTTCTCTTTCTTCTACTTTCAGTCCAAGGTAGTGCTCTGCAACGTACATCAGAGAACGTCTTGTAATAGAAGGAAGAATTGTAGATGACTTAGGAGTTACAACTGTACCATCTTTTGTGATGAACAGGAAGTTTGCTCCACCTGTCTCTTCAACTTTTGTTCTTGTAGCAGAATCAAGATACATATTCTCAGCAAATCCATTTGCATGAGCTGTTACGATTGCATGAAGGCTCATTGCGTAGTTCAGTCCGGCTTTGATGTGTCCTGTTCCGTGCGGTGCAGCACGGTCGAAGTCTGATACGCAGATTGTAAGTGGCTTAGCGCCGCCTTTGAAGTATGGTCCTACTGGTGTAGTGAATACACGGAACTGATATTCATCAGCCGGTTTAACACCGATTACAGGGCTGATACCGAACATATAAGGTCTGATATAAAGGGAAGCTCCTGATCCGTATGGTGGAACGTATCCTTCATTTGCTTTTACTGTCTCTACAACAGCTTCAACGAATTTGTCTTCCGGGAAAGCCGGCATCTCAAGACGTCTTGCAGAATCAGCAAAACGGGATGCGTTTAAGTCAGGACGGAAGATAACTGTACGTCCGTCTTCTGTAGTATAAGCTTTCATTCCTTCGAAAACTGTCTGTGCGTACTGGAGAACTCCGGCACATTCGCTCATAACGATGTTAGCGTCTTCTGTGAGGGCACCTTCATCCCAGTTTCCATTTTTATAATTTGCAACAAAACGTTTGTCTGTTTTTACATAACCAAAACCAATATTGGCCCAATCAATGTTCTTTTTTTCCATTGTGTTAAATCCTCCATTCCTCTGTGCGGCTGAAGACCGTATCATCTTATCTGTGGTCATTATAATACTATCGATAAGAAAAATCAAGAGTGCACTCTGTTTTTTTGAAATGACGCAAAAGGGAATGGAAAGTATTGTCAGATTGTCACAATCACCGTCTGATATCCTGCCCGTTTTAATCTGCGTTCCATTGCAGAGGATTCATCCAGTGTGGTGAAATTACCCACGATTACTCGGTACAGATCACCGTGTTCCCAGATTTCAGCAGGAAAATCCTGACTGCGTAATTCGTTCAGAAGACGGTTGGCATAGCTTTGGTTGCGGAAAGCGCCGGTTTGTACGGTATAAGATGGAGAAACAGTTGAATTACTGACATCTCCATTTAATTCTAATGTGTCAAGAATTCCTTCAGCAATCGCAAGTGCAATGTCATTGAAATTATTATCAAAAAGTTGATTATCGGTATCAGAGTTAATAAATCCTACTTCAACAAGAACAGCAGGCATTCTGGTTCTTCGCAGAACAACAAGTCCGGGGCGGGCTTTCACACCCAGGTTCACAAAACCGACAGATTCCAGTTGTTCGTTGATATTTTTTGCCATAGTATATTTAATACCGGAAAGATCATAGATCAGAGATTCTACCCCGGATACAGTATTATCTGTAGGGTAAGAATTGCGATGAATAGAAATGAAAAAATCCGCATCAGATGCATTGGCTTCCATTGCTTTCTGATAGGGGGACTCATAGATATCTGTTGTCCTTGTATACAGAACGTCGATTCCACGTTCCTGTAGAATCTCACCGATTGCAAGGGTAAGAGCCAATGCGTCATCTTTTTCCTGACGCCCGTTGTATACAGCACCAGGATCACGTCCGCCGTGCCCGGCATCAAGCATGATAGAATATGACATACCTGTTTCCTCAGAATATTTGTTTGTATTATAATATGATGTTAAATAGAAAAGGTCCGCAAATAAATCACGAACCTTTTCATCACACGGAAAGATAAATTCCGATTCTCCTATTTAATTTGCTTCGGTATGATTGTTGTCCTCTGAATCAGATGCTTCATTCTCTTCTTCCGATTCATCATGAATAATCTCAGGAAGATATACATGTACTAACTCTACACGGTTCTTATCCAGCTTTTCTACAACCATGCGGATGCCGTCTTCTGTAGTAAATTCGTCACCAACTTCCGGTAAACGATCCAGATGCTCGATCATGAATCCACCGAGGGAATCAAAGTCTTCGGATTCCAACTCCTGATGTCTGGTATCCAGTTCTAACCGGTCGTTCAGATCATCCAGACTGACAGAACCTTCCACAATGTATTCCAGATCATTGATCTTCTGAATGAATTCTTCTTCATTTTCATCGTATTCATCGTGGATCTCTCCAACGATTTCTTCCAGAATATCTTCCAAAGTGATGATACCGGCCGGTTCACCATACTCATCCAGTACGATGGCAATATTAATGGAGGCGTCACGCATCTCTGCAAGCAGTTCTGAAGTGTTCTTATATTCGTAAGTAAAGTAGGCCTCTCGTAAAATATCACGGACTGTAAAATGCTCATGGTCTGTACACAACAGTAAGTCTTTCATGTTGATCATTCCGATGATGTTGTCCGTTGTGTCTTCGTAAACAGGAAGACGGGTGAACTTATCTTCTTTGTAAATCTCAATTAATTCATCGTAGGTATTATCCACATTGGCAAATGTTACGTGTACACGGGGAACCATGACCTCTTTTGCCTTTGCATCGCCTAAATCGAACACGTTGTAGATCATCTCTTTTTCATCTGATTCGATGACACCGTCTTCATGACTTACATCCACGATGGTACGAAGCTCATCTTCTGTCATCGCTTTATTTGCTGCATCAGGATCCACACGCATAAGAAGCATAATGCCGCGGGAAACTAAGTTGATGATAAAGATGACCGGTGTAATTAATGTCATAAAAGTATGAATGATCGGGATATAACGAAGTACAACTTTTTCTGCATTCAGTGTGGCATAATTTTTCGGAGTAATCTCGCCGAAAACCAGAATGATAACAGTAAGTACAGCAGTAGCAACGCTGACCATATAGCCACCAAAATGGTATGCCAGTGTAGTAGCAAGAGAGGATGCGGAGATATTAACAATGTTGTTGCCAATCAGAATCGCACTGAGTACTTTCGGCATCTGCTTCTCGATAATATTCAGAGTAAGTTCTGCCCGTTTGTTTCCGTCATCTGCGAGTGTACGCAGTTTGATCTTGTTTACAGACATCAGTGCTGTCTCAAAAGATGAAAAAAATGCTGAAAGAACCAGCAGGATCAATAGTATAATTAATTGGTAAGTGTCACTTGGGTCCACTTTAAATATTCACTCCTTTTGTATTGATAAATATCGTTCATTAAAATAAAAAATACTAAAATATACAGATACATCGCCATTATACACTTTTTTCAATCACTTGGCAATACTCTTTACTTTAATCTGGGTGTGGTGTATGATAAAAGATACAGTAAAATTTATAAAAGAATGGAGCATTTATATGGAATTGTATCAGAGTTTATGTGCTGTTACTAAAGAAGAAAATGTATTAAAGGATGAACCGATGCGCAAGCATACGACATTCAGAATCGGTGGCCCGGCAGATTATTTTGTGACACCGGAATCAAAAGAAGAGATCCGTGAAATTATTGCATTATGTAAGAAGGAGAATGTTCCATATTATATAGTAGGAAATGGAAGCAATCTTCTTGTCGGAGATAAGGGATATCGTGGTGTGATCCTTCAGATCTTTAAGAAAATGAATCAGATTCAGGTAGAGGGTGAGAAGATTACTGCACAGGCAGGAGCTTTGTTATCAAAAGTGGCAGCGGCAGCTTATGAGGCATCATTGACCGGATTTGAATTCGCAGCAGGAATTCCTGGGACACTCGGTGGAGCGGTCAGAATGAATGCCGGAGCCTATGGCGGTGAGATGAAACAGGTGCTGGTCAGTGCTGATGTACTGACAACAGAAGGAGAGATCCTTACGATTCCGGTAGAAGAACTTGGACTGGCATATCGTACCAGCGTGGTAGAACAGAAAGATTACGTTGTTCTTGGCGCACAGATTGAACTGAAAAAGGGAGAGCAGAAGGAAATCCGCGCACAGATGGATGATCTCAAAGAAAAGAGAGTTTCAAAACAGCCGTTGGAGTATGGAAGTGCGGGAAGTACATTTAAAAGGCCGGAAGGATATTTCGCAGGAAAGCTGATTCAGGATGCAGGACTTTGTGGATTCAGAATCGGGGATGCACAGGTATCAGAGAAACACTGTGGTTTTGTGATCAACAGGGGGAATGCAACAGCAGCAGAAGTAATGGAGCTGATGAAACAGGTAGAGGAACGTGTACAAAAGGATGCAGGCGTAAGTCTGGAGCCTGAGGTGAGGAGAATAGGAGAATTTTAGAATGCGTTTTGTTATAGTTACTGGAATGTCAGGAGCGGGTAAATCAACGGCACTGAAAATGTTGGAAGATATGGGCTATTTTTGTGTGGATAATCTGCCGCTTCCATTGCTTCCGGGATTTGTTCAGATGATCCAGTCTTCAGAGAAAGAGATGAAGAATATTGCACTGGGACTGGATGCCAGAAGCGGACAGGAACTGTCAGGCCTGAAAGAGTATCTTGAGGAAATGGATAAAAATCAGATCGGATATGAGATTTTGTTCCTTGACGCCAATGATGATGTATTGATCAAACGGTATAAGGAGACAAGAAGACAGCATCCGCTGAGTGGTTCAGGCCGTGTGGATACCGGAATCGCCAAGGAAAGAGAGAAGATTGCATTTCTTAAGATCAAGGCAACTTATATTCTGGATACAAGTAAGATGCTGACCAGAGAATTGAAGATTGAGCTGGAAAAGATTTTTGTCGATGGACAGAATTTCTGTAATCTTTATATCACGGTCATGTCCTTTGGATTTAAGTATGGAATTCCACAGGATGCAGATCTTGTGTTTGATGTGCGTTTTCTTCCGAATCCATATTATATTGATACATTACGTGCAAAGACTGGAAATGATGCAGAGGTGCAGGATTATGTCATGCAGAATGACAAAGGAGAGATCTTCCTGAATAAATTACAGGATATGATGGAATTCCTGATTCCGAATTATATTCTGGAGGGAAAGAACCAGCTTGTGATTGCGATCGGATGTACCGGTGGAAAGCATAGATCTGTTACACTTGCCAATGCGCTGTATCACATTCTGGAACAGGAAGAAAGTTATGGAGTGCGTATTGAACATCGCGATATCGGGAAAGACAGTATTACGAAGAAAAAATAAAAATTGATAAGAGTGGAAACAGGCATTAAAAAACATTCTTGTTAGATACTCTCTTTGCAGGAGATTTTGCAGATACTGTGAACTCGTAATAAATAGAGATAGATAAAAGGTGGAGGAGCTATGTCATTTTCCGGGAAAGTAAAGGAAGAGCTGGCAGAAAGTTACAGCTCAGCAAGACATTGTCAGATTGCAGAACTTGCCGCATTTATAGGAATGTGCGGTACGGTTGTGATCAATAGTTTCAATCTGTGCAGCATCAAGATACACACGGAAAATCTGCTTGTTGCAAGAAAGGTCTTTACATTAATAGAAAAAACATTTAATATAAAGACTGATATCTCTGTGAGACGGAATATCAGGAAGCAGACTGTGTTTTATGCCGTAATCATCAGACGGCATGAGAATGCGTTGAGAATTCTTCAGGCAACGAAGATGTTAGAAGAACATCAGAACTGTGCAGAAGATGTTCATGCAGTGGATCCACTGATTGTTCAGCAGATCTGTTGCAGGCGCGCTTTTTTGCGGGGGGCATTCCAGGCATCGGGGTCTATGAGCGATCCGAACAAGGCATATCATTTTGAGATTGTCTGTTCAACTGAGGAGATGGCACGGCAGATTCAGAATATGATCTGCAGCTTTTCGATGGATGCCAAGATTGTGCCCAGGAAAAAATCATATGTTGTTTACCTGAAAGAAGGATCACAAATCGTAGATATATTAAATGTTATGGAAGCGCATATTGCTCTGATGGAACTTGAGAATGTACGCATTCTTAAGGAAATGCGCAATACTGTAAACAGAAAAGTAAATTGTGAGACTGCGAATATCAATAAAACGGTATCAGCAGCAGTGAAGCAGCTCGAGGATATTACATATCTCAGAGATACAATTGGAATTGAGAATCTGCCGGAAGGATTGAGAGAGGCCGCTCTTGCCCGCCTCGCCAATCAGGATGCGACATTGAAAGAACTCGGAGCATCTTTATGTCCACCAGTCGGTAAATCCGGCATCAATCACAGACTGCGGAAGTTGAGTGAGATGGCAGACAAAGTAAGGCAAGAACAAGGAGGATTATTATGATTAAAACATCTGTTGTTGTGAAAGCTGACCAAGGGTTTGATGGACGTCCGATCGCACTTCTTGTACAGGAAGCCAGTCAGTATGCAAGCAAAGTATACATTCAGGTGGGAGAGAAGAACATTAACGCAAAGAGCATCATGGGAATGATGAGCCTGAATCTGGCAGGCGGCGAAGAGATCACAGTTGTTACAGACGGTGATGATGAGCAGAAAGCGGCAGAGGGTATTAAGACATTTTTTGCAAAAGTAAAATAATGTAGCAACAAAAGACAGAACGGAGAATGTGAGGAGTTGCTGATTACGATATGTTGTGAACAGTAACTACGAGTAATTCCGTAAAGATAGACATAAAATTATTCGGATAGGGGGCTGTGCTTGAGAGGTGCAGTCTTCTTTTGTACTTGAAGGAGGAGAATCTGGCTTATGAAGAAGATGTTGTTTATTTACAATCCGAATTCTGGAATGGGACTTTTAAAACCGAAGCTTTCGGATGTGCTGGACATTTTTGTAAAAGGAGGATATGAAGTAACGGTTTATCCGACACAGAAATATCATGATGCATATCAGAAGACAAAGTCATATGAGGGAGAATATGATCTGATTGCGTGCAGCGGAGGTGATGGAACGCTGGATGAAGTTGTCTCCGGAATGATGAAACGTAAAGGAACTACTCCGATTGGCTATATACCGGCGGGAACCACGAATGATTTTGCACGAAGTCTGCATATATCAAAGAATATGCTGGAAGCGGCAGATACTGTAGTAAGCGGGACACCGTTCCCGTGTGATGTTGGTAAATTCAACGGAGATTATTTTGTATATATTGCAGCATTTGGTCTTTTTACGGATGTTTCTTATGAGACAAAGCAGAGTATGAAGAATGTTCTGGGACATCTGGCATACATACTGGAAGGTACAAAGAGAATCTTTAATATTCCGTCGTATCAGATTCGTGTTTCATATGATGGGAATGTAATTGAGGATGAGTTTATCTACGGTATGGTGACAAACTCACGGTCTGTCGGAGGATTCAAGGGAATCACAGGAAAGAATGTTATTTTTGATGATGGGGAATTCGAGGTAACATTATTTAAGACACCTAAGAATCCGGCTGAGCTGAATGATGTGCTTGGGGCACTAGCAATGCGTAAGATCAACCCGGAACGTATGTATTCATTTAAAGCGAGTGAAGTCAGATTTGAATCCGTGGAAGAGATTCCGTGGACGTTGGATGGAGAATTCGGTGGAGTACATGATGAGGTTGTGATTAAAAATAAGAAACAGGCATTGCGCATCATGGTCAAGGAATCTGCACTGGATGATCTGACGGATGATGATGAATAGTTTCTGAATAAGTGTTGTTTACGGATGTTCTGTAAACAGTAAAGGCAAATAGCGAAAATACTCAGGCTGCTATCTGTAAGTCTGGTGTTATTGTTCAGACCAGAGCGAATCACTTTGTTGATTCGCTCTGAGGATGTGTTACTTTTTACAGGTTATCTGTGAGCAGCATTTGTTTGGCAGATAGCAGTATACATCTCACAGAAGGCTTTTTTCAGATATACTTCAGAATGTGAGAATCATGTGGAGTACATAGGGGAAGGAAAATGACAGAAATAAAGGCTGAATGATAGAAGAGCGAAAAGTCAGAAAATATCAAAAAAAGAAACAAATTGATGGAAATTAAAATTTTTTAAAAAAATTGAAAAAAGTACTTGCATTTTGTAAAATCCTGATATATAATAACTCTTGTCTTGTGGCGGTGACAAAACAAAGACACAGACAAAAAGAATATGGCTCCGTGGTCAAGCGGTCAAGACGCTAGCCTCTCACGCTGGAATCAGGGGTTCGATTCCCCTCGGAGTCACTTGAAACCTGTAACGAAAGTTACAGGTTTTTCTTTGCCCAAATCACCAATTCACATTTTATATTCTTTCATATTTCCATCATAAATAGAATAGAAAAAAGACTCATCACAGAAAATGCAATTAAAATACTGTGAAAATGTTAACGAAATCATGGATATCAGATTGTTTTTTATGCAAAACATAAGATTGTCTTTTTGTATTGGATAAGCTATAATATAGAAAGATTCTAAACAAATCATAAGTTACTGCTCACAGCATAGCTGCAAACAGCAACGTATCTCACCATTTTGAATCGCTGTTGGCGATGGGCGAGATACATGCAGGACAATTCGTGCATTCTCCGTGTCAATCAGCGGAGTGATTGACACGGGAGTGAACAGTAACAATTATTCCCGTCAGTTTTCACAGGCTGATGGGTTAAGAATTGGAGGAAAAAAATATGTTAGTATCAGCTACAGAAATGCTTCAGAAAGCAAAAGCAGGTCATTACGCAGTTGGCCAGTTCAACATCAACAACCTTGAGTGGACAAAGGCAATTCTTACAACAGCTCAGGAGCTTAACTCCCCGGTTATCCTTGGCGTATCTGAGGGTGCAGGAAAATATATGACAGGATACAAAACTGTTGTAGGTATGGTAAACGGAATGATGGAAGAACTCGGAATTACAGTACCGGTTGCTCTTCATCTTGATCACGGCAGCTACGAAGGATGCCTGAAATGCGTTGAGGCTGGATTCTCATCCATCATGTTCGACGGATCTCACTATCCGATCGACGAGAATGTTGAGAAGACAAAAGAACTTGTTAAAATTGCTCACGAGCATGGAATGTCTATCGAGGCAGAGGTAGGATCCATCGGAGGAGAAGAAGATGGAGTTATCGGAAAAGGCGAGTGTGCTGATCCGGAAGAGTGTAAACAGGTAGCTGATCTTGGAATTGACTTCCTTGCAGCAGGTATCGGTAACATTCACGGAAAATATCCGGACAACTGGGAAGGATTAAGCTTTGAGACTCTGGATGCTATTCAGCAGCGTACAGGTGTTATGCCGCTCGTACTTCACGGTGGTACAGGTATCCCGGAAGATATGATCAAGAAAGCAATCTCTCTTGGTGTTGCTAAGATCAATGTTAATACAGAGTGCCAGCTTTCCTTTGCAGATGCTACACGTAAGTACATTGAAGCAGGAAAAGATCTTGAAGGAAAAGGCTTTGATCCACGTAAACTTCTGAAACCAGGTACAGATGCTATCATGGCTACAGTTAAGGAAAAAATGGAGTTATTCGGATCTGTCGGAAAAGCCTGAGAAAATTTTTTCTAACTTTTACTTGCCTTTTCAGGTGAGTTGAGTTATACTGACTGACGTAGACAGAACAAGGGCGTTCCAATTGTAATTGGAGTGCCCTTTTTTTCATCTTACCGGGAATTTTTACCGATAACGGAACCGGTGATGAGAGGACCCCGGTAAGGGATGCATGTTTATATGCAGAGCAGGAATGTATGACTGAAGAATGCTGAACTGCAACGAAAAAATGAAAAGGAAGGTATATGTATGAGTACAGAAGTAATCAACGTAGCTGAGATTTTTGGGGAGAACGTGTTTAATGATACTGTAATGCAGGCGCGTCTGCCGAAAAAAGTTTATAAAAATCTGAGAAAGACAATCGAAGAAGGAAAAGATCTTGATCTTGAGACAGCAGATGTTATTGCTCATGAGATGAAAGAATGGGCGATTGAAAAAGGCGCTACTCATTATACACACTGGTTCCTGCCACTGACAGGAGTTACAGCTGAGAAACATGATTCTTTCATTTCCGCACCTCTTCCGAGCGGAAAAGTCCTGATGAGCTTCTCTGGAAAAGAGCTGATCAAAGGAGAGCCGGATGCTTCTTCATTCCCGTCAGGTGGACTGAGAGCAACATTTGAGGCAAGAGGATATACAGCATGGGATTGTACATCACCTGCATTTGTAAGACAGGACGCAGGCGGAGCTACACTTTGTATTCCGACAGCATTCTGTTCTTATACAGGAGAAGCACTGGATCAGAAGACACCACTTCTTCGTTCCATGGAAGCAATCAACAAAGAAGCTTTAAGACTTCTTCGTCTGTTTGGAAATACAACATCTAAGAAAGTAACTCCTTCCGTTGGAGCAGAGCAGGAATATTTCCTTGTAGATGCTGAGAAGTTTGAACAGAGAAAAGACCTGATCTATACAGGACGTACACTGTTTGGAGCAATGCCTCCGAAAGGACAGGAGCTGGATGATCATTACTTTGGAACAATCCGTCAGAGAATCGCTTCTTTCATGAGGGATGTAAATATTCAGCTTTGGAAAGTCGGTGTTACAGCAAAGACACAGCATAATGAAGTAGCTCCTGCACAGCACGAGCTGGCTCCTATTTATTCCGAAGCAAACCTTGCTGTAGATCAGAACCAGCTGACTATGCAGACATTAAAGAGAGTTGCATGCCAGCATGGACTGAAGTGCCTGCTTCATGAGAAACCGTTCGCGGGTGTAAACGGATCCGGTAAACATAACAACTGGTCTATCACAACAGATGATGGAATCAATCTTCTTGAGCCAGGTAAGACACCTCATGAAAATACACAGTTCC
>OLNW01002303.1_pt1 | contig 16724 bp, 14 predicted proteins | sample 1672121 | NCBI WGS metagenome assembly OLNW01 (sample SAMEA3136648, study PRJEB25190) | human gut metagenome
AACTTCCGCGCGTGCACTACACGGTTGTGCGGGTAGCACAGCAGCAGATGGGCATCGCAGGTGATGACAGCTGGGGCGCAAAGACACAGGAAGAGTACCTGCTGGATGTAACGGACAAGAAAGAATTTACGTTCCGGTTCCGGGGCATCTGAGCACGCGTTTTCTGCCTGATAGAGGCTTTTAGACGATCTGCGCGCAAAGAACAGAAAATGAAATGAACAGAAAAGCCGGGCAGGAGCATGACGCTTCCGCCCGGCTTTTTAACCGAATCAAACAAGTTAGATATTCTGTTTTTACTGACCGCTCATGCCGGATCCCATCTGGCTCTGGCTGTTGCCGGACATCTGACGCTCCTGATTCTCGATCATTTTCCGAACCATTTCTCCGCCGACGGATCCATTCTGCTTGGATGTCAGGTTTCCGTTGTAGCCGTCAGAGAGCGGAACGCCCAGCTCACTTGCTACCTCGAATTTAAAACGATCCATAGCGCTTTTTGCTTCCGGTACTGCTGTTTTGTTAGATGAACGATTTACCATGTGAAACGCCTCCTTTGTCTTTTCTTTCTTTTTCATTCGGTTTTGTCTTGCAGCTTTGCTTTTGTTTGCTGCACTCCTATTATGTGCAAACTGCCAGAAACTAAACAGGAAAAGTCTGGAAAATACTAGGAAAAGAAGAATTTATATAAGGATAGCATTATCAATAAAAAAGAGAAAAAAACAATTGATTTTTTGGAAATTTTTGCTATAATGAAAATGAAATTTTAGGAAAACAGAAAGGTTGGTAAGAAGAAATGAATATCGGTTTTATCGCCCACAACAGCAAAAAAACTTTGATGGAGAATTTCTGTCTTGCTTATAAATATATTTTATCAAAGCATCATTTATATGCGACAGGGATTACCGGCAGAAGAATTGAAGAAGTAACGAATCTGAAGGTTTATAAGTTTCTCCCCGGCAGCGTAGGTGGGGATAAGCAGTTTATGGATATGATCGAGCGGAACTGTATGGATATGGTCATTTTCTTTTACAATCCGTTGGAGACCAGCCCGAATACGGCAGATATCCTGTCGATCTCCCGGTGCTGTGACCAGTATAATATCCCGATCGCGACGAATATTGCGACAGCAGAGTCCCTGATCCTTGGCCTTGCCAGAGGTGATCTGGACTGGCGGCTGAATATCCGGTCGAATGATATGGGTTGAATATCGTAGGAATGATCAAAGGCTGATATACTTCCGGGAGGATCCGGATGCATATCAGCCTTTTTAACCGAATTAAGCTGCGAAGCAGCATTCGGTTATGACATATCATAAGGAGGGGCCCGCTTGCGGGAAGATTCCTTGTGATCTTACAAGTAGCGAAGCGGATTGCGAATGTCCGCTTTACCGTAGATCGCGAAGCTAGGCCCTGTCAGCACACCTGCAGGGATGGATTGCGAATGTCCGACTAAGGAAAGGAGAAACCATGCAGCTTTACGGATACGATGAGAATGATCTGCAGCTGGAAGCGGAGAACCGCATCCGAAACCTGATGTGGACGGTGAGCGGGGATTATGCGTTGGATACAAAGGTAGAGTCCGCATTTTATACGAAATCCAGATATGTCTGCCTCTACGATGCTGCGAAGCAGGGCGCGTTTGCACGCTATTATGATGTGAGCATGCTCAGTATGTACCTGATCAAAAAAGCGTACTATGGTGCGGATGAACAGCGCCTGGTGGAGCTGGCGCAGCTGTGCGTGGATGCGGCCTCCTATCCGCTGGCAGTAAAGGAGCGGCCCGGGATATCAGAGCTGCGGCGCAGAGCCTTTGAGGATCGGCTGGAATATTCCTTTGAAAAAATGAGTTCGAGTCTTTTGGGGCGGTTGAAGATTGCGCTGCTGCGAGGCTGTCTGGATGATAACTGGTATTGTGAAAAGCAGCTTGCAAACGCAGTGGCAAAAATCCGGGCGCTGGAGCATGCGACAGATACAATGGATCTGATTCGCGTCACAGATGAGCTATATAATACACTGATTGACCGGAGTTTTTTACAGAAGCACGGGGATCTGGCATTTGTACTGGATACCACACCGGAGGAACTGCTGGAGTCGGATTGGCGGGAATACCTGGAGGAGGAAAGCCTGGAGGATTTCCTGGAGGAATATATGAAACGCCTGAACAGCCGCGTCGTTCATCTCGAGGATGAGCAGGAGGAAGAGGAACCGGCACAGCGTGGAAATGGACGGAAGGTCATTATAATCGATGAAAAGGCCGCCGCAAAGATGTACTCCTACATAGAGCTGAACTACGGAAAATCTTACTTATCAGAGCCGGAGCAGAAGCGGGTGAACCTGCGGCTGTGCAGAGGGGCGCATGCAGACTGCAGTCTGTATTTTACCGATGGTATTCTGGCAAATCCGGTACGCAGCAATGCGCAGTATGTGAATGCGAGACGTCACGCAGAAAAGAACCGTGTCCTTTACCGCAACAATAAAAACATGTTGAACCGCAGTATTGAGCACCTAAGTGCAGAGCTTTCCCAGGCTTTGCGCCGGAGACAGGAGCCGGAACAGTCGCTTTCACAGACCGGAAAGATCCTTCCGGCACGTCTGTGGCGCGTCGGAAGGATGGAAGATCCGGGGAAGCTCTTTGAGAAGACACGAAAGCGTTTTTCTTCGGAGTTTGTCGTGGATATCCTGATGGATGCAAGCGGTTCTCAGCGGGACCGGCAGGGACAGGTAGCGCTGCAGGCATATATTATCAGCGAAGCCTTAAGCTGCAATCAGGTGCCGCATCGGATCATGAGCTTTTGCAGCTTCTGGGACTATACAGTGCTGCAGCGATTCCGGGAATATGATGCGCCCCGGTCGGAGAATCGGAAAATTCTGGACTATACCACCTCTGCAAACAATCGGGACGGACTTGCGATCAGGGCTGCCGGGGATGGACTGCTGGCTCGTCCGGAGGAGGGGAAAATTCTGATTGTCTTAAGCGACGGTCGGCCGAATGATATCATTGTGAACCGTCCGAACAGCCACAATCCGCAGCCGTATTACGGGGAATATGCGGTGAAAGATACGGCCTATGAGATCCGGAAGCTTCGCAGTCAGGGTGTGTATGTGCTCGGTGTCTTTGCAGGACGGGAAAAAGATCTGGCAGCGGAAAAGAAAATTTTCGGACGGGATTTTGCCTATATCCGGGACATTCAGAATTTTTCGCGTGTGACCGGCCGGTATTTAAGGCGGCTGCTGGAAGAGTTGTAGAAACTCATTGCTTTTATGTCCGATAAGAAAAGGAAAAGTATGAAAAAGCGCTTGCATAGAGGCAGGTTTTGATTTAGAATAATAAGGATATGCAGACACGACGGACAGAACAGAAGTACCGTCGTGTTGTTGCGTGCGCAGATGGGGGAACGAACAAATGTGACCCTCTGGACTGTGCAGCAGTTGAACAGGAGGTGTCAAAAATGGCAGAAAGAGAGTGCAGCAACTCAAGCTGCTCAAAGGAAAGCTGCGAAGGCTGTGCAAGCGCGAAGCAGAAGCAGAGCTTTGCAGCCGAGATGAATGTCTATTCCGATGTAAAGCATGTGATCGGAATCGTCAGTGGAAAGGGAGGCGTCGGAAAGTCGATGGTGACTGCATCACTGGCAAATGAACTATCAGCGGCAGGCTATCGTGTCGGCATTATGGATGCGGACATCACCGGCCCGTCAATTCCGCGGATGTACGGGCTGACCGGCCCGGCGCAGGCAGATGACAACGGAATCCTTCCGGTGCTGACGGACAATGAGATCAAGGTCATGTCCATCAACCTGCTGATGCCGGATCCGGAGTCCCCGGTCATCTGGCGCGGACCGATTCTTGCAAATATGGTAAAGCAGTTCTGGACCGATGTGATCTGGGGCGAGCTGGATTACCTGCTCGTGGACATGCCGCCGGGAACCGGTGACGTTCCGCTTACCGTATTTCAGTCACTGCCGATCGACGGTATCGTGATTGTCACATCCCCGCAGGAACTGGTACAGATGATCGTCAAGAAGGCCTACAATATGGCAAAAATGATGAACATCCCGGTACTTGGCGTCGTAGAGAATTTCAGTTATCTGAAATGCCCGGATTGCGGAAAAGAAATTCCGGTATTCGGAAAAAGTAAGGTAGATGCGGCGGCGAAGGAGCTTGGTCTTGCGGTAGGCGGCAAGCTTCCGATTGATCCGTCCCTGACGGAGCTTTCTGATGCGGGAGCATTTGCAAATGCAAGAAATCCATATCTGGAGGCTGCAGTCTGTGCGCTTCGCGTGCTGGATGTAAAGCACGAGACGCAGGAGTAAGAAACGGTTACTGTTTACAGCCATTGTACCGGGAGAGGCTTTCGTGGGCAAAAGGCACATCGTGAACAGTAACAGCAAAACGGCTGCAGGAGATTCTGTGGCCAACTGGTACGCGCAGAATTTTCTGTGCGTGCCATCATACAGGAGGAGAGAGAAAATGGAGAAAACCACAGGAAAAAAGCTGATTCTCGGAATTCAGCATGTTCTGGCTATGTTCGGTGCGACCGTGCTCGTACCGGCACTGACCGGACTGAACACATCGATCACACTGATCTGTGCGGGTCTTGGTACACTGCTGTTTCACCTGGTCACAAAGAGAAAGGTACCGGTATTCCTTGGATCAAGCTTTGCATTTATGGGTGGAATTATGGCGGTTATCGGCAATTCCAGAGCAGGCGATCCGGACTTTCTGGAAAAGCTGGCAGCGACCAAGGGCGCTCTGATCATAGCCGGTCTTGTCTATGTAGCATTTGCACTGATTATCAAGCTGGTCGGATATGAGAAGGTTAATAAAGTGCTTCCGCCGATCGTTACCGGTCCGGTCATCATCGTCATCGGACTGCGCTTAAGCTCCTCAGCGATCAACAATGCGTTTTACGTAAACGGAGAGTTCAATCTCAAAGCACTGTTTGTTACAGTCTGCGTATTGGCAACGGTCATTGCAATCTCAATTTTTGCAAAAGGTATCTTCAATCTGATGCCGATTCTGTTTGCGATTATCGTTGGTTTTATTGTCAGCTATGCGATGGGCTTCTGTGATTTTACAACCGTTAGGGAGGCACACTTCTTCTCCTTCATGGATAAGAGCATCCGCGATCAGCTGCTCTGCGCACCGGTATTCCGGGCAGATGCGATTCTTGCGATCGCACCGATCGCACTTGTCACGATGGTAGAGCATGTCGGCGATATCACGACGAATAGCGCCGTGACCGGACAGAACTTTATGGTAGATCCGGGCGTACACCGCACACTTCTCGGTGATGGACTGGCAACGGCTTTAGCAGGACTTCTTGGCGGACCGGCCAATACGACCTATGGTGAGAACACCGGGGTCCTTGCAGTTACAAAGAACTATGACCCGTCCATCATTCGTATTGCAGCAGTCTTTGCGATCCTGCTCGGTATTTTCGGAAAGATCGGAGCAGTCATCACGAGCATCCCGAGCCCGGTTATCGGCGGTATTTCCATCGTACTGTACGGAATGATCTCTTCCGTCGGTGTACGTATTATCGTAAATGAGCGTCTGAACTTCGGTGACAGCCGCAACCTGATGATCGCAGCTGTCATCCTCGTACTCGGTATCGGCTGCGACAGCATTCCGGTATACGGCACCGTAACGATCTCCGGACTGGCGCTTTCCGCACTTGTCGGCATCGTACTGGCACAGATTCTGCCGGAGAGTGAAGATTCGGTACTGAAGTAAAAACAGCAATTACTGTAATCGGAAAAAGAACAAAGATTGAAAAAGGCGTATAGCTTGCATAAGAGGAAATTCAGAGGCAACACTCCAGGTAAAGGAGGGTTGCCTTTTATGTTGAAAAAATATATGCGAAGAAATGAAAAAGAAATAGGGAGTCGTGCATCAGGCAGAATGGTGGAGAAGCCAGAAGTGCGGATGCGATACAATTGGCACAGATACTTTCAGAAAATATGGATGTTTGCAGGAATGCTGATTCTTTCATTTCTGATGCAGTTACTGATCTCTTCGGCACAGCAGTCGCGGATTCAGCAGGGGATCGCCGGGGAGGTGCTGCGCTTTCATGTGCTCGCAAACAGCGACAGCGGAGAAGATCAGGCAGTAAAGCTGCAGGTGCGGGATGCGGTGCTTGTGTGGATGGAAGCGGCTCTGAAAGAAACACATCTGCAGGCGGGGTTAGAGGAAGGGGCAACGGCCGAAAAGGCGATAGGGCCGCAGGAGAGAAAAGAGGAGCCCTGGCATATGGAAAATCAGATAAGGATATCCGGGAGCAATTTAAGGAAAGAAGAAACTGCGGAAAACGGAGAATGGAAACGGGAAGAAATCCTGCAATTCCTCAAGAGCCATCTTCCGGAAATCGAAGCCGTAGCCAACCAGACGCTTGTCGGGCAGCATCAGTCTTACCGCGCGACAGCTGCGATCGAGACGGTATATTTTCCGGAACGTACCTACGGTACCTGTACCTTTCCGGCGGGCTGGTATGAGGCCTTGCGTATCCGGCTGGGCGAGGCAAAGGGACATAACTGGTGGTGCGTGCTCTATCCACGGCTCTGCTTTACAGACTGTCTGCATGCGGTGGTGGAAGAGGGAGAGCAGCAGGAGCTAAAAGAGGTTCTGACGGAGGAAGAGTATGAGACGCTGCTGCATGAGCCGGGCCGGTGGAAGATCGGACTGCGCATCCTTGAGAACTGATGCCTGCGTTCATGAGCAAGTAGCGAAGCTAGACCCTGCCAGCAGAGCTGCAGGGATGGACTGCGAATGTCCGCTTTACAAATGGAAAAACGGCTGCATATAGAAAACAGAAAAGAGGATTCTATATGTAGCCGTTTTATTTATAGCCTGTAAAATTTATAAGTCATTAGGAGCAGCTTTAGTTCGCATTCTTTTTCCGGATCATCGCACGCTTTCGCATGGTCGGATCCAGAATCTTCTTGCGGATGCGCAGACTCTTCGGGGTGACCTCAAGCAGCTCGTCCGTATCGATGAACTCGAGAGCCTGCTCCAGACTCAGGATCTTCGGCGGTGTGAGCTTCAGTGCTTCGTCGGAACCGGAGGAACGGGTATTGGTCAGATGCTTGGTCTTGCAGACATTCAGTTCGATGTCCTCCGGCTTTGCGCTCTGGCCGATGACCATACCGGAATATACCTTTTCGCCCGGTCCGATGAACAGGGCGCCGCGGTCCTGTGCGTTGAAGAGGCCATAAGCAACCGCTTCGCCGGATTCAAATGCGATCAGAGATCCCTGGCTGCGGTACTGCAGGTCTCCCTTGTACGGGCCATAGCCGTCGAAGACTGCATTCATGATACCATTTCCCTTTGTATCAGTCATAAAATCGCCACGGTAGCCGATCAGTCCACGGGACGGGATTGAGAACTCCAGACGGGTGTAGCCGCCCTGACCTGCGCCCATTCCCTGCAGCTCGCCCTTACGAAGGCTAAGCTTCTGGATGACGGTGCCTGCAAATTCTTCCGGAACGTCGACATATACGAGCTCCATCGGCTCGAGCTTTTTGCCACGCTCGTCGGTGTGGTAGATGACCTCTGCCTTGCTGACTGCGAACTCGTAGCCCTCGCGGCGCATCGTCTCAATCAGAATGGAGAGATGCAGCTCGCCACGACCGGATACCTTGAATGTATCGGTGTCTTCCGTATCCTCGACGCGCAGGCTGACATCGGTATTCAGCTCGCGGAAGAGACGCTCACGCAGATGACGGGAGGTGACGAATTTACCTTCCTGACCGGCAAGCGGGCTGTCATTGACGATGAAATTCATAGAGATCGTCGGCTCGGAGATCTTCTGGAATGGAATCGGCTCCGGAGCGTCAACCGCACAGATCGTATCTCCGACATGCAGATCCGCGATACCGGAAATCGCTACGATGGAACCGACGGTAGCGGACTGTACATCCACCTTATTCAGGCCGTCAAACTCATAGAGCTTGCTGATTTTTACTTTATATTTTTTGGACGGATCGTGGTGGTTTACGACAACCACATCCTGGTTGACGGAGACAGTACCGCGGTCGACCTTTCCGACACCGATCCGGCCGACATACTCATTGTAGTCGATCGTGCTGATCAGCATCTGCGTCGGGCCGTTCTCATCACCTTCCGGAGCCGGGATGTAGTCCAGAATTGTCTCAAAGAGCGGAACCATGTTCTTTGGCTCATCATTCAGGTTGCGGGTCGCGTAGCCGCCCTTTGCGGAAGCAAAGATGAACGGGCAGTCGAGCTGCTCGTCGGAGGCGTCCAGATCGATGAACAGCTCCAGTACCTCGTCGATGACCTCATTCGGACGTGCCTCCGGACGGTCGATCTTATTGATACATACGATGACCGGCAGATTCAGCTCCAGCGCCTTGCGCAGCACAAATTTGGTCTGCGGCATAGCGCCCTCAAATGCGTCGACCACAAGGATTACGCCATTTACCATTTTCAGGACACGTTCTACCTCGCCGCCGAAATCTGCGTGGCCCGGTGTGTCGATGATGTTGATTTTTGTATCCTTATAAAATACTGCTGTATTTTTGGAAAGAATCGTGATACCTCGTTCGCGCTCCAGATCATTCGAATCCATGACGCGCTCCGCGACCTCCTGATTGGCACGGAAAACGCCGCTCTGCTTCAGCAGCTCATCGACCAGCGTCGTCTTGCCGTGGTCGACATGCGCGATAATTGCTATGTTTCTTACATCTTCTCTCTTCATATAGCCTGCACTCTCTCTTTTTCTTCTTATTATTATAATCCATTGTCTACATGCGTACCCGATACAGTTTAGCACAATTTTGCGAGATTACAAGTAGGGATTCGAAAAAAAACTGCAAAAAACCGGGCAAAAACAGGTATAAAATACCGGATGGCCGAATAAGATGGTTAATATAAAAAATACAAGATACTTCGGATGAAGAAGGGAGAACAGGGGTTATGACAGATAAGATTATTGAAAACAATCAGGTATCCATCATGGGAAAAATCATCTCCGGCTTTGTGTTCAGCCATGAGGTGTTTGGAGAGGGCTTCTATATGGTGGATGTTTCCGTGCAGCGACTGAGCGAATCTACGGATACCATTCCGGTAATGATTTCGGAGCGGCTGATTGATGTTACGCAGGACTATCAGGGGGAATACATACAGATATTCGGTCAGTTTCGTTCGTACAACCGGCATGAGGAGAAGAAAAACCGGCTGGTGCTTTCCGTGTTCGCCAGAGAGATCAGCTTTGTGGATGGAGAGGGTGATAAAGTAAAGAGCAACCAGATATTTCTGGACGGCTACATCTGCAAGACACCGATCTACCGTCGGACACCGCTTGGCCGGGAGATTTCAGATATGCTGCTGGCGGTGAACCGGCCATATGGAAAGTCCGACTACATTCCGTGCATCTGCTGGGGAAGAAATGCGCGCTTTACCTCCGGCTTCGAGGTCGGAGGCCATGTTCAGATATGGGGCCGCATCCAGAGCCGTGAGTACGTCAAAAAGCTGGACGATGACACGACGGAAAAAAGGGTGGCGTATGAAGTATCGGTGAGCAAGCTGGAATATGTCGACTAACAGTTCAGAGCAGCAGATACCCGCTCTTGCAATCATGCTGTATGTGTAGTAAAATAGCAATCAGAAAACCAGAACACTGCCGATTGTTCATCGGCAGTGAATATACGGTTCGAGGTGAAACATGAGCAGACGATATATACACATCTTCTGCGGCGTCGGCATGGGAAAGACGTCAGCGGCGCTCGGAAAAGGCTTCCGGGAGGCGAGCGGCGGTAAGAGTGTGGTAGTGATCCGTTTTCTGAAAAAGAAGCATACATGTGAGAGGGAAGAATTTTTCAAACAGCTGGAGCCACAGATCCGCCTCTTCCGATTTGAAAAGTTTCCGCAGAATTATGAGAGCCTGACAGAGCAGGAGAAGGAAGAAGAAAATCTGAATATAAAAAATGGCCTGAATTTTGCGCGTAAGGTGATCCAGACAGAGGAATGCGATGTGCTGATTCTCGACGAGATACTCGGTTTGACGGATCGGGGGATCGTCACGATAGATGAGCTGAAGAAGCTGATCGACCAGTTAGGCAGCGGAATGGAGCTGTATCTGACTGGGACAAGCCGGTGCGAGGAGCTCTGGCCGTATGTCGACGAGGTGACAGAGATGACCACGCCATACCGCAGGACACCGGACAGTCATTTTTACGAGGAAGACTGACTGCCGCGGAGATGACTGCGAAGCAGCAGCCGTCGCGTGATTGGCAGAACGGATGAGCGGAATCTCCGCCGCATATCGTGCAAGGCGGTTGACAAGCGAGGAAGGCAGTGTTATAGTAAAAATTAAACAGGAACAATGATAGAGGTTGCGCACTTCATCAGTACATGGCAGGATGTGTTCAGGCACAGGCGAATGCCGTGAAAAGGGGAGAGCGCCGAAAGATTACAGCACCTGAAGCCGTATTCTTGGGCATAGGCTGAAGAAGCATATGACTGTCATCGGATTTCGATGGAGGGCTATCTTGAAGAAATGAAATGAGATTCTTTGGGACTGCCTCCGGACAGTCCTTTTTTTAACCGAATCAAGCAAGTCCACTGCTTCAATTGCGCAAAGCAATAAGCATAAGCTGCGAAGCTAGGCCCTGTTGGCAGAGCTGCAGGGATGGATTGCGAATGTTTTGCAGGTCAATAAGTCATGAAATATCATAAGGAGGATAAATATGTCAGTATTTAAGGGCGCAGGAGTGGCGATCGTCACACCGATGTACGACAATGAGGAAGTAAATTATGACAAATTAGGTGAGCTTCTGGAGGAGCAGATCGCAAGAGGTACGGATGCGATCATCATCTGCGGCACGACCGGAGAGGCATCCACACTCACCCACGAGGAGCATCTGGCTGTGATCAAATATGCAGTCGAGAAGGTCAATCACCGGGTTCCGGTCATCGCGGGCACGGGTTCTAATGCGACGGATACAGCGATTTATCTGTCGACCGAGGCAGAAAAATACGGTGCGGATGCGCTGCTGCTCGTGACACCATATTACAATAAGGCGACACAGAAGGGACTGAAGCTTCATTTCTCAAAGATCGCAGAGTCTGTAAAGCTTCCGATCATCCTTTATAATGTACCGAGCCGCACCGGATGCAATCTGCAGCCGGAGACAATCGTATGGCTTGCGGAGCATGTTGAAAATATTGTCGGTGTCAAGGAAGCATCCGGCAATATTTCTCAGGTGGCAAAGCTGATGAGCCTTGCAAAGGGGAACGTAGAGCTCTATTCCGGAAACGATGACCAGATCGTTCCGATCATGGCACTTGGCGGCAACGGTGTGATTTCCGTCCTGTCCAATGTGGCGCCGGAGCTGGCACATGACATCGCGACGACCTATCTGGAGGGCGATGTGAAGAAGAGCTGCAAGCTGCAGCTGCAGGCGATCGAACTGATCGATGCGCTGTTCTGTGAGGTGAATCCGATTCCGGTCAAGACAGCCCTGAATCTGATGGGTAAGGAGGTCGGACCGCTCCGTGCACCGCTTTGCACGATGGAGGCGGCAAATGAAGAGAAGCGCAAGGCACTTGTAAACAGCGGCATTGCAGTAAAATAGACGAAAGAAGACGAGGAAAAGTATGACGAATATTATTTTATGCGGCTGCAGCGGCCATATGGGGCATGTGGTGACGGAAATAGCGGCAGCGGATGCGGAAGTAGAGATTGTAGCAGGCATTGATCTGTCAGGGACGAAGGATGCCTCCTATCCGGTATTTGCGAGTCTGAAGGACTGCGATGTAAAGGCAGATGCGCTGATTGATTTTTCATCTCCGAAGGCGCTGGACGCGATCCTGACCTATTGCATGGAGAAAAATGTTCCGGCGGTTCTGTGTACGACCGGTTATACAGATGCGCAGATGGAGCAGATTCGTGAGGCAGGCAAAAAGGTCGCTGTAATGAAATCTGCGAATATGTCCCTCGGTGTAAATATGCTGCTGAAGCTGCTGAAGGAAGCAGCAAGGACACTGGCTCCGGCAGGCTTTGATATCGAGATCGTCGAGAAGCATCACAACCGCAAGGTAGATGCACCGAGCGGAACGGCGCTTGCGATGGCAGACAGCATGAATGAGGCACTGGGAAATGTATATACTTATCAGTATGACCGCAGCCAGCGTAGAGAGAAGCGTGATCCGCAGGAGATCGGCATCAGCGCCGTACGCGGAGGCAGTATCGTCGGCGAGCATGAGGTGATTTTCGCTGGCATGGATGAGATTGTGGAGTTCAAGCATACGGCCTACTCCCGCGGCATTTTTGCCAAGGGTGCGGTACAGGCAGCCAAATTCATGGCAGGAAAGCCGGCCGGTTTTTATGATATGAGCGATGTGATAGGGTAAAGCAGTAAAGAAAGGCTTTGACAAATACAGGCGTATCCGCTAAAATGTTGTATCAGAACAGGTGCGGATACGCCTTTCTGGGAGTACATGTAGAGAAAAGAATCGGAGGAACCTCAGGGATGAAAAAAGTAGTAAAATTCGGCGGAAGCTCGCTCGCAAGTGCAGAGCAGTTTCGCAAGGTCAGCGAGATCATTCATGCGGATAAGGACAGAAGATATGTAGTGCCGTCGGCGCCGGGGAAGCGCGGATCGAAGGATACGAAGGTCACGGACATGCTCTATGACTGCTACAGCGCGGCCGGTGATGCCGAGGCACTCACGAAAAAGATCGCGGCGATTCAGGCGCGCTATCAGGAGATCATCGACGGACTTGGGCTGGAGCTCTCTTTGGATGAACAGTTCAAAGAGATCCGGGAGCGGTTTGAGCAGCACGCGGGCAGTGATTACGCAGCATCCAGAGGCGAATATCTGAATGGAATCGTACTTGCGGCTTATCTGGAATACGACTTCATCGATGCGGCAGAAGTGATCTGTTTCGATGAGGACGGTGTATTTGATGCAGAGAAGACCGATGAAAAGATGCGGGCCCGCCTGGGAGAGACAGAGCGTGCGGTGATTCCGGGCTTCTACGGCGCGATGCCGGATGGCAGCATCAAGACCTTTTCCAGAGGCGGCTCCGACATCACCGGATCGATCGTGGCGCGTGCCGTGCATGCAGATTTGTATGAGAACTGGACCGATGTCTCAGGTTTCCTGGTGACCGATCCGCACATCGTACAGAATCCGGAGACGATCGAGACGATCACGTACCGGGAGCTGCGCGAGCTTTCCTATATGGGAGCGACCGTACTGCATGCAGATGCGATCTTCCCGCTTCGCAAGGAAGGTATTCCGATCAATATTAAAAATACAAACCGTCCGCAGGATCCGGGTACCCTGATCGTGGAGAGCACCTGCCGCCAGCCGCGGTTTACGATTACCGGAATTGCGGGTAAGAAGGGCTTCTGTGCGATCAATATCGAAAAAGATCAGATGAACTCCGAGATCGGTTTTGGAAGAAAGGTGCTGCAGGTATTTGAGGAGAACGGCATTTCCTTTGAGCATGTGCCGTCCGGAATCGATACGTTTACAGTTATCGTTCATCAGTCTGAGTTCATGGAGAAGGAGCAGAATGTGATCTCCGGAATTCACCGTGCCGTACAGCCGGATACTCTTGATCTTGAATCCGGGCTGGCTCTGATCGCAGTCGTAGGACGTGGCATGCGGGCAAACCGTGGTACTGCAGGACGTATTTTTGCAGCGCTGTCTCACGCGCGGATTAATGTCAAGATGATCGACCAGGGATCCAGTGAGCTGAATATTATTATCGGTGTCCGCAATGAAGACTTCGAAAATGCAGTCCGCGCGATCTATGACATTTTTGTACAGACACAGCTGTAGGGAGCGGCTGTAACCGGAGGATGAAAATGGACGGATCAGAAGAAATACAGGCATTTGCATATGAAAGAAAGGGAAACAGCGCAGTCATCCGGCGCTGTTTTTCTCGTGATACGAAAGCGGCGGTGCCGGGGATGATCGACGGGCTACCGGTCACAGAGCTGGCGCCGTATGCGTTTTCTGCACATATGGACCAGCAGCTGCTCGAACAGGAGCTGGCAGCAGGGAGGCTTCAGCTTGGCCGGTCGATGCTCGTGCCGGAGGAGGATGAGGTACTGACGTCGCACCAGCGCTATCAGAGGCTGCGGCAGGCGCAGATCCCGGCGCTTTGCGGAGAACAGCTGGAGGAGCTGGAACTGCCTGGGAGCATTGTGCGGGTCGGAAGATACTGCCTTTACAACTGCGATCATCTGCGGAAGCTGACGTTTACCGGACAGCTTGCAGACTGGGGAACCGGTGTGTTTACCGGTTGTCATCACATCTGCGAGGTAGTACTTACAACCGATGCGTCCGGGACTTCGACTTTGAAGGATATGCTCGATGAGGTGCATGAGGCGCTTCATGTCCGGTGGAACGATACATCACAGCAGATAGCAGAACTAATGTATCCGGAGTTCTATGAGGAGGGTGTGGAAAACACCCCGGCACGGATTCTGGAGACGCATGTGCACGGCTCCGGGATGCGTTATCGGAACTGCTTTGAGGGGCGGAGAATTGATTTTACTCAGTATGACCGGCTGTTTCCGTATGCGGTGGCGCAGGAGCCGGAGCGTCTGCTGGTGCGGCTTGTCTGTGGACGGCTGCGGTTTCCACACGCCCTCGGCAGGCAGGCCAGGGAGCAGTATGAGACATATCTGCGCGAAAATCCACAGCTGTTTGCAGCATATTTTACCGAGCTTCGGGATATGGACGGCATTCGCTGGTACTGCGAAGGTCCGGGCTTGGGGCATGAGCCTGCAGTTCTGGCCTTTTTGGATGCTCTGACAGAGCAGGCCGGGCGTGCCGGCTTTGCCGAAGCGCTTGGGTATGCGATGGAGTACCGGCATGTGCATGGGAAGAAGCCGGAAGTGAAGAGAAGATTTGAGCTATAAGGTGGAAGCTCACAATGGTTCGGAAAGAAAAGAGGTTGTTACATGAATCCAATATATGCAAGCGATGAGCAGCAGCTCGACTTTATCGGGATCGGGATGGAAATTCTGCGGGTGGCGCGCAATGAGCTCTACCTGAATATGCGGTTTCTGGATGTGGCACTTTCCTCTTTACAGTTTGTGCCGGACGGGCAGATCCGTCCGATCGGTACAGATGGGGTGCATTTATATTTTCATCCGGATGCGCTTGCTGATCTTTTCCGTACCGGAAGGGTGCGGGTGGCGCGGGCCTATCTGCACAGCCTGCTGCACTGCCTCTTCGGGCATCTGTGGATCCGGAAGGAGCGGGATGAGCAGTACTGGAATCTGGCCTGTGACATCGCGGTGGAATACGTGATCGACGGGCTGCAGCTGCGGGCCGTGCATGTGCCAAAGACGATGCTGCGGCGGGAGTATTACCGGAAGCTGAAGGAGGCAGGAGGAACCGTGACGGCACAAAAGGTGTACCGGGAGCTTTGCCTGGAGCATCCGCAGACGATGCGCTTTGAGCAGCTCGTACGGGAATTCCGGGTCGATGACCACAGCCACTGGGAAGAGGAATCACAGAAGAACCCGAACATGCCGCAGCCGCAGAAGCAGCGATGGGATGATATCAGAGACCGGATGCAGACGGAGATCGAGACATTTTCCAAAGAAGCGGCGGATGATGTGCGAAGCCTGGAGGAGGAGATCGCGGCCGAGAGTCGGCAGCGCTATGACTATCGGGAGTTTTTGCGGAAGTTCTGTGTGCTGAAGGAGGAAATGCAGGTCGACCTGGATTCCTTTGACTATATTTTTTACAATTATGGAATGGAGCTCTATGGCAACATGCCGCTGATCGAGCCGCTTGAGACGAAGGAGCAGCAGAAAATCGAGGATTTTGTTATTGTGGTCGATACCTCGATGTCGTGCAAGGGCGAGCTGATCAAAAGCTTTCTGGAGCAGACGTGTGCAATTTTGCAGGAGTCGGAGAGCTTTTTCAGGCGGCTGCACATCCACATCATTCAGTGTGATGACAAGGTACAGGAAGATGTTGTGATCCGCAGTAAAAAGGAATTTGATGATTACATGCGGCATTTTACGGTCAGAGGTTTTGGCGGTACCGATTTTCGGCCGGCATTCGCCTATGTGCAGGAGCTTCTGGCGAGAAAGGCATTTACGCGGCTGCGGGGACTCATTTATTTTACAGATGGTTATGGGACATTTCCGGTAAAGAAGCCGCCGTATGAGACGGCATTTGTCTTTCTGAAGGAGGACTACCGGGATGTGGATGTGCCGCCGTGGGCGATCAGGCTGATCCTGGAGGAAGAGGATCTGGAGAGGAGACAAGAGGATGAATATTAAGCGTGCAAAGCAGGAGATCAAGGATGCGATCGAGGCATATCTTTTGAAGGATGAATACGGGGCTTATGTGATTCCGCAGATCCGGCAGCGGCCGGTGCTGCTGCTCGGCGCGCCGGGTATTGGCAAGACGCAGATCATGGAGCAGATCGCAAAGGAGTGCGGCATCGGGCTCGTGGCCTATACGATCACGCACCATACGAGGCAGAGTGCGATCGGTCTGCCGTTTATCTCGAAGCATGAGTACGGCGGAAAGGAATACGCCGTCACGGAATATACGATGAGCGAGATTGTCGCGTCGATCTATAATAAAATGGAGCAGACCGGACTTTCGGAGGGCATTCTCTTTATCGATGAGATCAACTGCGTGTCTGAGACGCTCGCTCCGGCAATGCTGCAGTTTCTGCAGTGCAAGATGTTCGGAAATCATGCGATTCCGCAGGGCTGGGTGATCG
>OLNW01002305.1_pt1 | contig 16714 bp, 13 predicted proteins | sample 1672121 | NCBI WGS metagenome assembly OLNW01 (sample SAMEA3136648, study PRJEB25190) | human gut metagenome
CTGGTGGATATTCATAATGTTCATCTTCTACTGCAACAGCATGTTCTAGTTGTAATACCTCTTTTACTTTTTCTTCTTTTGTTTCTTCTTCTTTCTTAAATAAATTTCCTTCTATAAAGTCTGGTTCCATTTTTGGTTTTTCTTCCATTCCTAATAGAACTAAATCATCTTTTCCATGTTTGAATTTTTTTCTTCCTCTTTGTGGTTCTTCTTCAATTGCTCTACCATTTAGATTTATTTTTATTTGTTCTACTTCTTCTGGTTCTTTCGGTTCTTCAATTTCTAAATACGCTTTTCTATTTTCATTAATATTTTTAGCTCTTTTGCTTTCCTTTTGAATTTGCATTTTTTCAGCATTTCTTGCTTCCATTCTTGCTGCTTTTCTTTCTTCTCTAGCTTGTAATTTTTCCTCTTGTTTTTCTTTTCTGTTTTCAACTCCTGATTGAATCCAATTACTTATTATCTCTGAAATGTCTATTCCAAATGTTACAGCAAATAATATCAAAGATACTCCTATGCTTACTATAATAGTTCCAACTTTTCCAAATAACTTAAATAGTGGTACTGCTGCAACAGTTCCTAAGGCTCCTCCTCCTATATTATTTTCTCCAAGTGCATATGCATCTTTTACAACATCTGATATATTTTGTTCTATAGTTATTTCTCCATTATATATTTCATATACACTAAGTATTACTGCAACAAATATTAATAATAATGCATATTGTAGTATTTTTGATGATATATACCCATCATCATCTTTACAAGCCTTTTTTACTGCTACTGCAAATGCACCTATTGGCACTATATATTTTATTATTCCAAACATTCCTCCAAAAAAGTCGCTAAGCATTATTCCTATATAACCAGATTCAGTATATATTAATACTGTTAGCAAAATACTTAGTATTATTGTTATAATTAACCCAAAATCTGTTGATTGTTTTTTAGTCCTTTTCCCTCTACTTTTTCTTTTTGCCATTTTTCTACCTCTCTTTTACCAATTCGATTAAAAAGGGCACTCCCTTCTTATTCTTGAAAGGCGTGCCCCCAATGTTTTATTGAAGTTCCTTTTTACTATTTTGTATTGTTTTTATTGTATCTTCTAGTGAAATTTCCATCAAATTAACAGCCTGACCAAGATTTTTTTCTAAATTAGCTAATGTATCTGTTAATACTTTCTCTGTTGAGTCAAGTAAATTATTTGCATATTCCTTTGTTCCCTGAGATATTTCTCTTGACATCTGATTTGCAGTTTCTATAATTTCTGCTTTTTGTTCATATGCTTTTCTTGTTATTTCATGTTCATCAATCATTGAAATAATTCTATTTTCAGCTTCTTTAACTATTCCATCAGCTTCTTTTTGAGCTTCAACTAATATTCTTTGTCTTTCTTCTTTTACCCATTTTGCTTGTTTTAATTCATCTGGTAATTTTATTCTAATTTCCTTTATTATTTCAAGCATTTCTTCTTTATCAACCATTCCTTTATTTGTGAATGGTAAATTTTTACTGTTTTCTAATATATCTTCTAACGTTTCTAATAATGTAAAGATTTCCATCGTTTACCCCTTTCTAGGTATTCCTAATTTAAGAAATATTATTGTTGCTCTTCCATATTTTCTTTTGTCAACAATTTGTACTTCTATATTTTTAATTTCTTCTAATATTCTATTTTCATCATCTGTTTCAACAATTATAATACTTTCTTGTTTTATTATTTTCATTTCAAGTATTTTTCTTATTGATTTAACTATATAATCAGTTGCATATGGAGGGTCTAAATATACTATATCAAATTGTTGATTTTTTAATCTATCTAGTCCTGTTTCAAAATCAGCATTTAAAATTTGAGCCTTGTCTTCCATATGAGTTTTCTGAACATTTTTCTTTATTATTTCTATAGCAGATTTTTCTTTATCACACAAAACAGCACTTTGCGCTCCTCTGCTTAAAAATTCTAAACCTATTGCACCACTTCCAGCAAATAAATCTAATACTTTTGCATCTTCAATTTCGCCTTGCATTATATTAAATATTGATTCTTTCACCCTGTCTAATGTTGGTCTTGTGTTCATTCCTTCTAATGTATACAATTTAGTTCCTTTTGCTTTTCCACTTATAATTCTCATTCTGTCAAATTTAGCCTTTCTTCTTTTATACTAATATTTTATTCTTTTTTTCGATATTGTCAAGTGTTTTAACTAAATTGTAATATAGTTTTAATATTTCTGTAACATTGTAATAGTACTGTATACAAATTATGGCAAAAAAACAGAAATTTTCCTTATAAAAGGATTATTTCTGCTTTTTTCCTAATCTTCATCTTTATTCATCTCTTTAATAATTTCTGATTGTGAAATTAATAGAGATTCCATTTTTGCTTTATAAATATCAAATTGTTTCTTGACATCATTAAATTGTTGTTCTTTTATTTTTATTTGTTGCTCAATATTTTCTAAATCTCTAGACACTCCTTCTTTAGAATTTCTAATTATATTCTCAGCTTCTTTTTGAGCTTCTGAAATAATTTGCTCAGCTTGTTGCTTTGCTACATTTTTCACTTCTTCCGCTGTTGACTGCGCCATTACTAATGTATTTTGTAATGTTGCTTCAATATTTTTATAATGTTCTAGTGCATTGTTTAATTCATCTATTTTAGTTTTAGATGAAGCAACTTCTTTATAATTAGTTTCATAATCTTGCATAATTTCATCTAAAAATTCGTCAACTTCTTCAACATTATATCCATTCATCATTTGTTTGCTAAATTTTTTATTTTCTATATCTAATGGTGTAATCATATTAGATAGCCTCCATTCTTTTATACCGGTTTTAGTTTATGCTATTGTTTTTTAACCAAGAAACAGATAATTTACTTTTTATTTCTTCTCTAGCCATTTCATTTGTTATTTCATAATTCATTGGTGCTATTAAAAATATTGAATTAGATATCTTTTGAATATGTCCATCTAAGGCATAAACTCCTCCACTAATAAAGTCAACTATTCTTCTAGCAACATCTTTATTAACATATTCCAAGTTAACTATTACTGATTTTTTTTCTTTTAATAAACTACATATTTCTTCTGATTGTTCAAATGTAGTTGGTTGAGAAATCACCATTTTTACAGATTGATTTTGTCCGTTTAAAGGTACTATTTTTCCTCTCTTTCCAAAAAATCCTTTTTCTTCTTCTTCATCATAATTTGTTCCTTTATCTTCATATCCATATACATCATCATCTTCATACCCTTCTGCTTCTTCACCTTGGTCTACTCCTCCGAATAGTCCCCATACTTTGTCCATTATAGCTCCTGCCATTTTTTAACCTCCTAATATTTTACACTTTCGTATTTATAAATTCTAATTAAGTATCTATCTTTTTTTTTTATTTGTCAATACTTTTAAAGAATGTAATCAAAATTTAATATTTCTGTAACATTTTTGTAATATTATTTTTCTAATACTATTTCATCATAATTATTTATTTTTTTATTATTTTTTATTTCTTGTGCATTAAGTCCTAGTTCTTGAAGTTCCTCATTTTTATAAGATTCGATTATAGAATATTTATCTGTTTGTTTTTTTACTTTTACCAATATCTTTGATTGAACTCCTGCTCTATTTCTTGTAACATAATATAATCCATTTTCTTGTTCCAACGCTTGATTAGGTACTTTTAATCCAGATACATTCCACCATATAACATCAACCGAAATTTTTCTATGTTCTATTAAATCTTCAGTCATCTTATTCATTTGGAATATAATTGTTCGTTTTCCACTTTCTTCATTAATTTGTATAATTTTCGCTTCGTTTTCCTCATTGTTTGATATTCTTATTTGTACCTTATCATTTACTTTAGCTCCCATTGCTTCTTTCGAATTCATAGTTATAGCTATATAACATTTAAAATTATCTATTATTTTTCCACATTCATTACTTGCAGATATTATCTGTCCAGTTTTTAAATCTAATTTATTTAAATAATCTTCATTAAGATTATTTAAGTTATTTGGAGTAAGTACATCTTCTAAACCATCCACTCTATATGACACAATTCCACTTCTTGAAGCTTTTTGGTATTCCGAATTATTTTTAAAACTTTTTTCTAATTCACTTCTTTCTTTTATTAGTTTTTTGATTTCTTTATTTTCAGTAACATCTCCTATAAAGTTTATTTTTTTGCTTATCAATGTGTCTATATTTTTTTTATATTCGCTAATCTCTTGATAATTATTTAATGTATTTACATTTTCCATTTTTTCTTCAATTTGATTTTCAATTGCTTTTATATCTGCAGATGTAACACTTTTGTCTTTTTCTAGCAAGTCTTGTATTTGGTAATTAATTTCACTAATTTGAGTGTTTATTTGTTTTTCTTTATCACTGTAATACCTAAATATAGGCTCATTTATAGCTACTCTTTGTCCTTCTGATGCAATTGCATAAATTCCATTTTTATAATTTTCACTCTTTTTTACTTCTTCATCTCTTATAATATATCCAACACACTCATCTTCTTGGGAAACAGTCCCTTGAGATATTATGTATGTATCTGTTGGATGTGATATAAGTAAGTATATTGCACTAATTATATACACAATAATTATAAGTGCAGATATAACTAGTACTATTTTTTTTCCATTTCCCAAGTTTATGGCTCCTTTCTTAGAAAAATTAAATTTGTTCCAAGATTTTAGGCAAATCATTTGGTTTAATCCAAATCGTTTGCTTGTTTTTTCTAAACCATGTCATTTGTCTTTTTGCATATCTTCTTGTTTCTCTTTTTATTTTTTCTATCATTTCTTCTTTTGTAATATCTGCTTGTAGATATTCTACAACTTCTTTATATCCTAAGCCTTGCATTGCTGTAGGAAACTCTTTATATTTTTTTAGTAACTTTTCTACTTCTTCTATTAAACCATTTTCTATCATAATGTCAACTCTTTTATTTATTCTATCATATAACACTTCTCTGTTCATATCTATCGCAAAAACTTTGTAATCATATTTTACACCCTTTTTTCTAGATTCTTGTTCTTGCTCAGTCTTATTTTTTCCTGTTGCCTTATAGATTTCTAATATTCTTAATATTCTTTTTTGATCATTAGAGCTAATTTTTTTTACTGCTTCCGGGTCAATTTTTTTTGCTTCAGCATATAGAGCCTCTAATCCTTCTTTTTGTGCTCTTTTCTCTAATTCTTTTCTATATTCTTCATCTATTTTTATATCTTGATATTCTATCCCATATATCAAACTATCCACATATAAGCCAGTTCCGCCAACTACTATTGGTGTTTTCCCTTTTGCAAGAATTTCTTCTATTGCATTTTCCGCATCTTTTTTAAATTCTGCTACACTATACCTCTGATTTGGTTCTACGAAATCTATTAAATAGTGTTTTATTCCTTGCATTTCTTCTATAGTCGGCTTTGCTGTTCCTATATTCATATCTTTATATATTTGCATAGAATCACTTGAAATTATTTCTCCATTAATTTTTTGTGCTAATTGAATTGATAATGCTGTTTTTCCTGATGCTGTTGGGCCACATATAACTACTACTTTCGGTTTGTCCATATTCTCTCCTTGATTTTATTTTCTTGCAAATTTTCTTTCTATATCATATTTTGACATTTTTATAGCTGTTGATTTTCCATGTGGGCATGCAAATGGATTTGGTAATGCTAATAATACATTTATTAGATTTTCTGCCTCTTCTTGATTTAATGCCATACTTGCTTTTTCTGCTACTTTGCAAGCTATTGTTGAAATAAACTTTTCTTCAATTTCTTGTTTTGCTGTTCTTGATATAGAATCTATTTCATTTAATATTTCCATAAACATTTCTTTTGTTTCTAAGTCTAGGCATATTTCTGGCACTCCTGTTAATTTTATCGTATTTTCACCAAATTCTTCTACCATAAATCCTGCTTTTCTAAACATTTGCATATTGTCTTTAGCTATTTCCATTTCTTTATGTGAAAGTGTTATTATATCTGGTAATAACATTAATTGTGAATCTTTATTATCATTATAATAATTTTCTTTTATTTTTTCGTATAATATCTTTTCATGTGCTGTATGTTGGTCTACTATATACATATCTTTATCTATTTCTATTATGATATATGTATTAAATACAATTCCTATAAATTTGTAGTTTATTTTTTGATATTCTTCTATATTGTCAAATACTGAAGTGTTTCCTAATGTTGCTATATCATCAAGTGGATTTTCTTCTACTACTTTTTCTTCATTCTTTTCTTCTTTTTCCACTAGCTTGGTTCCAAACATTTTTTGATACATTTCTTCAAAATCTTTTGCATTTTCTGCTATAGGTTCTTCTACACTTTCTACTTTATCCTCTACATTAGGTTCTTCTACAACTTCGACTTTATACTCTGTATTAGGCTCTTCTACAACTTCTACTTTATACTCTGTATTTGGTTCTTCTACACTTTCTATTTTTTCTGGTTCATTAGAATCTTCTGTATATTGAATTTCATTGTTTTCTACTTCTTTATAGCTAACTTCTACTGGTTCTATCTTAGTTTCATTTTCTAAATTTGCTTCTTTCATTAATTTTAGTTTCATTTCTTTTAGTTGACGCAATACATCTTGACTTTTTTCTATTTTTTCAGTTTCTATATTGTCTTGAACTTCTGGAATCGTAGATGTTTCTTGAGTATTTTCTGCTTTTTCTGCCATTTGTCTAGCTCTAAAAATTTGTTCCACTATAGTTTCACCTTTTACAGGTTCAACCACTGGTCTTGATGGTTGTATATTTTCAATTTTGGTCTCAAAATTTTGAAATACATTATTGTTTTTAGGTTCATTTTCTAATTGTTCTGTATTTGTTGCTATTTCTGTTTCTGTTTTTAGTAATGCATCTTTAATTGCATGATAAACTGCTTTGAATACTAAATTTTCGTCTTCAAATCTTACTTCTAGTTTTGCTGGATGCACATTTACATCTACTTTACTTGGATTCATTTCTATATTCAATACTAAAAAGCAGAATTTTCCTAATGGTAACATTCCTTTATATGCTCTTTCAGCAGCTGCTGACAAAGATTTATCTTTAATAAATCTTTTGTTTACGAAAAACATTTGATACGCTCTATTTGAACGTGCTATTTCTGGTTTTCCTACAACTCCACTTATATGCATATCTTCATATGTATAGTCTACATCTATTATTTCAGCTGAAACATCTTTTCCATATATACTATATATTACTGTTTTTAAATCTCCATTTCCGTTTGTTTGAATTACTGTTCTTCCTGAACTTATAAGTTTTATTGATACTTCTGGATGTACTAGAGCAATTCTAGTTATTGCATCTTCAATATAACCTGCTTCTGTAAAGTCTTTTTTCAAAAATTTGTATCTTACTGGTGTATTGTAAAACAAATTCGTTACTGTTATTGATGTTCCTGTAGGGCACCCTGCTTCTGATTTATCTAAAATATTGCCACCTTCTACAACTACTTTATATCCATTTTGCTGTTCAGCTGTTTTAGATACTAATTCGACTCTTGCAATCGCTGCAATACTAGCTAATGCCTCTCCTCTAAATCCCATTGAGGTAACAGTACTTAAATCGTCTGCTGATCTTATTTTACTTGTTGCATGTCTTTCAAAAGCCATATCTAAATCATCTGCTGCTATCCCCTTTCCATTATCTGTTACTTTTATATATGATATTCCACCTTTTTCTATTTCTACTGTTATATTGTTTGCTCCTGCATCTATTGAATTTTCTATCATTTCCTTTATTACTGATGCTGGCCTTTCTATTACTTCTCCTGCTGCTATCTTGTTTATTGTTAAGTCATCTAATAAAACTATATTTCCCATTTTTTCTTCAATCCTCTCTAAGATTAAAATTTCTTTTGTTACTCTTGTATTGTATCATTTCTCTTTTTCTTATTCAAGTGTTTTTGACAACTTTTGTAACACATTTTTATAAAATCCATATTATATATTATCAAAAGAAAATCCTAAAGTTTTACTTTAGTTAAGATTGTTATATTGAAAGGGGGTTTTAATATGCCAGAAAATAGAGGATGTGGATTCGGATTTGGTGATGATTGCTGCTGGATAATCATCTTAATACTTTTAATATGCTGCTGCTGTGGTGGTAACAGAGGAGGATGTTGCTAATAATCCTTTAGACATATAAGAAGCCCCTTTTTTCAAGAGGCTTCTTTCTTATTTATTTTATTTTTTTAGATTTATATCCCAAAATTCCTACTATAGTAATTAATACTATAAATCCTAATGCAATTTTTGACGAACCTGCCTTTGGAATTGGTGCTGGTGCAACTGTATTATCTACTGGAATTTTTGTAAGTCTTATTTTAGGTGTTACATCTGATGTTTGTTCTTTATCTAAACCATCAAAATCTTTATATGTAACATCTACTTTTTCATTTGTGTCAAGAATTTCTCCTATAATTTTTTCATCAAATTCATCTTTTAATATCAATCTATATTGTACTATTGCTGTCTCTCCTGGTTCTAATTTTGAAAGATTCCATGTTATGCTATTTGTTTCAGTATCTATTTGTGCTGAAACATTATTTGTATCAATTCCTTCAACATATGTCATTTCAAAATTATCAACTATATATTGTGGAAAATAATCTTTTATTACAATATCATTTAATGAATTTTCTTTTGGTAGCAAATCATTATATATTTTTTCTGTAATTGTTTTTTCAATTTCACTATCATTAATTTTATAGAATTTTCCTTTTGTTGGTTTTTCTTCTGTTCCAAATACTGTTTGAATAACATCACCATATGTATATGTTTTTGTTCCATCTGTTCTGAATGTTGCTTCTTCATTATTAATTCCTGTCAACATTGTAATTAAATCTACATTTTCTAATGATGTTAGTGTATTTTTTGTTTCATTCATTATTTCTGTTAGCCCATTATATGTAACTAAATCATTATGTCCAACAGCTAAATTTGGTAGCCCATCTGTTAATACTATCATGTATTTATTATTATTCTCTGATGTATATTGACTTTTAGCTAGTTTTAATCCAGAATCTAAATTTGTATATTGTCCTGTTCCTTCTATTGAAGATATTTTTGCTTTTAATGTTGATAAATCATTTGTAAAATCACAAACTTTTTGTGCATCCGCTTCTGTCCCCGTAATTAGATATCCATTACTATCTTTTTCAGTTCCTGTTGAAAATGTAACTACACCTATTTTTAAAGATGTTGGATTTGCTTTTAACAAATCTTCTACTAATTTGTTAGCAGAGTTTAATACTAAGTCTTTTCTTGTTGTATTTCCACTTACCTTTTCATCCATACTGCTTGAACTATCAATTACTAACATCATTTCTCCAGATGGTTTTGTTGATTTTGCTGTATTGTTAACTTTTAATTGTAATGTTACTTGATGTTTTTCCAAATCTCTTTCAATAAGCTTTTTTTCAAAATTAGCAGATTCATTTAATTTTATTGTGCATACATTATCTTCTACTACTTCCATTGTAACATCTGCCGGCTTAGCAGCAAATACTGTTGTTGCAATCATTGTTATTAATAAAAATATTATTAATGTAATTTTTTTCTTCATTTTTAACACCTCACTATTATAGTTTATCATATTATGGTAACCTTTTCAATACCTATCTATCTAATTTGTCTAGATTTTCTAATGCTTTTCCTGTGCCTAAGGCTACACATGAAACTGCATCATTTGCAATCATAACATTTATTCCTGTTTTTTCTTGCAATAGCTTGTCTAATCCATCCACTAGACATCCTCCACCAGTCATATATATTCCTCTATCACTTATATCTGCAGATAACTCTGGTGGTGTTTTTTCTAATACAGAATGTACTGCATCTACAATCATCATTGCTGGTTCTATAAGTGCTTCTAGCATTTCGCTTGAATATACTATTATATTTTTAGGTAAGCCTGTTGATAAATCTCTTCCTCTTATCTCCATTTCTGCCTCTTGCATTTTTGGATATACACAACCAATATTGATTTTTAAATCTTCTGCAGTTCTTTCTCCTATCATTATGTTGTGTTTTTTCTTTACATATTTTACTATATATTCATCAAACTTATCTCCAGCAATTTTTAAAGATGTGCTTTCTACAGAACCTCCAAGTGATATTACTGCAATATCAGTTGTTCCTCCTCCGATATCTACAACCATATTTCCACATGGTTTTGCTATATCTATTCCAGCTCCAATAGCTGCAGCAATTGGTTCTTCTATTAAAAATACTTTTCTAGCTCCTGCTTGATTTGCAGCATCTATTACTGCCTTTTTTTCTACTTCTGTTACTCTTGATGGAATGCATATAATTGTTCTTGGTGCGAATAATGTTCTTCCATTTATTTTATTTATAAAGTATTTTAACATTTTTTCAGTAACTGTATAGTCTGAAATTACACCTTCTCTTAATGGTCTTGTTGCCACTATATTTCCAGGTGTTCTTCCTAACATTCTTCTCGCTTCTTGCCCTACTGCTAATACTTCTTTTGTATTACTATCTACTGCAACAACTGATGGTTCTCTTAAAACCACTCCTTTTCCCTTTACATATGCAATTACTGTTGCAGTTCCTAAGTCGATTCCTATATCTTGACCAAATCCAAATTTAAACATTTTATACATTCCTTTCTTTTTAAGTCTTTATAATTTATAATTATCCTTTGTTTAAATTCATTATAACAACACCTGCTATAATCAATGCAGCTCCACCAATGTTCATCCCTGTTATCTGTTCTTTTAAAATCAACCAAGATGCCACTAATATCATTATTTGTGCTACACCATTACATATTGGTGATATGAAACTTAAGTTTTCAAACATCATAACAATTCTTGTATATAATAAAAAACTTATTATATAACACACAAAACCTAGTGCACTTATTAAACTTATATTAAAATCGAATTCTCCTGCTGAAATTGAAATCTTTCCAGCATTTCCTCCTTTTTTCATTAATATCAATCCTGATACTGTAAATATTAAATAGCAAACTATCATTAAAATTTTCATTATATCTTTTCTCCTTATTTTCATATTTCTTCCCTTTCCTGGTTATTTTCTGTTTCCTTTACTATATAAATTGGTCTATTTTTAACTTCTAAATAAGTTTTTGATAAATATTGTCCAATAATTCCAATTGAAAATAATTGTATTCCACTAACAAAAACAATTATACATACAAGTGATGGCCAACCAGAGGTTGGGTCACCATAAATTAATGTTCTAGCTATAATAAATATAATCGCTAATATTGCTATTAGGCAGAACACTAGTCCTAGTACTGATGCAAATATCAATGGTGCTGTAGAAAATGCTGTTATTCCTTCTATTGCATATTTAAATAATTTCCAGAATGACCATTTTGTTTCTCCTGCAACTCTTTCTACATTCTCATATTCCAACCATTTTGTTTTAAATCCAACAAAACTAAATAAACCTTTTGAATATCTATTATATTCTTTTAAAGAAATTATTGCATCTACTACTTGTCTTTTCATTAATCTATAATCTCTAGCTCCATCAACCATTTCTATATCTGACATTTTATTTATTATTTTATAAAACATTCTTGCAAAAAAACTTCTTATTGGTGGTTCACCTTTTCTTGTTACTCTTCTTGTTCCTACAGAATCATATCCTTCGTTTATAATTGCATCATACATTTTTCTTAATAATGCTGGTGGGTCTTGTAAATCTGCATCCATTAATGTAACATAATCGCCTTTTGCTGCTTCAAGCCCAGCAAGCATTGCAGCTTCTTTTCCAAAATTCCTAGAAAATGATACATATCTTACTTTATTATCTTTTTTTCTTAATTCTTTAATTTCTTCTAATGTTCTATCTTTTGAGCCATCATTTACAAATATATACTCAAAATCAACAATGTTTTCAAAATCTTGTTTTCTTACTCTTTCCATCTCTTCGTAAAATAATGGCAATGCTTTTTCTTCATTATAGCAAGAAACTACTACTGAAATTTTCTCCATATTTTCCTCCCTATTTTACTAATATATTATTATTATAATATTTTGATATCTTTTTTAATTCATCATTTACATATTGTATTCCATACTTTTCTATTAAAGTTTTTTCATCTGAAAACAAGTTTGTTCCTAGTCCAAGTCTATTACCATTAATATTAGCACCTAATGCTCCTAATGTTGTGGGATATAAATCCATTGTTGAATACATTCTTTTAGTGTTTTCTGTTTCTATTGCAGGATTTATTATAACATTAACAACTTTTTTATCATATTGCTGTCCTTCTTCTGGCTCAAAAAAATCGGCTTGCATTGTCAAATGATTCCCTGCAATAACAACTGTAACAGTTGCCCCAAATGCAATTAATATAAATACTACAATGACTATACATGCAATTCTCTTTTTCATTTGTTATGTGTCTGCTCCTTCATTTGTTCTTGGATATATTTCCAAGAATCTTTGCACATATCCTCAAGTGTTTTTTCAGCTTTCCATCCAAGTTCTTTTTGGGCTTTTTCTGGATTTGAATAGCATGTGGCTATATCTCCTGCTCTTCTTGGTACTATTTTATATTTTACTGGTCTTCCTGTTGTTTTTTCAAATGCTTTTACCATATCTAAAACACTATATCCTATTCCTGTTCCTAAATTATATATATATATTCCTGTTTTTTCTTTTTCTAATTTTTCTAGAGCTTTTATATGACCTTTAGCTAAATCTACTACATGTATGTAATCTCTTACTCCGGTTCCATCTAGTGTATTATAATCGTCTCCAAATACTGATAATTGTTCTAATTGTCCAGATGCTACTCTTACTACATATGGCATTAAATTATTGGGAATCCCTTGTGGTTCTTCTCCTATTAATCCACTTTCATGTGCTCCTACTGGATTGAAATATCTTAATATTGCAATATCCCATGTATTGTCTGATTTATATAAGTCTTGTAATATTTGCTCTATAAATAATTTTGTTGTTCCATATGGATTTGTCGTTCCCCCTATTTTACATTCTTCTGTTAAAGGAATTTTTTCTGGTTCTCCATATACTGTTGCAGATGAACTAAATATAAATTTTTTTACATTATATTTTTTCATTGTCTCTAATAATACTATTGCACCTGATATATTATTTTCATAATATTCTAATGGTTTTTTCACTGATTCTCCAACTGCTTTATATCCTGCAAAGTTTAGTACTGCTTCTATATCATTTTCTTCAAATACTTTTTCTAAAGCTTTTCTATCTAAATAATCTACTTTATAAAATTTAAAATCTTTTCCTGTTATCTTTTTTATTTTGTCTAATACCTCTGGTTTGCTATTTGCAAAATTGTCTATTATTACTATTTCTCTGCCTGCATTTAGTAATTCTATCGCTGTATGACTTCCTATGTATCCAGCTCCACCTGTTACTAATATTGACATGTTTTTTCCTTCTTTCTTTTGATTTTTATTTCCCTTTTTTAGCATTTGTATTGTATCACTAAATTCTAATTATTTCAATAGAAATTAATAATATATATTTTTTAATTCTTTTTATAAAAAAAGTAGAGAATTTTCATTCCCTACATTTTATAATTAATATTTTTTATAACAAATGCTCATATCTACATTTGCTTTTCCATCTTTTACAGGAGCATTAACTCCAGGAACTGATTCTGAGCTAGTATATTGCCACATATTATATCTGTATCTGTAATCTGTTGTTTTATTAACATCTCCTGTGTACTGAGCAACCCATATATCGCAATTATTTAGCTGATTTACATCTAAATTATCATAGAACCAATTTCTACTAGCATACACAGCTGGTGTATATCCTGCATTTTTTATTGTATCACAAAAAGCTCTACATACAGCAGTTCTTGTTGCAATACCTAATTTGTCAGCTCTTCCATTGTGCTCCCCATTTGAAGTTGAGTATTCTGTGTCTATTACAATAGGATATTTTACATTAACTTTATATTTTTTTACCAAATCTAGCACATAATTTGCTTCCTCTATAGCTTCTTGCTCATTAACTGCCTGTGTAAAAAAGTATAATCCAATGTCAATTCCATTTTTAGTTGCTTCTTTTACATTTCTTTCAAACTTTTTGTCTGTTACAATCTTTCCAGTTCCATAACCTCTGTATCCTGCCCTAATTATTGCATAATCTACTCTACCAGATTTTCTAACTTCTGACCAATTTATATTTCCATTATATGCACTTACATCAATTCCATATTTTATACTCAATTCTTTAAATCTGAATTTTTGAGCATTTGACGTATTTGCTGTATGTACTTGCACATTAGTTCCATTTGCGGTTTTATTGTCTACTATGTCTAAATATAGATTTGTTGATTTAGACTTTATTTTATAATATCCACTTCCTGCAATTTCAAAACTCCATAACTGTTTATCTGCTCCATCATACTCAGTTTGCACAACATTATTTTTTTCAACAGTCAATACCTTGTCAGAGTGCCTTGCAGTTATTCTACAATATTTATCATCAATATATTCTATTTTGAATATTTGTTGATTTACACTGTCAAATGTCCATATTTGCACATTTGCTCCATCTAATGTAGAACCTGCATCTACATCTATAACCTTATTTTCATCTTGTTTAAGAGTTATATTATATGAATCTGAATCTATCATTTTTGCTTTCTCAAATTTAAACATTTGAGATTTCGTTTCATTTCCTTCATATATTTGAACATTAGTACCATTATTAGTATTTCCACTAGATACGTCTAAACATAGATATGAATTAACTGCTATAATATAGTAATAACCATTTCCGGCACTTTGCAAAATCCATTTTTGTGCATCTGTATTATTTGCTTCATATTGCCAAACATTAGTGCCATCTGCTTTTCCATTACTTTGAACATCCAATACTTTTCCAGAATTAACAGATTTAATCTCATAATAATTTTGTTTAGCATTATATGTTATCTCAAATTTTTGCTGTTGCACATTACAATTATCCCAGATATGTACGTTTGCCCCACTATTATAAGAACCATCTGAAACATCTACACATTTATTATTATTTAATGCTGATTTTATTTTGTATACACCATTTTCCAATACTTGTCCTTCTTCTATTTCTTGATTTGCCTTTACAAATTTAAATTTTTGCGCATCTGTTCCATTTCCTTCATACATCTGTATAACAGGGTTATTTCCTACATTTCCTCCTGGAATGTCTATAAATAATCCATTACATTTTGAAATTATGTAAAAATATCCATCTCCAGCATCTTTTATTATCCATTGTTGCATTGTTGAATTTTTATCTTCAGATTTTTGTATAATCTTTGTTTCATTATGATAATCACCAGTATTTACTTCTAAAACTTTAAGTGATTTTTGCTGTTTTATTTGATAATATCCATTATTTAAATATTTAATTTCAAATGCTTGGCTTTTATTTATTACATTTAATTTATTTTCACATTTGGCTTTTGCATTATTTGATAATGAAGTATTTTCTATTTGTAACACCTTATTAGCATTTGATTTCGTCACTATATTGTATACCCCATTTTCTATTGTCTTAGTACTTTTTATAGTATCTGCCTTAACAAATTTGAATTTCTGAGCATTTGTACCATTTCCTTCGTACATTTGAATATTAGTTCCATTTGCAGTTCTTGCTCCATCAATATCTAAATTCAGATAGTTACACTTAGATATAATATTGTAATATCCATCTGCTGTTTTCTTTAATATCCATTGTTCTGTATCTCCTTTATGTGTTTGATATTGTGCTACATTTGAGCCATTGCTTTGTCCAGCATATGATACATCTAACGATTTATTAGAGTGTACTGCTGTAATTATATATGCATCAGACTCTTTATTATATATTACATCAAATTTTTGGTATTCTCTTTTTTTATTTTCCCATATATATGCATTAGCAAAATCATTTTGTTTTCCTTCTTCTATACTAATAACTTTATTTTGTGCTAGCGCAGACGTTATATAATATGTTCCATTTTCAATTTTATCTGTTTTTAACTCTTCGACTTTCGTAAAGCTAAATTTCTGAGCATCTGTTCCATTTCCTTGATATAATTGAATTTTTGTCTTTTCATCTGCGTGTCCACCTGGAATATCCACATATAAGCCACTACATCCAGATATTATATAATAATATCCATCTCCTGTTTCTTTTATAATCCATTGTTGTGCCATTGTATTATTACTGCTATATTGTTGTAATTGAACTTCACTTTTTTTGCTTGCTCCTGGAACATCTAATACTTTTGATGAATGTTCAAATATTAATGTGTAATATCCATTTCCTATGTTTTTTACTTTTATCTCTTGGCTTTTATTTATTCCTTTTGATTTATTTGCTAATTGAACTTTAACCGCTTCTTCTTTTGATTTATTTGGAATTTCTATAACCATATTTTTATTTATTTTCGAAGAAATTGTATATATTCCATCTTCTAGTTGCTTACTCTCCTTAGCTTCAATTTGTTTTTCCTTTGCATTTGTTTCTGTTTCTGCATAATTAATATTTGGAAATATCACTGCCAAAATTAACATTAATCCTATTACTATATTTAAAATTTTCACATTCTTTTTTATGACATTTGCATAAATGTTTTGGAATAAATAGTAAATTTTCCGTATAAATTCCGTAAATTCTGCCGCGCGGCTCGTTC
>OLNW01002310.1_pt1 | contig 16677 bp, 14 predicted proteins | sample 1672121 | NCBI WGS metagenome assembly OLNW01 (sample SAMEA3136648, study PRJEB25190) | human gut metagenome
CTGGGATGAAGAACATCAGGACTGGATTATGAAACAGGATGTGGGAAGCGAAAGCGATTATGAAAAGGAAAAGGGAGCCGCATCCGACTCTTTTAAGCGGGCCTGCGTGAACCTGGGGATTGGCCGGGAGCTTTATACGGCCCCGTTGATCTGGGTATCCGCGGATCGGATTCAGATTCAGGAAAGAGACCATAAGAAAATAGTGAAAGATCGTTTTTCTGTAAAGTCTATCAATATTTCAGAAGATAAGGTGATTACGGCACTGGCGATTGAGAATCAGCGGCGGGAAACGGTCTTTGAGTATAAGGCACCTGCGAAGGAAGAAGTCGGAACTTCGGATGAAGAAGTAAGAGAGCTTTACCGGGAACTGGCAAGGACCGGGGGATCGGAGCAGATTCTGGTAAAACGCTATGGAGTCAGCTCCATTGCAGAGATGAACGCAGTTATGCGGAAACGGGCTCTGGCAGGACTTAAGAAAACGGCAACGGCGGCATAATACAGGAGAAGAGGAATATGGAAGCAAAATACATAAAGAAATTATGGAAGCTGAAAGATTATGAAAAAGTGAAGGGTGATTTATTTATCCGGGTGCTTAATATAAAAAGAAACAGAGATATTCTGGATGGAGGAATTTACGTTGTCCAGGATGATTTTGCTCTGACGGTGTGCCAGAAACTGGACGAAGCAGAGGATGAGCGAATCAGTGTTATGGTTCCGGCAAGCTTCCTGACTGAATGGGGAAAAACAAGAGAGGAAGTATTAAAGACTGCATATGAAAACACAACGGAAATGTTGTTTGTAAGGCTGATCGGTATGGATGAAGTGACAGAGGAGCCATACAGTGCAGGAAAAGAACTCTGGGAAGTGGAAGCAAGTGAGAAAAAAGACGATCATGGCTATTGTCTTGGTTTAGGTTCGGAAGGACTGGGATGTGCCTGGGTTTTTATTCCGGGCAACATCGAAAAAGTCTGCCGGGCAATGGGAGCAGAGGAGGTTTATATTGTACCTTTGAGCGTAAATGAAGCAGTTTTCCATGATGTGCGTAAAATTACAGACATGGAAAATTTGTGGAGAAGTTTCTGGGATACGGTAGCTTCCTATATACCGGCTGAAGAATTTTTGACGGTGCATATTTATCGCTACTCAATGAAAACAGGAAAGCTGACAACCATAATGCCGGACGAAGGGGTTATAAAATCTTATCAGCAGGGAAAGGACAGCAAATGGAGAAAAGAATATTTGGATATGCAAGAGTAAGCAGCAAGGAGCAGAATCTGGACAGGCAGGTGCTGGCTTTGAAGAAATATGTGGAGCAGGATAAAATCCTGGTTGACAAGGCCAGCGGAAAGGATCTGAACAGGGAAGCCTATCAGGCCTTGAAAGGTTCTTTAGGACTGCGGGCTGGGGATGTGCTTTATATCACATCCCTTGACCGGCTGTCCAGAAACAAAGAGGAAATCAAGCAGGAGCTTCAATGGTTCAAGTCGCATAAGATCAGCTTGAAGATTCTGGATCTCCCGACTTCACTGATTGAAGTTCCGGAAGGGCAGGAATGGATTCAGGAGATGGTGCAGAATATCTTGATTGAAGTTCTGGCGAGCGTGGCCCAGCAGGAAAGAATAACGATCCATCAGCGCCAGAGGGAAGGCATTGAGGCAGCCAGAAAGAAAGGGAAAAAATTTGGCCGTCCGGAAGTGAAAACTCCGGACGGATTTGATGCGGTTTATCAAAGATGGAGAGAGGGTGAGATCACAGCGAGGAGAGCGATGCTGGAGCTGGGATTGAAGAAAAGCACCTTCTACCGGATGGTGAAGAAGCATGAGAGTGGATGAAAAAATAGATGCGCTTTGAGACATATCCGTAAAGTGAAAAGAAAACTTATGGGGCATACAAACGGGGTGATTTTTGCTGCCCCATAAGGTAGAGATTTTGAAAAAGTTTTCCTCTTACGAATAGGGGCTGATTACTCAGCAGGTATTAGATCAGAAGGAAAAGTCTCATTCATCCAAACCTTGTAAAGGTCAAGAAAAGATTTTTGAGATCTATTTATAGTAAAACGAAGTATTTTGGTAGCATGCCCAAGATTCAAATCTTTTAGAGTAACAAGAGATTCTGAGGTTTCAGTGTTTATGTAATCAATAGTTGAAGTGTTGTTTAGCTTGTTTTGCATCTCCCCCCAAAAATGTATCGGAAGAATAGGTGTTATTTTTTTACAAGAATCAAACATGGTAAACGCGAAAGCACAGAAAAAGGGCATAAAATTTTGAGGAATATGCCAATCAAAAATTGAGTTTTCAAAAGTAGAAAGTAAAAGATAACTGCTGTCCCCAGTTATATCATAAGACTTATTATCAGGTAAAGAGATTTTTAAAAAGTCGTGGGATTTGAGGTAGTTAAAAAAATTTTTGACAATGAGAGTAATTTTATCTGGGAGAACATATTCATACCATTCACAATCTATAGTGGGATTGCAATCATATAAGAAGTTAATATTAAATGCAGGATTATATGGATTATAAAATGAATGAATATATATTATTTTTTTCATTTGATTAAATTTTTTGTTCATAGTGCTATCTTTGCTTATTCCGGCAAATGCGGACATGTATTTTTTGATGTCGCTTTCTTTGGTGAGAAAGGGTGAACTTGAAAGTAACTCAAGTCCTGATTCGTTCATTTTGGTACCTCCTCTATGCATTTGTAAAAGTGTTCATGAATGAGTATAAAGAAAGCCCAACTTTTTTGCAAGACGGAAAATAAAAATAAAGAATTTACGAGTTTAAGACAAGAAAAACGGGATTTTTCAGAAAAACTTGGGCTTATGATTATATTTTAAACAATTATTAAAATAATAATATACAAATATGATTGATTACTATTTTAAAAATAAAATTTTATTATACCATATTTATATATTAAAAGCAATGCCAATCTTGAATAACATATAAACGGAATGGCCATATACCTCTAAAAATATTAAAATAGTGTTTGAAGGAGGAAGCCATAAGTGCTGAACCTTCTGGTGCCAGATTGTAAGCAAAAGGGATTAGAAACCTTAGGGCGGTTGCAAACGTCTTGAGGGGTGGCTGAGAATCCTGGGTAACTCTGTAACCAAGTAAACTAGCGTTTCTTAATATGAAAACGCTGATAATGAACTGAAAAAGTTCAGGAGGAAGTATATGAGCAATTATCCAAATAATGGTCAAGTGGCAGGAATGCAAGGAAACTTATATAATCAGCAGCCCAATATACAAGGAGCGGCGTATAACCCTCAGTTTGATCCTGTGGTGGTGCGAGCTTGGGAGAATTCTAATAGTAAGGCATGGGAACATGATGCAAAGAATGCCTCCGATGTGCAATACCAAAAAAATATTAAAGAAATAGATCTGAACTATAAGGCGCATATGTTACGAATAGAAGAGCTACATTCTCAGCAAGTTAAAGAAGCGAGTTTGGCGAGCTGCGAAGTAGTTGACGTTAACGAGAAAGGCGAAATATGTATCAAAACTGAGAATTTGGCTATTGAGGCTAAGCCGCGAACAGCAACTAACTTTAGGTGTACAGATGTTATTTCTTATCTTCATGTAACTAATTCGCAAGAAAAGGTTATTCAATTGCGTTTGGAATTGGATACAAGTAGCAGAAATGAAGTGTTTGTCTTTCTCAATCCGGAGAAATGTGAGAAAAAGGGATACATTGAGAAAAAACTTCTGGCCGTTGGAGCTGTTATATATGCCAATTCCATTGCTAAGAAGAACGAATATGCAAAAATGATTATAGCGTATATTATTCGGAAATGTACTAAGATAATAGAGCTACCGGATATTCGAGGCTGGTATGTAGTCGATGGTAATATGCAGTTTTTTGATGGCCTGTGGACCTGGGAGGAGTTGGTTAGGAATGCAAAATAAAGACGTGTTAGAGATGCTGGGCGGTTTAGCCTTCGTACAGTTTTTAATAAGATTTTACGGATATGGGCTGGATAAGGGAATTATTCTTCTTACAGATGACGATGAGAGTGCAGCTTTTGTAAGAACAAAACTGAAATTCTATCTGGAGGCTGTAGAGATGAAGTTAAATAAGAAAAACGAGGATCAGCCGCTCAATTATCAGATGGGAGTCCATGTGTATAATAAGTTCGATAACGAAAGAAATCTGATAGATTTCTTGGAAGAATCGTCTTTCCTCCCGGTCGTGATCGTGGGAGGAATTATACCGGAGTGCCTGATAGGGAAGGCGTACATATTTAGGTGTAATCCAACGGAGAGAGATTTCGCTGAAACAAAAACAACGAATCAAGCACTTACAGAATGGATAAAAGAACATTTGAACGAAACAAAAAATGTGATACGAACAACGGTTAAGTATCCATTTGGGGATAGGATGGAACAGAGTAACGGGAGAAGATACAGAATATTTCTCATAAATATTGAAATAGTAAGACAATTACAAATACGTCTAAGTATACATAATGGATTACCAAAAGAAGAAGCTGTTGAAAAGTTAAAAAAGATTAGAATAAGCGCCTTTAATGCAATCAAAACTATGGAGTATTACGAAGGCGAGTATGACATTGGAGATGCAATAGGACCATGCTTCCTGAAACAGATAGCGAAAGAAAACGTCAGTTTCAAATGCCTTGAAAAAAACATTGCGCTTGATGAGATCGAAAATAAGATTCTATATGATGACGAGTATTATTACATAACAGAGCCGCTTTTGCGAAAGTTATGTGCACCTTTGCTGGGAAGTGTATCTTTTTTACAGTTGAAGCACGAAATGGTAAGAGCGGGTCTGGTGAAATGCGATGGAACAGGAATCCAGAATTTTACGAAAAAGAAAGTTATATGGTGTTCAGATGGGCATTCGGAGCGGGTTCGTTTTGTATGGATGAACAAAGAACCCCTGATGAGTGAAGAAAATCTGGCACTGGAAGATATTGTGGAGGATAAGCCATGTTAAAAGTCGGAAAATTACAAAACGGAACAAGTATATATATTTCGGAAAAGTCACCGAACAGGCATATCTCAGTCCTTGGGATAAGCGGTTCCGGAAAAACGGTACGTCTCAGAGAACTGATAAGTAACGTCGTTACCAATGAAGAAACTGTACTGATATTTGACATCAACGGGATGGACTATAAAAACTGTGCAGATAAAATAAGGTTCATTTCTGCGTGCGAAGACGGTCTTCATCTTGATTTGTTGGATGCTGGTATTGATGAAGCAGGAAAAATCAGTCATATCATGAGTATTGTTCGAGTACTGTGCCGGGCATTTCGCTTGGGGAGCAAGCAGGAAGAAATACTGAGGAATGCTCTTCTGTACGCAATTGACCATAGAGAAGAGATGGAATCCGATTTGTCGGCAATACGGGCGGGCTTGCAGGATCAGGCTACACCAGCCGCAAAAGCAGTTGAAAGTCGTTTATGGGAGTTCTTCGAGGTGGATATTGTGCGAAGAGTACCATCAGAACTGGAGACCGGTTGTGCAAATGTGATTTCTTTGGAAGGACTAAGTCCGAGTTTGCAGAGTGTGTGGGTAGAACTGATACTTACTTTGCTTTGGCGAAAGCTGAGAACAAAGGCATTGACGGTAAAAAATCTGTGGATTTTCATAGACGAGTTCCAGAATCTTTCATTGAAAAAAGACTCTGTCTTATTGGAAATGCTGCGTGAGGCTCGAAAATATGGTGCAAATCTGGTACTGGCAACTCAGTCAGTGGCCGGGTATGAGAAAGATATACTTGCAGCAATTGATCAGACAGCCGTTCATCTTTTCTTTCGGCAGGGATTGACAGATATGAAAAAGATAGCATCACTGATAGATGTAAATAAGAAGGGACTCTGGGAGACTAAGTTGAAGGCCCTTCATGTTGGAGAGTCTATTGCTGTAGGGTGTTTTTCAATGAACGGCAAAACAATTGAAAATCCAATCATCATTAGCTCTGAATTTAACCGAAGCTGCGAAGCAGCTATTCGGTTATGAGCAAGTAGCGAAGCGGATTGCGAATATCCGCTTTGACTAATTGCAGACAGTAAATATGCTTTTGGTTTAAAAAATAACAGGGAGGATCATACATATGGGGAAACTTACAAACCGTGAATATAGCTCAATTCGGAAGAATAGTAATGTAACAAAATCTGTACGGATGGAATTTCCAATGCAAGACAGAGACTATGCATATATTGAAATGGAAGACAGTGCGGGAATAAAAATTCGCTTTGAGTTCCCCGCAAGGAAGACTGAACGGGACTTAGGGATTGAGCATGAGGTAAAAGACATTCTGTCCGGGGAGCTGAGGGATTCCCTGAGAAAGAATGCTGGCTAAGATAACTCAGTGAGGTGGATTCGGGAAAGGTTTTCCTTTCCCGAATTTCATGAACAGGTGAGAAGGAGACGGATAAGAATGAAGAAAGTTCGTATGCTTCTGCGGGTAAGCTCCAATCAGCAGCTGGAATCAGACGGAGATCTGAGCGTTCAGAGAGAGCTGGTGAAGGAGTATGTGCAGAAAAATTCTGACTGGCAGCTGGACGGCAAGGAATATTTTGAGGGAAGCAACAGCGGCTATAAAAATGCCGTTGTAGACAGAGATATATTGCAGGAAGCTCTTCGGGATGCCGAGAACGGGGAGTATGATATTCTGGTTGCCTATAAAGACGATAGAATAGGAAGGCGGCTGTGGGATGTCGGCAACTATGTCATGGAACTGAAAAAGTACGGTGTTGACATTTATACCGTAAAAGACGGCCATATTTCTCCTGAATCCAATGACGTTACGGGCCAGATAATGCTTGCTATCCGGTATGGAAATGCTCAGAAGAGCAGTTCAGATACGGGAATGCGAGTCAAAGATACAGCAAAAAAGCTGGTTCAACGTGGAAAATTTATGGGCGGGAAGGCGCCTTACGGATACCATTTGGAATTATCCGGGGAGATCAGTAAACATGGAAGAGCTTTGAAGCATTTAGTAGTAGATGAAGAGCAGGCAGATGTGGTAAAATACATCTATAAGCTGGCGGCCAATAAAAATCTGGGTTCTGCGAAGATCGCCAAGATTTTAAATGTAGATCCTCAGTATGGCAAAATGGCCCCCAATGATTTCTGGAGAGCCGGGACGATTACCAGTATTCTGACGAATCCGATCTATGCCGGGTATACGGCTTACAACAGGCGGGAGAAGCTGAATGGACGATACCGGAAGCTGGGGAGTGAGGACTGGATCATGGCCAGTGAGCCCGACGAAGCGATCGTGATTATTGATGAGGCTGACTGGAATGCAGTGCAGAGAAGCAGACAGCAGAGAAGAGATCAGTATGCGCTTTCTGCTGAGAACGCAGAAAGCCGGACGGTAAAGAGCAGTTCCGGGATGCTTGCCCTGATTAATGTTTTGCACTGTGGCTATTGCGGTGCCAAGATGACAAACGGGAGCAAGTATAATTACTGGGTGATTAAGGAAACCGGCGAAAAACGGAGCGGACGAACTTATATCTATAAGTGTCCTCTAGCCTATCAGGGAACTCCGCATGAAAAAAGCATGGTCCTGCGGGCGGATAAAATAGAACCCATTGTCTTTTCGGCCATTGCAGAGTACATAGGGAAGCTTCAGGAAAATGATGATGTTCTGGAGGAGGTCGAAGAAAACCAGCAGAGGGAAAAGCGAAGGCTAAAAGAGGATCTCGCCAAAGAGCAGCAGGAGCTGGAAAAAATTCAGAAAGACATTGCCGTCATGGAAGAAAAGATACCGAAAGCGATGACCGGGGAATATACATTGAGTCTGGAATATCTTGTGAAACTGATAAATGAGAAGAAAGAAAAAGAGAAAAAACAGCAGGAAATCGTGAATCAGAAAAAAGCCAGACTTGAAAATGCAGACGTTTCAGCAGAAGAATGGAAAGATCTGAGAAAACAGATACCTACCTGGCAAGATGTTTTTCTGAATGCGGATGTATATATGAAAAGAACGCTGGTTGATAAGCTGGTAGAACGGATTGACGTCAGGGCCGATTCGGTCAACATTCGATTTAGAATCAACCTGAATGAGATCTTCCCTCAATCCCGAATTACTGGTGGTTCCGGTACCATTCGGTATACACCCGGTTCAGCGTAAACGACATAATCGCCAGCACATTCGCCACAATCGCCGCCCTCGGCCAGGTGGCGTAGATCTCGCTGGAGGCCACATTTTTGATGTAATCCGAATAGCGGATATAGTAATCCTGGGCCGTACTGTCCCTGGGGGAGCCGTCGTGGACCACGATGTATTCCGGCACGACCACCCGGCTCAGGACGATCTCACCGGAAGCGTTGACGGGCTTGATTTCTGCCTCGGCGATCTTTGGCGGATAATTGCCGAAAAGCGTATGAGCGGGGATTGTGTAATTCTGGAAGTCGCCGGAGGCCTCTAAGGGGGAGAGTCTTACATCCTGGAGGGCCAGAGAGCCGGAAAAAAGCTCCGCCCCCGAGATGGAAAGTGGCTCAAAGCCATCTGCCTGAATCTGGAAAGTATATTCCGAATAGGGCTGGTTTTCGCTGGGTTCCATACTGTACTCAATGGGCGGAGCAGGAAGCTCCACGGTTTCAGAATTTCCATTTGTGTCGGTGCCGATCTCCTCCAGGGCTTTCTCCGGCTGGCCGGTATCGAAGATCCGGATTCGGGCATTTTCCACAGGGGAACGGGTCAGGGCCGAGTCCACATGAATGCGGAGCCGGCCTTTATCCGGTGTATCAGAAGAAAGAGTCTGCGGCATAAGTCAACCTCTGAAAGACTTTCCCTACAGTTTATGCAGCAGGGGTGCCGCTTAAAACTCACTCTTTCGGAAGCTCAGAAGCGCAGTGAGGGCATTTTACCGCGTCGATATGAATCTCGGATTTACAATAAGGACATACTTTGGTGGTAGGTGCTGTTTCCGGTTCCGGCTTCGGGCGGCGGATCACATTGATACCTTTTACTACCATAAAAATAGAGAAGGCAATGATCAGAAACTGGATCACGGTCTGGATAAAGGAGCCGTAAGCGAAAACGGAAGTCGATGCCTTCGCTGCCTCCAGGGTGGGGTAGGACTGGCCGTCCAGGGCGATGAAAAGATTGGAAAAGTCAACCTTTCCGGTGGCGATGCTGATGACAGGCATAAGGACGTCGTTTACCAGGGAATTGATGATGTTGCTGAAGGCTCCGCCGACAATGACACCGACAGCCATATCCATGACATTGCCGCGCATGATGAATTCTTTGAATTCTTCTGTGATCTTGCTCATAAAGAGTTCCTCCTTATAGTAGTTAGTAGTGCTCACGGATTGCTCCGTGCTTTGCACTCACGCAATCCTCCCCGCTATTCGCATATCGTGAAGCTTACGCTCCACTTTTATGCTCATATCGGGGCGTGTCTCAAGATCATATCTCACCCCTTGTGCAAGCACAGGTGTGAGAATGACCTTTCGACCTTGTAATCATAAGTATATCATAGAAAAAGTTGTCTGCACGGAAAAAATGCATTTTTATGTAAAAAAACAGTTGAAAAATAAAAATGGATGTGATAAAATATCGACAATTTGAGCAAAAGTAAGGGGGGACGACGAATAGGAAAACAGAAGTTCTTATTCCCGTCTCTTTTTTTATGTGCCCCGCAACTGTTTAGAAAGGATTAGGTGACATATGAAAGCATTTCTGATTTTGGAAGACGGAACCGTCTTTACCGGAACCAGCATCGGTTCAACCAGGGAGGTAATCAGCGAAATCGTTTTTAACACTTCCATGACCGGTTATCTGGAAGTCCTGACCGACCCGTCCTACGCAGGACAGGCAGTGGTAATGACCTACCCTCTGATTGGAAACTATGGTATTTGTTATGAAGACATGGAGTCCGGACGCCCCTGGCCGGATGGATATATCGTACGGGAGCTCTCCCGTATGCCCAGCAACTTCCGTTCTGAGGACACCATTCAGAATTTCCTGAAAAAATTCAACATTCCGGGAATTGCAGGAGTAGATACCAGAGCCCTGACAAAGATCCTTCGTGAAAAAGGTACCATGAACGGCATGATCACCACCAACGAGAACTATTCCCTCGATGAGATCATACCGAAGCTGAAAGCCTACACCACCGGAAAAGTTGTGGAGAAAGTTACCTGCAAGGAGAAATATGTGATTTCGGGAGAGGGCCCGAAGGTAGCTCTTCTGGACCTGGGTGCCAAGAGAAACATTGCCCGTTCCTTGAATGAGAGAGGCTGCGAGGTTACAGTTTACCCGGCAGACACCCCCGCGCAGGAGATCATCGCGTCCAAACCCGACGGTATCATGCTTTCCAACGGCCCTGGAGACCCGAAGGAATGTACCGGCGTGATCCGCGAGATCAAAAAGCTATATGACACAGAGATCCCCATCTTTGCCATCTGTCTCGGCCATCAGCTCATGGCTCTGGCTACTGGCGCAGATACCCATAAGATGAAATACGGCCATCGCGGCGGCAACCATCCGGTGAAAGATCTGGCCACCGGCCGTGTCTACATTTCCTCCCAGAACCATGGTTATGTGGTGGATATGGATACGCTGGATCCGAAGGTGGCAACGCCCGCTTTTGTAAACGTAAACGACGGAACCAACGAAGGTCTTGCCTATACGGGAAAAAATATTTTCACCGTGCAGTTCCATCCGGAGGCTTCCCCGGGACCCCGGGATTCCGGTGTGCTCTTTGACCGTTTTATGAAGATGATGGAGGTAAAAAAGAATGCCTAAGAATCCAGAAATCAAGAAAGTTCTTATGATCGGCTCCGGCCCTATCGTCATCGGCCAGGCAGCAGAGTTTGACTATGCGGGAACACAGGCTTGCCGTTCCTTGAAGGAAGAGGGCATCGAGGTCGTACTTTTAAACTCCAATCCTGCTACCATCATGACGGATAAAGATATCGCTGACAAAGTTTACATCGAGCCGCTGACTGTGGAAGTAGTAGAGCAGCTCATCGAGAAAGAGAAACCCGACAGCATCCTTCCGACCCTGGGAGGCCAGGCCGGACTGAACCTTGCCATGGAGCTTGCCGAGAGAGGTTTCCTGGAAGAGCACAACGTCCGCCTCATCGGTACCACGGCAGAGACCATCAAGAAGGCGGAGGACCGTCTGGAATTTAAAGAAACCATGGAGAAAATCGGCGAGCCCATTGCAGCTTCCCTGGTTGTTGAGAACGTAGAAGACGGCGTGGCTTTTGCTGAGAAGATAGGCTACCCGGTTGTGCTTCGTCCGGCGTACACCCTGGGCGGCAGCGGCGGCGGTATCGCTCACAACTATGAAGAACTGGTGGAGATCCTGGAGAACGGTCTTCGTCTCTCCCGTGTAGGTCAGGTTCTGGTAGAACGCTGCATCGCCGGCTGGAAAGAGATCGAGTACGAGGTAATGCGTGACAGTGCAGGAAACGTGATCACGGTCTGCAACATGGAAAACATCGACCCGGTTGGCGTGCATACCGGAGATAGTATTGTAGTAGCTCCGTCCCAGACCCTGGGAGATAAAGAGTACCAGATGCTCCGTACCTCCGCTCTGAACATCATCTCCGAGCTGAAGATCACCGGAGGCTGTAACGTACAGTTTGCCCTTCATCCGGAGAGCTTCGAGTACTGCGTCATCGAGGTAAACCCCCGTGTAAGCCGTTCCTCTGCTCTGGCAAGTAAAGCCACCGGTTACCCCATCGCAAAGGTTGCAGCAAAGATCGCTCTTGGCTACACCCTGGACGAGATCAAAAATGCCATCACCGGAAAGACTTATGCGAGCTTTGAACCCATGCTGGACTACTGCGTGGTCAAGATTCCGCGTCTTCCCTTCGATAAATTTATCACCGCAAAGAGAACCCTTACAACTCAGATGAAGGCAACCGGAGAGGTTATGAGTATCTGTGATAACTTCGAGGGCGCTCTGATGAAAGCCATTCGTTCTCTGGAGCAGCATGTGGACTGCCTGCTTTCCTATGATTTCAGCGATCTGGACGACGACGCTCTCATCAAACAGCTGAAAGTCGTTGACGACCGCCGGATCTGGGTTATCGCTGAGGCTCTCCGCCGCGGTGTTACCTATGAGACGATCCACTCCATTACAAAGATCGACGAGTGGTTCATCGATAAGCTTGCCATCCTCGTGGAGATGGAGCAGGCCCTGAAGACCCAGGAGCTCACCGTTGACCTCTTAAAAGAAGCCAAGAGACTGGAGTTCCCGGACAATGTCATCGCCCGCCTCACCGGAAAGAGTGAGGAGGAGATCAAGAATCTTCGTTATGAAAACAGTATCGTAGCCGCTTATAAAATGGTAGATACCTGTGCGGCAGAGTTCGAGGCTGAGACCCCGTACTACTATTCCGTATTCGGCCGTGAGAACGAAGCAGTAGAGACCAGCGGAAAGAAAAAAGTTCTGGTTCTCGGTTCCGGCCCCATCCGTATTGGTCAGGGTATCGAGTTCGATTTCTGCTCCGTTCACTGTACCTGGGCATTTAAAAAGGAAGGCTTCGAGACCATCATCATCAACAACAACCCGGAGACCGTAAGTACGGACTTCGATATCGCTGATAAGCTGTACTTTGAGCCGCTGACTCCCGAGGATGTGGAGAACGTGGTAAATATCGAGAAACCCGACGGAGCTGTGGTTCAGTTCGGCGGACAGACCGCTATCAAACTGACCGAGGCTCTGATGAAGATGGGTGTGCCCATCCTCGGAACCTCCGCAGAGAACGTAGATGCGGCAGAGGATCGTGAGCTCTTCGATGCAATCCTGGAAGAGTGCCAGATCCCGAGACCCAAGGGACATACCGTATTTACCGCAGAAGAGGGCATCAAGGCGGCCAATGAGCTGGGCTATCCGGTTCTGGTTCGTCCTTCCTATGTACTGGGCGGACAGGGCATGCAGATCGCCATCAATGACGAGGATGTGGAAAAATACATCGGCATCATCAACCGTTATACCCAGGAACATCCGATCCTGGTAGATAAATACCTGGTAGGAAAAGAGATCGAGGTCGACGCTGTCTGCGACGGGGAGGACATCCTGATCCCAGGTATCATGGAGCACATCGAGCGCGCCGGTATCCATTCCGGAGACAGTATCTCCGTTTATCCGGCACCTAGCCTCAATGATAAAGTAAAAGCCACCATCACTGACTACACCGCGAAGCTGGCGAGATCCCTTCATGTCATCGGACTTATCAACATCCAGTTTATCGTCTGCGGCGAGGATGTTTACGTCATCGAGGTAAATCCGCGTTCCAGCCGTACGGTTCCCTACATCAGCAAAGTAACCGGTATCCCCATCGTTCCTCTGGCAACGAAAGTAATCCTGGGCCGGAAGATCAAGGAGCTTGGCTACACACCGGGACTTCAGAAGGAAGCTGATTACATCGCCATCAAGATGCCGGTGTTCTCCTTTGAGAAGATCCGCGGCGCAGATATCAGCCTTGGACCGGAGATGAAATCCACCGGTGAGTGTCTGGGAATCGCTAAGACTTTCAACGAGGCTCTCTACAAGGCCTTCCTTGGAGCAGGCATCAACCTTCCGAAATACAAGAACATGATCATCACCGTCCGGGATGAGGACAAAGAGGACATCATCGATGTGGCCCGCCGCTTTGAGAAGATCGGCTACCGGATCTTCGCTACTCTGGGAACTGCCAAAGTTCTTCAGGAGGCAGGCGTTCACGCTGTCCGCACCAACAAGGTGGAGCAGCCGTCACCGAACCTTCTGGACCTGATCCTCGGCCACGAGATTGACCTTGTCATTGATACTCCGCCCCAGGGCGTCGAGCATTCCAGAGACGGTTTCGTGATTCGCCGTACCGCCATTGAGACCGGCGTCAATGTTCTGACCGCTATGGATACGGCCAGAGCTCTTGTAACCAGTCTTGAGAATACCGATATCCGTAAGCTGGAGCTCATTGATATCGCAACTGTGAAAAACATCTGAGAATAGAGAATAAAAAAGTGCCGCAGAGATCTTTGGATTTCTGCGGTAATTTTTTTGAAAAAGGAGAAAAACAATGCCCGAATGGACACATTTTGACGAAAACGGAAACGCCCGTATGGTGGACGTGACAGAAAAAAATCCCACGATCCGTACGGCCACGGCGGTGGGAAGCCTTCTGGTGAGCGAGGAGGTGCTTTCTGCCATCAAAGGCCACGAGATCAAAAAAGGAGATGTGCTCACAGTGGCCCAGGTGGCAGGAATTATGGCGGTGAAACAGACCTCCCACCTGATTCCCATGTGCCATCCGCTGCTGACGCAGAACTGTACAGTCAATTTTGCGCTGGAGGAAAAGCCCTCACCCAGAGTCATCGCCCGCTGCACCGTAAAGCTGGAGGGAAAGACTGGTGTGGAGATGGAAGCTCTCACCGGCATCTCTGTAGCCCTGCTCACGGTCTATGACATGTGCAAGGCCCTGGACAAACGGATGATCATGACGGATGTTCACCTGGAAGAGAAGACCGGAGGAAAAAGCGGAGAGTTCCATTTTTGATTTTTGACAGATAAAAAGAAAGCCTGGAGCAGACGAAACAACATTGCTCCAGGCTTTTTTCAGTAAAATTAGTTATCTTCCGGCATATCCTCGCTGGTGTATACCTGACGTTTTCTTGCCATCTCATCACTTTCGAGGTATTCATCGTAGGTGGTGATCTTATCAATCATGGTGCCGTTCGGCAGGATCTCCATGATACGGTTGGCCGTGGTCTGAACGATCTGATGGTCGCGGGAAGCGAAGAGAATTACGCCCGGGAATTTGATGAGACCGTTGTTCAGAGCGGTGATGGACTCCATATCCAGATGGTTGGTCGGCTCGTCCAGAACGAGTACGTTGGCTCCGGAGATCATCATCTTGGAGAGCAGGCAGCGGACTTTTTCTCCTCCAGAGAGGACTTTGACTTTCTTCATACCGTCGTCGCCGGCGAAGAGCATTCTTCCGAGGAAGCCGCGGACATAGGTGGCATCCTTGATCTCGGAGAACTGGGTCAGCCAGTCAACGATAACCAGATCGTTGTCGAATTCTTTCGTGCTGTCCTTCGGGAAATAAGCCTGGCTGGTGGTCACGCCCCATTTATAGCTTCCCTCGTCGGGCTCCATCTCTCCGGTGAGAATCTGGAAGAGGGTGGTTTTTGCAAGTTCGTTTCCGCCGACGAAAGCAACCTTGTCGTCATGGCCGAGGATGAAGGAGATGTTGTCCAGAACCTTCACACCGTCGATGGTCTTGCTGATGCCTTCTACGGTGAGCACTTCATTTCCGATTTCGCGGTTGGGACGGAAATCAATGTAGGGATATTTACGGCTGGAAGGACGGATCTCATCCAGCTGGATTTTTTCCAGGGCACGTTTACGGCTCGTAGCCTGTTTGGATTTGGAAGCGTTGGCGCTGAACCGGGAGATGAACTCCTGCAACTCTTTGATTTTTTCCTCTTTTTTCTTGTTGGCTTCTTTCATCTGACGGATCATCAGCTGGCTGGACTCGTACCAGAAATCGTAGTTTCCGGCGTAGAGCTGGATCTTGCCGTAGTCGATGTCGGCGATGAAGGTGCAGACCTTGTTGAGGAAATAACGGTCATGGGAAACAACGATAACTGTATTGTTGAAGTTGATGAGGAACTCCTCAAGCCAGCTGATTGCATCGAGGTCCAGATGGTTGGTTGGCTCGTCGAGCAGAAGGATATCGGGGTTTCCGAAAAGGGCTTTGGCCAGAAGAACTTTCACCTTCTCGCTTCCGTTCAGGTCCTTCATGAGAGAGTAGTGAAGCTCCGGAGCGATGCCCAGACCGTTTAAGAGAGTGGCGGCATCGGACTCGGCCTCCCAGCCATTCATCTCGGCAAACTCACCCTCCAGTTCACTGGCGCGGATACCGTCCTCGTCGGTGAAATCCTCTTTCATGTAGATGGCTTCTTTTTCCTTCATGATATCATAGAGGCGCTGGTTTCCCATGATGACGGTGTCCAGTACGGGGAAACTGTCGTATTTGAAGTGGTCCTGCTCCAGTACGGAAAGACGCTGGCCCGGGGTGATGATGACATCGCCGCTGGTGGTCTCGAGCTGACCGGAAAGAATCTTTAAGAACGTGGATTTTCCGGCACCGTTGGCTCCGATGAGGCCGTAGCAGTTGCCTTCGGTGAATTTGATGTTGACGTCCTCGAAAAGGGCTTTTTTGCCGATTCGAAGAGTGACATTATTTGCACTGATCATATTTGTATTGTACCTCCTTAGAAACAGGACTGCATGTGGTCATACAGCGGTTTCCTGGCTTTTCACATGTTTTTTGACTGCATCGTTTCTATTCTAACTGAAAACAGAAAAAAAGCAAGTGAAAAATGGAAAAAACCGGGCTGCTTCCGAAAAAAGACAAATTGGTTTTGTGTTGACTCTTGTGGATTTTGAAAAAGACTTTGTTAAAAATCGCTAAAACCGCATATTTCCGGCATTTTTCCATTGGGAGAAAATATTGAGAAATCAGTTGCTTTTTGACGTAAATCATGGTAGAATGGAAACAATCAAAATAAAACAACACAATCAAACATAAGGAGGATCATTCTCATGGCTATTAACGAGTATGAAATCAAAAAACAGATCTGCGACATCGGCAAACGCATTTATGACCGGAACATGGTTGCTGCAAACGACGGAAACATTTCCGTAAAACTGAACGACAATGAATTCCTTTGCACCCCGACCGG
>OLNW01002314.1_pt1 | contig 16654 bp, 18 predicted proteins | sample 1672121 | NCBI WGS metagenome assembly OLNW01 (sample SAMEA3136648, study PRJEB25190) | human gut metagenome
TCCCCCTCACCCGCCGCTTAGTGCTCCGCGCACTTGAAGCGGGGGAATGCTTATCCGCGTTCAATATAACATGTACTTCTAATGATTGCAATCCATTAGCTTATGTTTTTTCATCCTCGGTCATCATTGAGCATATACAGCAGTGCATTGACAATGCAGGCAGCGATGTTGCTTCCGCCTTTCCGACCGGCGGCGACAATGTAGGGGACATCGGTGTGCATGATCAGTTCTTTGGACTGGACCACGTTGACGAAGCCCACGGGGACGCCGATGATGAGTTCCGGGTTCAGTTTCTTGTCCTCGATGAGCTCATAGAGGCGGACCAGAGCCGTCGGAGCGTTTCCAACGGCGAAAATCAGGGGCTTTTCAAGGGTCAGGGCCTTGTCCATGCTGGCGGTGGCCCGGGTGGTTCCCTCGGCTTTCGCTCTGGCAGCCACATCTTCATCGGACATGAAGCAGCAGACCTCGCCGCCGTAGCGGGCCAGCGCCCGTTTGTTAATGCCTGCCCTGGCCATCTGGGTGTCGGTCACGATCCAGGCGCCATTTTTGATGGCGTTCAGGGCTTTTTCCACCGCGCCCTCGGAGAAACGGAGATTCTTCGCATAATCAAAATCCGCACTCGTATGGATGCAGCGCTTGACGATCAGCTCGGTTCCGGGAATCAGCGGCGTATCGCCCAGTTCCTCTGTGATGATCTCAAAACTTCTTTTTTCAATGTCTCTCGGAAGGACATTTTCCAGTTCTACCTTCATCTTCTATTCCTCCAGTCCCTTTTCCAGAATCTCATAGATCTTTTCCATATCAAGGTGCGCTCGCAGGCCCTCGGCCAGCTTGTCATACTGACTTTCCTTGAAGGCCGTAAAATCGATCGATGCCACGGAAGACATATCGATACCTTTCCGCTCGCCCAGAGCCATGACAATGGTCTTCACCACGCCTTCTTTGTCAAAAACGCCGTGAACGTAGGTGCCATAAATGTTGTCATGGCAGGCTCCGTCCAGCTTTTCTTCCGCCGTACCGGCAGCCGCATGGTTGCAGATCTTTGTGGAGGCCTGACAGCCCTCTTTTCTCGTGGTGGCTCCCATATGGATTTCGTAGCCCTCGATAGCGACACCATTCAGCGATTTCAGCACGCCGGAAAGTCCCTCAAAGCTTCCGGTCACTCTGGTTCTCATCTTTTCTCCCTCGAAAACCGTGTCGATCGGCAGAAGGCCCATACCGCGGATCTCACCCCCCGCCTCCACGCCCATCGGGTCTTTGAGGCTCTCTCCCATCATCTGATAGCCGCCGCAGACGCCAAAGATCACGGTTCCGGCCCCGGCTTTCTTGAGAATCGCCGCTTCCAGACCGTTCTGGCGCATCCAGAGCAGATCCTCCATCGTGTTTTTCGTTCCCGGAAGGATAATCATATCCGGATTCTTAAGCTCCGCCGCGTTCTGCACATAGCGGAGGGACACGCCCTCGATACCCTCGAAGGGGTTGAAATCCGTAAAGTTGGAAATTCTCGGTACCCGGATCACGGCGATATCGATAAGAGCCGTCTCCTGGCTTCCGTGAAAACGCTCCGTCAGGCTGTCCTCGTCGTCCAGCTCCAGCTGCATATAGGGAGCCACGCCGACCACCGGAATGTGAGCCAAATCCTCCAGCATCTCGATGCCCGGGTCCAGAATCGTCTTGTCTCCCCGGAATTTGTTGATGACGAGACCTTTCACCATCTTCTTTTCTTCCTCGGTGAGAAGCATCACCGTCCCGACGAGCTGGGCAAAGACTCCGCCCCGATCGATATCTCCCACCAGAAGCACCGGCGCTTTCGCCATTTTTGCCATACCCATGTTGACCAGATCGTCCTTCTTGAGATTGATCTCCGCCGGACTTCCCGCACCCTCGATGACGATGATATCATACTCGGCTGCCAGGTGGTCGAAGGCCTCCTGCACCTTCGGAATCAGCTGTTTTTTGAAGGCGAAATACTCTCTCGCCGGCATATTTCCCAGGACTTCCCCATTTACGATCACCTGGGAGCCCACGTCGTTGGTAGGTTTCAGAAGGATCGGGTTCATGTAGACACTGGGCTTGATTCCTGCGGCCTCCGCCTGCATGACCTGGGCTCTTCCCATCTCGAGCCCCTCCTCTGTGATGAAGGAGTTTAAGGCCATATTCTGAGACTTAAAGGGCGCTACCTTATAGCCGTCCTGCTTGAAGATCCGGCAGAGGCCCGCCGCCAGAAGACTTTTTCCGGCGTTGGACATCGTGCCCTGGATCATAATCGTTTTTGCCATATCGATTTCCTTTCCTTTGTAAAAAAATCAGCTCAAGACTTCCGCGAAAGCCCGCATCAGCGCCTCGTTTTCCCTGTGGCCTCGGACCGCAATGCGGAAATATCCTTTCTTCAGGCCTCGGTAATTGCTGCAGTCCCGGATCAGGATGCTTTTCGCCAGCAACTTTTCTGCCAGATCTTCCGGCGCCTTGAAAAAGATAAAATTCGCTCTCGCCGAAAAGACCGTAAGCCCCAGTTTCCGCATCTCGTGCTCCAGAAAGCTTCGTTCCTCCCGGATCACGGTCCGCACTTCATACACATAAAACTCTTCTTCCAGGGCAGCCTCACCGGCCACCTGGGCCAGCGTGGAGACGCTCCAGGGCTGCATGACAGAGCGCATTTTTTCCCGGATTCTCTCATTGGCCGTCATACAGTAACCGAGCCGGAGGCCGGGCATCGCATATATTTTCGTAAAAGCATCCAGAATCACGAGATTCGGATACTGTTCGAGATAAGGCTTCATCGTGACCGCTTCCGCGTCATCCAGAAACTTATTGAAACACTCGTCCACGACAAGCAGGCAGCCACATTCCCGGCACCGCTCCGCCGCCGCGATCAGAAACGCCCGGTCCACAGTTCCTCCTGTGGGATTATTCGGATTGCACAGGAAAACCATATCCAGCTCTTCCGTGATGTTCTGAAAGTAATCCTCCTGATAGGCAAACCCCTGCGCTTCTTTTAATTCATAAAAAGAAAGCTCACAGCCTGCGCCCGAAAGGGCCTGCTCATACTCTGCAAAGCCCGGCGCGGCCACCAGAGCCCGCTTCGGTTTAAGCCCGTTTGCCAGGGCAAAAATAAGCTCCGCCGCTCCGTTTCCACAGAGGATAAAATCTGCCGGAATCCCTTCCTTCTCGGAGAGCATCGCCCGGAGAGAGCGGCATTCCACATCCGGATAATGTACCAGCCGGTCCAGAGAAGCCAGGATAGCCTCTTCAGACCGCTTCGGAATCCCCAAAGGGCTGATGTTGGCAGAATAATCCATCTCTATGTTTCTTGAATATATATCTCCGCCATGCTTATGTTTTTTCATTCTTTTCTCCTTTTTATGCCCAGAGCACCAGAAACTTCACGAGGGAAAATACCAGCAGTGACAGGAGCGCCGTCGCATAGAGAAGCTGGTTGGCTCTCTTGATATCCTCGTACTCCACTGGTCTTAAATCGTCCCCGATCGTGGGTTTCTTGTAGAGTTTTCCAAAATACCAGGCATCTCCTGCCAGCTGCACCCGAAGAGCTCCCGCCATGACGGCTTCGGTCTGGGCGGAATTGGGGCTGGCGTGATTCTTCCGGTCCCGCTTGAAAATCTTCCAGGCGTTTGCCCGGTCAAGGCCTATAAAACCGGAGGCCAGCACCATGAGAATGCCGGAAAGCCGGGCCGGGATGAAATTCACCACATCGTCCAGCTTCGCCGCAAAACGGCCAAAATACAGGTACTTGTCGTTCTTGTAGCCCACCATGGAGTCCATGGTATTGATGGATTTGTAGAACCAGCCGAAAACAGCCCCGCCGATCGCCATGAAAAGCATCGGGGCAATGATGCCGTCGGAAGTATTTTCCGCCACGGTCTCTACCGCCGCCTTGGTCACGCCTTTTTCATCCAGCACCGCCGTGTCCCGGCCCACGATCATTGAGACGGCATAGCGGCTTCCCTCAAGGTCGCCTGCTGCCAGCTTGTCATAGACCTTCATGCTCTCATCCTTCAGAGACTTGGTGGCAAGAAGCCAGTAGCAGAGGATCATCTCCACCACAAATCTCGCCTGGACGCACCAGAGGCCTGCAAAATAGAGAAGCAGCGCCGGCACCGCCGTCGTCACGGCCATAACAAGGACTGCCATGAGAGTGCCGCCGGCCAGCTCGCCTTTTTCCGTTTTCGGGAAAATTTTCCGGATCACTTTCTCCAGGAAAGAAATCAGCGCCCCTACCAGCCGCACGGGATGATAGAGAAAATGCGGATCCCCGATGAGAAGATCCAGTAAAAAGCCCGCCAGAAGGGCCAATAGTGATATCATACGTTTTTACTCCTTTGACGGACACAGGCTTCCAAAAATTCCAGGGCCAGCGCCGGATTGCTGTAATAATAAAGATGCGGGAAACCGAACAGCTGAGTCTCAGTTCCATGAATGCAATCCCAGGAACGCTTTCTTAAGGGCTTTTTCGCATGGAAATCGGTCCCGCAGGAAGTGCTGTCAAAATAGTGGAACTCATGGGCTCTCAAGACACCGACGTCCTGTCCCAGGAATTTTCTGTCCTCCGCATTTCCCGTGAGCTCGATGTAGCCGAAACGCCCCAGTTTTTCCGTCTTATAAGCCCTTCCGTCGATGACGTCCGCCATCTCCCAGGCGTTCCCTTCCATATCCTCCATCGTGGTGTGAAGATACATGAAACCACCGCACTCCGCCAGACAGGGGAAGCCGTTTTTCAGGCGATCTCGGATTTCCTGTCTCATGGACGTTCTCTGAGAGTTCCCGTGCGGAAAGCTCCGGATAGCCACCGTAGAGAAGAAGGCCGTCGCAGTTTTCGGGAAAATGTTTGTCGTGGAGAGGGGAGAAAAAGGTGATTTCTGCTCCCAGTTCTTTTAAGAGGCCCAGATTATCTTCATAGATAAAGCAGAAGGCTTCGTCCTTGGCCACGGCGATACGGGGCCTGTGGACACAGACGCTAGCGACTTCCGGGGAGGAGAGAATTTTTTTCAAGGTTGCCGGAAGTCCTGCATCGTCCTCTGTTTCCGTTGAAACTGCCGGGTTCCGGCTGTCAGCATTTCTGTCGGCAACCTCCAATTTTTCCGTCTCCCCCGCCAGCTCAATCAGTCCGTCGATATCCAACGATTTCTCCAGCATCTCCGCCAGATGCTCAAATTTCTCGGAGAGCTCTTTTACCTCATCCGGGAGCACCAGCCCCAGATGACGGCTCTCCAGATTCAGCTCCGTAAGCTTCGGCACATAGCCAAAAACCCGGATGCCGAGTTCCTCCTCCACCCGGCTTTTCACCTCCGGATAGAGCATCGGGGACATGCGGTTCAGGATCACACCCTTGATATGGCTCTCTTTTTTATAGGTAAGAAAACCTTTGATCTCTGCCAGTGCGGAAAGGCTCATACCGCGAGTATCCACGATCAGAACTGCCGGTGTCTTCGTCACTGCCGCCAGATCATAGGCGCTGGCCTTCGTGTCGATACCGCCCAGACCGTCATAGTAGCCCATGACGCCTTCCACCACGGAGATATCCGTATCCTCGGCTCCCCGCTTCATCAGATAACGGGTCGTCTCCTCATCACTAAAAAAGGTATCGAGATTCCGGGATTTCGCTCCCAGCACCCGAGAATGAAACATGGGGTCGATGTAGTCCGGGCCGCATTTAAAGGAGGAGACCCGAAGCCCCCGTTTTCTTAAAGCCGCCAGGATTCCGCAGGTCACAAGGGTCTTTCCGCTGCCGCTTTTCGGCGCGGTCAGAAGAAACCGCGGAGTATTGTTTTTACTCATCTTCCTCCCCCTTTCCGGTGCAGGAGATCACATAGACCGGATTCTGCCCCATCATCATATGGTACCTTCCGATCTCTTTTGACTCTCCGATCATGGCCGTCACAATGTCGCTGTCCGTCACAGGAAGACTTTTCAAAGCTTCCAGAGCTTCTGCCACGGTCTCCAGCGCGATCGCATTGATGACAAACCGCACCCTCGGATTTTTCTCAAGAGCCGCCTCCATAATGCAAATCAGATTGCCGGAGGAACCGCCGATAAACACATGGGTCGGCGCAGGCAGCTCCTTTAAGGCCTCCGGCGCCAGCCCCGGAACGATCGTCAGGTTGTCGAGGGCAAATTTCCGCCGGTTTTCCTCCAGAAGTTCTACCGCTTCATCCTTTTTCTCAATGGCCCAGACCTCGCCTCTCGGACACTGTCTTGCCATCTCGACCGAAACGGAACCGGTTCCGGCTCCCACATCCCAGCAGATGGAATCTTCCTCAAGAGCCAGCTTGGAAAGAGAAATGCTCCGTATGCCCTGCTTCGTCATCGGTACCTTTGCCCGGAGAAATACATCGTCGGAAAGACCGTGGGTCGTGAGTTTTTCCGGCGTTTCGTTGACCAGAAGCACCACGGAGAGAGGATCAAAAAGCTGTCCTTTCAGACTCTCCGGCGTTCCTTCCGTGATCTGTTCTTCCGGGTAGGAAAGGCGCTCGCCCACATAGATTTTCACCTCATCCATTCCATAAGAGAGAAGCTTGTCGCAGATCTTCGCGATGCCATCTTTTTCACCCACCAGGGCAAAAACCTTTCGGTTCCGCTTGACGGCTCCGATCAGGTTCTGCTTTCTTCCGTGGACGCTCATGAGACAGACATCCTCCCACGCAAGATGAAGCTTCCCTAAGAAATAGACCACGGAGGAAATGCCGGAATAGACCTCGATCTTCTCCCCTTCAAAGGCTTCGTAGAGCTTCTTGGCTCCGCTGTAAAAGCCCACATCCCCGGAGAGAAGAATCGCCGCTCTCTCATACTCCGGATGAGCGTAGACGTAATCCCGGATCTCCGTGGGCCGGTAGGAGACAAATTTCGGTTTGCCATAGCTGTCGGTCTCCTCCAGCATCCGTCCCGCGCCGATGAGCACATCCGCCTCCCGGATGGCCCGCTCTGCCTCCAGCGTCCGATTTGCCGGATTTCCCATGCCGATGCCGATGAGGCTGATCGCCCTTTTCGCCGGAATGGCATAACGCTCCATCAGAAGATGCTTCACCTCAAGGAAGGATTTTCCTTCGGTGCCCGGCTCCTTCGGCCGGCCGATGAGAATGACTTTGGCTCCGGCTTCTCTGGCGGAGAGAAGCTTTTCCTCAAAACCACCCACTTTGCCGGAGTCTTTTGTCACCAGATAAGCCGCGTCAAACTGCTTCAGCATCGCGGTGTTCAGCTCTTTGCTGAAGGGTCCCTGCATGCAGATGAGGTGTTTTCCCACGAACCCCAGGGAAGCCGCCATTGTAGCCACCTCCGGTGTCGAAAGCACCCGGGCATAGAGGCGTTTTTCAAAATCCGGAAGAGCCGTGAAGGCTTTCAGCTCCTTGCTTCCTGTCGTCAGAAGCACGTTGCCCTCCGTCTGTTTCAGATACTCCACGGCTCCCGCCGTGTCCTCCACGAAAATACAGTCCGCCGTGTCTGTACTCTGCTCTCTCAAGAGGCGGATGTACTCGGTGCCAGTATGGGTACAGGCCTCACGGATATTTTCCGAAACCACCACCGCGTAAGGGTGGGTTGCATCCACCACGGTTCCGATCTCTTCCTCCCGGAAAAAAACTTCCATTTCGCCCTCTTCCATCCGTCCCTGATGAATTTTCAGGAAAGGTCCGGGTGAGAGAAGGGTCTCACCGTACTCCGTCGCCACGGAAATCTCGGCCTCGACCTCTCTTTCACTCAGAAATTCTGCCAGCTCCCGTCCTTCCGTCGTTCCTGCAAAAATCAGAATCTTACTCTTCTTTTCCATGTCTGTACCCTCTCGGAGTAACCATCTTTCCGTTGATCTCTTTTGTCATGGAGTTGCCTACAAAAACTGTGGTAAACATATCCACCTGGGTATCCCGAAGCTCCTGTAAGGTCAGAATGCGATACGTCTCGCCTTCCCTGCCGATGTTCTGCACCAGACCACAGACGGTCTCCGGAGCCTTGTGCTGAAGCATGAGATCGCAGGCTTTCTGGAGATAATCCTTTCTCTTATGACTGGAGGGATTGTAAAGGCAGATGACAAAGTCCGCCTCGCTGGCCAGAAGCAGCCGCTTCTCAATTTTTTCCCAGGGGGTCAGAAGGTCGCTTAAGCTGATCAGGGCAAAATCGTGAATTAGGGGCGCGCCGAGCACTGCCGCTCCGCCTGTCGCCGCCGTCACGCCGGGGATCACCTCGACTTCCACCTCCGGATAGTCCACGCCGATCTCCAGCATCAGGCCGGACATGCCGTAAACGCCGGCGTCTCCGCTGCAGATCATCGCCACGGTCTTTCCTTTTTTCGCCTCCTCGAAGGCCAGGACGCAGCGATCCACTTCCTTTCTCATGGGAGTGGTGAGGAATTCCTTGTCTGCAAAATGCGCCTTCACCAGATCCACATAAACCGTATAACCAACGATCGTATCGCAGGATGACAGGGCGTTGGCTGCCCGCATCGTCATCTGTTCATATTCTCCCGGGCCAATGCCCACCACATAGATCTTACTCAAATTCAACGCTCCATTCTTTCACAGCCAGCGCCACGGTGACGCCGTTTCCCGCTGCTTTTTTCTGTATAAGTTTTCCGCCGTCACTCAAAAGAACGGCGCTTCTCTCGCACACATTATCCACCCCGGCCACGTTTTTCACGAAGGACGAGGGGGTAAAATCTCCTTCCGCTTCGGAGAGCTCCTCCGCAGAATAGGTCTGAAAATCCAGTCCGTACTTTTCGCAAAAAGCCAAAATCCCCGGTTCCTCCGCCTTGAGATCGACGCTGGCCGCTCCCATCAGGCTGTGGATGGAAAGGCGGTTCCGGGAAAGAGCTTCCAGGACTGCCTCCTCGATGGCAGCCTCCTCTTTTCCTTTCCGGCAGCCGAGCCCTAAGGCCACAATCTTCGGAATCAGATGAAGGGTACAGGGAAACGGATGAAACGTTTCGTTCAGGGCAATGACAATGCCCGTTTTCCCCTCAAAGGGTTCCGTTCCCTTCAAAAGCTCCAGCTCCTCCGGCATCTCGCCCAGAATCGGGAAATCTGTCACCAGGCCGATCTTTTTCTCATCCAGCACATCAGCAGAGACCTGCTTTGCCGCCTTCATATCCGCGATCCAGAGCTTCTGCTTCTTCGCGAACACATCCACAGCAAAACGGCCGTTGACGTCGGTGGCTGTCGTGATCACCGGAATCGCTCCCGTGAGGTTGGCAAGCTTTCCCGCCAGCTCATTGGCCCCGCCGATATGGCCGGAGAGCAGAGAAATCGCAAAAATGCCCTTTTCATCCATAACCACCACCGCCGGGTCTTTTCTCTTATCCGCCACAAAGGGCGCAATGCTCCGGACGGCGATGCCCGTCGCTCCGATAAACAGCAGAGCATCCTGACTTTCAAACATTTTCTCCGTCCAGTCATGAAGAGAAGTCGTCAGTGGAGAAAGCCCGGCGCTTTCCGCATATTTTGCCAGAGCCGTACTCTCCACCTCGATGCCTTCCCGGCTCAAAAGCTCGCTCACGGACCGGTTCAGTCTGCTTCCCCGCTCGGTGAAGCTGATGACTGCCAGTTTCATTTTGTCGCCTCCCGGAACTCTGTAGTGAAGGCCGGATTATAAAGCTTGGAACGGTTGTAGTGGCTGTGAGTCACCACATCGCCGATGATCATCAGAGCTGTCTTCGTGATGTTGTTCTTTTTCGCTGTCTCTGCCAGGGTTCCCACTGTGCATACAAAGGCTCTCTCATCCTCCCAGGTAGCCTTGTATACAATAGCCGCCGGCGTGTCTTTTGTATACCCGCCGGCGATCAAGCGCTCGGAGAGTTTTTCCAGCATACCGGTACTCAAAAATACCACCATCGTCGCATGGTGAGAAGCCAGAGAGGCGATCTCCTCTTTTTCCGGCACCGGGGTTCTTCCGGCCATGCGGGTGATGATGACGCTCTGGGAAACGTCCGGCAAAGTGTATTCAAGATTCAGGGCGCTGGCAGCTCCGCAGAAAGAGCTAACACCGGGACAGTAATCGTAGGCAATGCCTTTTTCATCCAGCACATCCATCTGCTCGCGGATTGCTCCGTAAAGGCAGGGATCTCCGGTGTGAAGCCGGACCGTCATAAGGCCGTCTTTTTCCGCCTCAAACATAACGTCCAGCACTTCCTCCAGCGTCATCGTGGCGCTGTTGTAAACCTTACAGCCCTCTTTTTTCTCATTCAGAAGCTCCGGATTTACCAGGGAACCGGCATAAATGATCACATCAGCCTCCTGAAGAAATTTCTGTCCGCGGACAGTGATAAGGTCCGGTGCTCCGGAACCTGCTCCTACGAAATGTATCATTCTTTTCCTTCCTCCTTGATAATAATCAGCGAATAATAACCGGCGCTTTCCGGGATCTCTTCCCCGGAAGCATAGATTTTCTCATCCGGCATGCCGCAGTTTTCGATCATCACGGCATTTTTTCCGAAATCTTTCACCTGTTCCTGCACATATTTCATCTGTTTTCCGGCCTTCATCAGCACCTTGGTGCCCGGAAGCTTTAAGGCCTCCTCGATCTGATAGGATGCCGGGATCACATGAAGGGGCTCGCTTCTCTCCACGAGACTCATGTTCATCCGGGCTGCCACCGCGCAGAAAGAGGTGATGCCGCTGACGATGGCCACCGGATACCCTTTCGCCTCGAGGCGCTGGTGTACATACATATAGGTTGAGTAAACGGTAGGATCGCCGAGGGTTAAAAACACGACATTTTTTCCCTGGTCCAGTATTTCAGCCACCCGCTCCGCCGCGCGGTCATAGTTTTCCTTCAGAATCTTTTTATCTTTTGTCATGGGCATGGCAAGGGCCATGAGTGTCTTGTCCGCAAGCTCCGGCACGGCCTGGACCGAGATCTTGTAAGCCACAGTCTCCTTCGGGTCCTCTCCCGGAAGGGCAATGACCTCGTTTTCCCGGATCAGCCGCACCGCCTTTAAAGTCAGAAGCTCCGGATCTCCCGGTCCGATTCCCACGCCATATAAGGTTCCTTTCATGTTGTTCCTCCTTCATTTTTGCCCGTACGAAAATGCTGGAGCATTTCCTGGGCTCCTTCGGTTTCCCCTAAGAAACCGTGCTCATTGGAAAAAAGAATCGCCTCCGTCGGAAAGGCCTCCCCGATCCGATGCTGGAGATAGTAATGCACCCGGGGTATGATCTCCGCCATAGTCTTTTCCAGAAGATTTTTCTCCTTTAAAATGCCGATGGCCTCCACAGTCGTGATGGTCTCGAGAAGCCGCTTTGCCGTCTCAAGATCCGCTCCCGCCCGGATGGCCGCCGCCGTCATGAGTTCCGCCCGGGAATCAGCGCAGCGGGAATGGGTATTCATGATACCGCGGAAAACTTTGATGAATTTTCCTATATCCGCCACAAAAAGAATCCCTTTAATGCCGAGATTCACCGCGTAGTCCAGGGTCTCCCCCACATAGTTGCTGCATTTAACGGAATTTTCCACGTCCACGTCCGGATAGGTGCTGACAAAAGCCGCCCCATAGTTTCCCGGTGTGACAAGAAGATAATCTCCGCTCTCTTTTCGCAAACGCATCTCCGCATGGATGCTGGCAATCAGGGCATCTTCGCTCATGGGCACCACAATGCCGCTGGTCCCGAGAACGGAAATGCCTCCTATAATTCCAAGTCTTGGATTAAAGGTCTTTTTCGCCACCTCTTCCCCGCCGGGAATCGAGATCACCACGGAAAAACCGCCCGCATAACCGAAGGCATCCGCAACGTCCTCCACAGCTTCCCGGATCATGGTACGCGGCATCTTGTTGATGGCAGCCGCTCCCACAGGCTGTTCCAGGCCTTTTTTTGTCACCCGGCCCACGCCTCTGCCTCCGTCAATATCCACGCCGCTTTCCTTTTTCTTACACACCGCAGCGTAGACCAGAAGGCCATGGGTGGCATCCGGGTCGTCCCCGCCGTCCTTTCGGACCGCACAGGAAACCTCCTCCGTCCCCTGATGGATATCCAGAATCTCCAAATGGAGCAAAATCCCCTTCGGGGTCATAAGATCGATGTTTTCCACTTTTTCTCCGGTCAGGAGCATCCGCGCCGCCGCCTTTGCAGCAGCCGCCGCGCAGGAGCCGGTGGTGTAGCCGTACCGGAGTTTTTTGTTGTTTTTGATCACATAGTAATCTTCCAGTCCATTCTTCATGGATTGCTCCCACCTTTCCCATAAAAACCGTTTTCATTATATTATGCGGGGGTTTTGCTGTCAACAAGAGGGCATAAGAAAAAGACTGCCGCAGCAGCCTTTCTTATGCGTCTTTTTTCCCAAATTTTGTAGAGGTAACTTTCCTCGGTTTCTCTGCCTCTTTCTTGTCCCAGGGCAGAACGTCCCCCGGTTCTTTCAGGTATTCGAGGATCTGCCAGATCCCTTCTCCCGTATAAGAGCTCACCCGGAAAACCGTCTCGCAGCCGCAAAGCCGAAGCCACCGCTCCGCCTGATCCGGATTGGCCCTCGGCGCGTCGATCTGGGTCACGATCCCGATGACCGGTCGCATGGACTGGGCCACGATGTTCGGCGGAAACAGGGAATAAGGCTCCTCCGCGTTGATGACCAGACCCACCACGTCCGCCTCATAGGAATAGAGGGCCAGGGCATAACCCAGACGGTTGGTCTCCGCGTACTCTCCCGGCGTGTCAATCACCACGTCAAAATGGTTCACATACTGTGTCTTGTGATAATGGAGCGTATCTCCTTTCAGTGCCTGGCGAAGGGTGGTCTTTCCACATTCACTGCGCCCCATGAGGATGATCTTTTTCATCAGGTTCTCGTCACTTCACAGATCGTAAAGCCGAGCTTCTCTTTGAGATAGAGATTGATCTCGATGATGGCGTTTTCCACCTCCGCCACCTTTCCCGTAAAGAGCAGGGTGCCGCTGAAACGATCGATAAAGCCCATGTCAATGTTGGCTTTCTTCATGGCGATATCCGCTGCGATGACGGAAATCTCTGCCGGGCTCAGGCTTAAGATGCCGATGGCAGCCCGGTTATAATCCAGCTTCGGATCAAGCCCCAGCTTCCGGTAAATAATAGGGTCCGGACTTGCAATCACATGGGCCAGCGTCACCTGTTTGCCGGGAACCAGCTCCTGCACGATTCTCATCTTCTGTTCTCCCTGGGGGATGAAGTCTTCTATATTCATGTTGTTTTGTGCTCCTTTCTCCGGCAGTCGATGCCATCTGTAAAAGAATTTCCATTCTGATAAACCGGCCTGCATGCAGCATTCCGCCGAATTGCTGAAGTATTTGGGATTTATCCGTACGGGCTTTTTGCCCCATTATTATAACTTCATGATACCACGCAATCCAACAAAATACAACAGTGTTTTCTTTTTACAAAGTCTGTGTTATACTGTTGCTATCTTTGGGCGGAGGCCGGCATTTTCGCTTCTGTTCGTACTACCAGGAGGGTATTTTTACCATGAAAAAGATTCTTTTGATCGCCACTGGCGGAACCATCGCTTCCAAATACACCAGCGAGGGACTCTGCCCGCAGATCTCTTCCGAGGAACTTCTAAGCTATGTTCCCACAGCCCGGAAGTTCTGCGAGATCGACACCGTTCAGCCTTTCAATCTCGACAGCACCAACATTAACGCCTCCCAGTGGCTGGCTCTTGCGGCTCTTATCGAGAGAAAGTACGAATACTATGACGGCTTCGTAATCTGCCACGGCACGGATACCATGGCCTACACGGCTGCCGCCCTTTCCTATCTCATTCAGAACAACCGGAAACCCGTCGTCATCACCGGCGCCCAGAAGCCCATCGACCTTCCCATCACCGACGCCCGGGCCAATCTCCTGGACAGTCTCCGTTTCGCTTCCCATGACCGGGCCCACGGAGTCAATATCGTTTTCGGTGGGGAAGTCATCGCCGGCACCCGGGCGAAGAAAGAGCGCTCCAAGAGCTTTAACGCTTTTTCCAGCATCAATTTTCCGCAGATTGCCATCATTCAGGATTCCCGGATCATCTTCTACATCGATGACAAGGACCAGAGTACCACGCCGCTGAAGTTCTGCCACACTTTAAACGACCGGGTCTTTCTCCTGAAACTGATTCCGGGCATCAGCGGTCGGATTCTGGCGGCCCTCTACGATTCCTATGACGCTGTGATCATCGAGTCTTTCGGCGTCGGCGGCCTTCCAAATTACGGGGACGACAGCTTCCATGAGATGATCCAGAAGTTCATCTCCTCTGGAAAAATTGTCATTATGGCGACCCAGGTCACCCACGAGGGCAGCGATATGGAAATCTATCAGGTCGGAAAGGTGATGAAGAATCAGTTTAATCTCATCGAGTCCTACGATATGACCCTGGAAGCCACCGTAGCCAAGACCATGTGGGCCCTGGGCCAGACTGGTGACGTGGCCGCTTTCCAGGAGCTGTTCTACAAAACGATCAATCATGATCTCTTGTTCTGGGATGGGGAGGAAAACCGGAATTAAGCGGGGTTTCAGAGCTTCTTTTTGAAAGACAGGTATGATCATTTCGTATAATCCGCGATCTTCAGTTTCCTGCCGTCCAGAACTGCTTCCGTCAGCTGGTTGCCGTTTTCGTAGACCAGCTTTAAGGAGAAAACCTGATAGTTTTCATTCAGAAGTTTGAAAAAGATCTTGTCTCCTTCCCAGAGGTTGAGCTTATGGATCTCGTCCTTTCTGACCCATTCGAGCGTTCCCTCGGGGCAGTCCGTGAGCTTTCCTTCATAGCCTGTGGCCGTGTAAAGAAAAATGCACTCGGATTCCCAGGGATCGCAAATGAAGGTAAGCACACCCCGGAGACGGTAATCCGTAAGCGTCAGGCCGGTCTCCTCCCGGGCTTCTCTTAAAAGGCAATCTTCGGGGCTTTCGCCTTTTTCAAATTTTCCACCGATGCCAATCCATTTGTCTTTGTTGACATCAGCTTTCTTCTTGATGCGGTGAAGCATGAGATAGCTGTCGGCGTTTTCTATGTAGCAGAGGGTTGTGAGGAGCATGGTTGAAAAGTCCTTTCTCTTATGAAAATTATATTGATAAAGATTGATACTAAACGCTGCTTTCATTATTTACCGTAAAACACCGGTTTTTCTGCCACTTTACTCAATTCTGGTCTTATTGAATATGTATACACGCTTAAAGATTTCGACGATAATTCCATATCATGATTGTCTGTCCACAATTCACATTTAAGGTCGGATGTAAGTCACTCGTAAAAGTGTCTGCATTGTACGGTCCAAGATCTGCATCGATGCCGCGAATCGCCATATTCATTTTTGCCATTTTCCAAGTATCCGGGTTAGCTTCCTGTCCATAAACAGAAATTGCACCTCTTTTATGGCTATGTGCTTCAATAAATTTTTCACTCTGTACAAACATACCGCCAGAACCACAACAACAATCATATACCCGGCAGTTATCAAAGGGGCGAAGAATGGAAACCAATGTTTTTACAACGCTGGACGGCGTATAAAATTCTCCACCACCGACACCTTCTTTTTCAGCAAACTGAGCTATACAATATTCATAGGTACGACCAAGAAGATCTTCGCTTGCTTCCGTATCACTCATATCAATATTATTTGTAAAGATATCAACAACATCACCTTTCATACTCCTTAAAGTCCCCCGGCACCGCTGCCTCAATCACCAGTTTTTCTCCCGTAACCGGATGATGCAATATCAACTTCCACGCATGCAGCGCCGCCCGCGAAAATCCCCCGCACGTTTTCCCATACAAAGGATCACCCAGCAGCGGATGCCCGATTCCCGCCAGATGCACCCGGATCTGGTGTGTCCGGCCGGTAGTGATGTGAACTCGGAGAAGAGCCGCATCCTGAAACTGCCTTTCAACTCTCCAGTAAGTATGAGCTTTCTTCCCATCTGTCGGATTCACTTCCATCCGAATCGGACTGCTCCCCGGCACCTGGCTGATGGGAAGGTGAATCTCCCCAGTCTTTTCCGCAAAATACCCTTCCGCCACTGCCAGATATTCCTTCTCATACCGCCCCCGCTCCCGTTCCTCCGAAAGCCTGGCCGCCGCCAGTTTCGTCTTGGCAAAAAGCACGGCCCCGGAGGTGTCCTTATCCAGCCGCCCGATGGAACGCAAAACAGGCACTTCTCCCTTTTTCTTAAAATATCCCATAAGCAAATTGGCCAGAGTGTCCTGATAATGCCCACCGGAAGGATGCACAAGAATCCCCTCCGGCTTGTTCACCACAATGAGATCTTCATCCTCATAAAGAACAGAGATTGTCCCTTCTGTAGGAATTAGCTGAGAGGAACTTTTCCCTTCCTCTTCCACACTGAGCTCCAGAAGATCCCCCGGCAGAAGCCTCTCAGTCACTCTTCTCCGTTTTCCATTCACCCGGATTCCATCCTCCCGGAACTTCAATGCGCTGATCTGCTTCCTCGAAAATCCCAGTTTTGCCTTTAAAAATTTTTCTATTGTTGTGTTTTCTTCTATCTGATAAGTAAGGATACGTTTCATAAATGATTATTTGTTTCAGTCAATACTCAATCTTCCAGTTAATTTACTTCCATCTTCTGTTCTTTGCATCTTAACCGCGCAATGCTGGAGCTGTACTATTTCTCCAATGTCTACACTGATTCTTTTATTTTCCCAGTGACCCTCACATGACTAAAGTCACATGCTTCCAGACGCTTTAGGCGTCAGACTA
>OLNW01002332.1_pt1 | contig 16565 bp, 26 predicted proteins | sample 1672121 | NCBI WGS metagenome assembly OLNW01 (sample SAMEA3136648, study PRJEB25190) | human gut metagenome
ATGAGAGAAGTATATGGACTGGATCCAGCAATGGCAAAGTAACTTAATAAACAAAATGGGGTGGCTCCGTTAGTCCGGACTGGCGGCTCTGCCGCACCGTAATATTCAGATATGAAGCAGATACAGGAAAAATTAACAAAACAGGGATGTATTGTAGTTTCAATAGGGGATTATGGCAAGGAGTCACTTACCATGAGAATGGATAAAATTGATCTTGCAGAAGAGCTGTTTGTTATCAATCCTATATGGCAGGTAGCAGATATTACCTGGGCAGACATTTGCTATGCCCATATGACCAGGAAAGGTGTCAGTTCACTGGAATCTTTGTCTTACCGGGAAATTCAAGATAAAGAAAGAGATTTTCTGTTCCAGGCAGAAGGACTGGCTCAGAAACAGTTGGAAATGGCTCAGCATAATGATTATCTGGATAAAAGGGATTTTGTTTCTTTTTCTTACAAAGGTCACACTGTTTACGATCCATGGATCCGGGAAGATATGCAGGACAAGCCGTTTGCCTGGAACTTGCATGAAGATTCAAAAGCAGGCGTAAATCCATTTGAATATTATGGAAAGAAAACTGCTGCAAGATTTATAGTTGAAATTGTGGAGAAAAACCAATGAATACAGATTGGGAAAAATTATCGCCTCTACAGCTTGGACAATTTGGGGAATATTATGCAAAAATAGAATTTGCCTCCTATGGATATGATGTATATACTTCAGAAGTGGATGACCATGGAGTGGATTTTATTGCAAAAGACAAGGATACTGGGATTTTCTATGAAGTTCAGGTAAAGTCTCTGTATAAGAGCAATTATAGTTATATCGATAAGAAAAAATTGGTTCTAGATGAGCAGCATCTGGTCTGCGTTCTGCAGTTTGTCCGCAATCAGCTTCCAAAGGTATACGTGATTCCTGCTCCCGCTTGGAAACATCCAAATGCAGCACTTCCTGATTATGAGTATGATGATCCAAAATTAAAAAGTAAACCTGAATACGGAATCCGGCTGGCAGAGAAAAATCTTCCATTAATTGAAAAATATAAGGCAGAAAAATTTCTTCAAAAATGAGAGAATAGAAAAAGACAGGGCTTTATGCTCTGGCTCTCGTTTTCATAAGCTGTTAATATACTCCAATAATTCAATTGTTTCTTCCGGAGTCAGATGGTACTCCGGCTCCATACATAATTGCAGAAGAATGCTTTGATCAAAGAAATTTTTAATTTTCAGAATAACAGAATCTAACATAAGCGAAGTTTCCTCCTTCCATAACATCCATTGTACCAGTTGTGCGCACATCTCACAATGAATAACATTGCCAATAATTATAATACAAAAAGGGAATTGTTTTCTGGAAAATCAAGAAAATAGATTGACTTTTCCAAGGATTCTGTTAGAATAGCAGTATAAATATTTACAACCAAATACGCATTAGCATGATGGATTACTTTTCAAGGGCTTGGTGCGTCATATTGAGAAACTGTACTGAGCTTAATGAACATGAGCTCAGTTTTTTATTTCTCAAAAGCCCTGTAATCCATCCTAATGCGGAGTTGGAACTGCGTATAGTTTCCCAACAGAGACCTGCTGCTTCTGACAACAGCAGGGGATGGCAACCGACAGCCGGAAACTAAAAATCGTAGTTATCAATGGAGGTAAATGTTTATGAGGAAATTTGAATTTGCAAATATTGTATGTGAAGTATCCGTTACTGAAAACTATAAAATGTTCTCTGAAGTAACATGTGAGTATGAAAAAGATACAGTTGCTTATGCAGTGGAACGTTTCTTCTGCCACAGCAGCCGTTTCCGCCGGGAATGCACTCTGGAGAGCTGGGAGATCCGTACTTCAAAGGGAAGAGAAAGAACCCATAAGTTTTCTTACCTGATTCCATCAGTTCTTCTGGAACTTCCAGGTAACTGGACTAGACTGACAGGAGAAATCAATACCATTGGTGTAAAAGTATGGAAAGTGGAACTGCTTTTGGAACATCCTTGTTTTCAGGAAACAATGCCGCGAAAGGTAAGCTAAAAAGGAAGTTATGATTCATATTAATCGGATCTCTAACATTGATGTATCAGCCTATGATGAGGTTTGGTGGATTGTCCGTTCCCCGGATAGTCCACCAGAAGAAGAAAAACTGGTCCAGTCCCTGGCTCCGTCCAGTGAACTGTTCTTGAAATACCGGAAAGCTTTCCATGCGGGACAGTTTGGTTTGGAATTTTTCCAGAAAGAATATGTCCCACAATTTATTGCAGAACTATCGAAAAACGAAGAAGCGAAGGCAGATCTGGATTATTTGTGCGAAGAGGGCAGCAGAAGAAGTATTGTTCTCGGATGCTATTGCGAGAATGCGGCACTTTGCCACCGAGGCATCATTGCAGGGATACTGCTTGGAATGGGGGCTGATATTCAGGCGGACCCAGAATACCGGAAATACTATGAGCTGTTTCAAGAATATATCTGACACAATGAGACAGGAAGAAGGCACCTCCAGAACAGAGGTGCCTGTATAAACCATCTTATTATATATTATGTTTGACTAAATCAACTACTTACCTAAGACGTGTCAGGTAGTTATCTTCTATAATACTATTTGCGACCTCGTCATCCAAGCCATATTTTCCATGCATGGCCCTTACCAGGTCATCCGCAGCCTGTTCCCATTTCTTTTGCTCATCCCAGGTGCGTGCATCCGAATGCTGCCTATGGATAAGGTCAGCCTCTTCTTTCAGTTTGTAATATTCATCTGATCCATTTCTCAAGAATCCCATAATATAATCCTCCTTTGCAAATATAGCTCATCCAGACAGTTCTGGATTATTAACAAGAAATACATTTCTTTTTGTTGTAGTTATATTAACAGAAAACTGAATTCGTGAAAACAGCCCTTTTCGCATCAGATTGACGCTACATGAGCTGGCATTTTTTATATTTCTACGTACCATTTCAGTTCCTGCTTATCAAACACAATGGTTCCTTCAAAAAATTCCCACTCATCATCGTCATCAAATCTACAGATGTAGCGAATGGTCTTTCCTTCCTGTTTTTCCTGAAGTACTGAAAGATCCAGTGTCTTTCCTCTGTAGTGACAACGGTAAGGTTTTACATGACCATCTGGGTCAAACCAAACGGAAATCGAGATTGGTTCTAATGTTTTACTCATGATTATGCCTCCTGGAGATATAATACTTTGTACAGTTCTAAATATTTTCGATATGTAAGAACTTTTCTGTTAAACTTAAGATATAATCCTACAAATATTGTTGCTTTATGGAAGATTTTTTCGTCTTCCAACTCCGGATTTTCCAAAATAGCAACCATGTCAGGAAGAAATTTGCGCATTGCAGATAATTTTTCTTCCGCATCAGCAGCAGCCCAGATGGTTTCACTTTGGAGATTTTTGTCTTGCAAAAATAGCAGGAAATACATCTGTTGTCTTTTTGTCATCTTTAAAATGTCAATTTCACCCTGAATTGCAGCTTTTTGGAATTCCGCATATTGATTTGGTACAGTAAAAACCGGTCCTGGAACCAGATTTTCTATGATTATTTTGGAAAGAGCCAGAAATTCTTCTACTGTCATATGTTTGCGGTCAAAGACAATCGTACGGTGAATATTTTGCTTCGATGCTCGTTCTTTTGCAATAAGTATGTTTAATTTTTCCATTGTCTGTAATGTATCCATAAGAATCCCCTCCAGTCTTATTTCTTAGTATAATTTTAACAAATAGAATAAATTTTTTATAGACTACCTTTCGTAGCCAGTTGACACCAGAGTTGCAATGTATCATATTGACAGTAAAAATGCAGGATGCTAAAGTGAGTTTATTATATAACGACTAATTTCTACAGGAGGTACCCGGTATGGATAAACTGGAGTTACTGGTTACAAGATATAAAGGATTTCTTCGAAAAGAAAAATATAAAAAAGCAGATAAAAAATTAGACATAATTTTTGTTCAGGCCTGCTATTATGTGGTAAATGAATACCTTGGTTTAAAAGATCAATTCAGAAACCTTTCAGAAGACACAAGTTTTTCTGGTTTCTGTTCGAATTATCTGGAAACCATCGAAAAAAAAAGATAAGCAGTTTGCTGCAATTATCAGAAGTTATCTTTTTCATGAATCCGTTTATGCTATGGAAATAAAATGCAGTAAAAACTGCATGCATAAAACCGCTTTCCGAATTTATGTCACTTCCAGATTTTTACTGTTGGAAGAGCTTTGGCATTATACGTCAAAGAAATATGTAGGGATACTGGTTGAACTGGATAGAAAAACAGAATATTATCATGAGTTCCTGGAACCTAAATATTATGAGGACTGGATAAGATTAGCACTATTTTCTTCATTTATCTGTAATTTAGAAATGGACTTTGACGGATATAGATCTTATTTTTTACATATGGATTACAGATCCTTTCCTTATGAGAGAAAAAATATAAAAGAAGGATTGATTCTGGAAATGGATGCTGAAGGTATCAAAATTAGTACAGACATCCTGGAATTTGGAAGTGCAAATCTGGCAAAAGCTTATAAAAACCGTATCACGTCTATACTTCCCTCGAATATGGTATATAGTTATAAGTACGATATCCTTCCAGAAATTCCAAGCGTACTTTATATGCATCGTAAATTTCTGTTTGGAGAACATTTTTTTGAGGATTTAAAGCAGTTTGATGGGAGAGAACTGGCAAAGATTAACAATTATTTGGAATGTGGGTTAAAAGATTTGTTTGAAACCGTTGTAATTGACTGCGGCAAAATTCGCCAGGAATTGGAAAGAGAAGACTTTTTCCCTAAGTATGTTTCTGATCTGTTATATAGTCTGTATCATAACGGGGTAAAGGAAGAAAATGGGTGGTATCAATATTCTCTGGAATTAGACGCTTATATGAATTCCTATGTGGATGAAGAAGAAAAATTGAGACTTGCAATAAATGGAACCAAGTTATACATAACAGCATACCAATTTGATGGTAATCAGTTGACATTAACCGATATTTCAAAAAAAGTTCTGGAAAAGACCGGTCTGGTTCCGTTTATAGAGGATTATTCTATTAAGTATGATCCATCCGAAAATGCAACAGGAATTTCAATATCTCTGGAATTGTGGCCAGCAATGGATATTGTCAGCAGAAATTACTTTACAAAAGATGAACTTGAATTAATCGCTGAGCGAATCGAAAGCACTGTTGATAATATCATCATTGACTGCCGGTTAATGCGTACTATTGGGAATGAGCTACTGCTGTATGGATTCCTGAATTTTCCTCATAATGTATTAGAGTGAACCCGCCGCCTGCGCTGCGCTTAGAGGCGGGGATATTCTCCGTATTCAAGATAAATTATACTATTTAAGCCTGTAACACAGATAGCGTGTTTCAGGCTTTTTTATTGCATCCTGAACAAAATGACATATTAAGATTATCAATATGTCAAAGGAGGACTTTTATGAATCACAAAAAGATTACTGCCATAATGATGGCAGCAACTATGGGAATGGGATGCTTTCCACTCAATGTATCAGCAATAGATTCCTACAAGGAAGCAGAAAAAGCAGCTGTTACAAAAGCCATTGAGGATTTTTGTACCAGTTATGCAAAGAGATTAGGGAAAAACACCGACTCTGTCCAAAATACATCCAATATCCAGCTGATGTTATCGAAGGAGGGAAGCACCATGTTGAACCTGGCATCTGGAACCGATTTATCATGGATGAATTCTGTTACTTTAAATATGAAAAATGGATTCTCAAAGGATTCTTCTACACAGAGTTTGGACCTATATATAAACGGAAATAAGATCTGCATCTTAAACTGTTATGTGGATGTTCCGGATTCAGCAGTATATATTAATATCCCAGAGCTGAATGACGGCTATATCAAAGCAGACCTGGTTGATGTGCCTACTTCCAACAGTAATGATACAGATTCCTTCCATATACAAATGCAGTATGCGGATCTCCTGCAAAATTATTTTGATGGATTTGAAAACCTGCCCGATGCAGATATTCTTCAGGCAGTGCTGAAACGGTATTCTGATATTATCATTGACCATGTAGTAGAACAGGGCAACTCTTCTCAAAAAGCAAGTGCAGGGGATGTAGGAGAACAGTTTACGGTTCTGGAAGCAGAATTAGACCAGACAGCAGCAGCCGGCATGGTACAGGAAGTGGTGGAAACAGCAAAATCGGATAAAGACCTGGAATCCGTTGTAAAAGCGCTGGCGGAACTTTCGGACCAAGATTTCACCTATGAAGATTTTCTTATGTCTCTTGAAGACATGGAAACGGAACTGTTTGGGGATTATGATGTGAAAGCAGATAACGAAAGGCAGGAAGAAGAGACAGTTGCCGAAAAAAATCTGAAAGAAGACGTGGCTTCTGCCAGAATCGAAAAAGACGGTTATGTACGGACAGAACTGGCAAGCGAAAGTACTTTTGTCCTGAAATCTTATATTAACGAAAAAGGAGAAATCGCCGGACGAGAAATATCTGCTAAAGAAGGCCGGACAGAAACGTCACTCTTCAAATATCTCCAGACAGAATATGATGGGCAGAAGGGATTTCTTTTATCAGCCGGGGATGACATTGACGGCTTTACATTGGAAGGATCTGGTACAGAAGAAGCCGGGGCATTAAATGGATACTACACGATTTCCTACGGCGGTGAAGAGCTTGCCCTGGTAGATATCGTAGACCTTGACACGAAAGCTTTAAAAGAAGGTTATCTGAAGGGTAGTTTTTATTTATCAGATTCCAGAAATGAAGAAAACGATGCCTTAAATGGAATGTTATTATCCTTTAATTTAAACAGCACCAAAGATAAATTGGATGCAAACTTTTGGAGCAATGGATGCGGAGAACTTCATTATCATGGAGAACACAATGTAACAGAAGAGGAGCTTCAGATCCGCTAAGAGAAGCATATCACAATCTCTGGAACGAAAACGCTGGATATCTCAAATATCTTGTAGAATACAAAGGAAATTATTATATTGCCATTGAAGCGGAATATGATTCAAAAGACTGTAATTCAGCGGAATTATTTGCAGAATCCTGCCTGAATGCCAAAGAATACATTCTTTCCTATGAGAAAAAGGGGGGCAGACTGGTAATCGGTCATGGTACTGGACCTGAAGAAGCAGACAATGAACTGTACTTCTTGGTTCCGGCTCTTATGTCCAAAGAAGAGTTTGAGTGTATCGAAGATATTTTGACTGAATATATCTTCGAAGGAAACTGTATTCCTGTTCCTGCAAAAGAGACTTCTGTGGCAGAAGACACAGAAGAAGATGCACTGGAAAATTATAATGTGACATTACATGAAACGTATGAGGCTACCTACGGAATCCAGGCGCATTCCCCAAAAGAAGCTGAAGAACTTCTCCGTGAGAAAATTCAGGAGGGTTTGGAGGATGGACCGGAAGAATGTTCCAACAGCTGGTGTGACGTCAAAAAAATATAAAACAGAGGAATAAGATAATGAGAGTAAAAGATTTGGCTGAAAAACTAAAAGATATAAATCCAAATGCGGTCGTACGCCTGCATCATAAAGATGGCGAACCGGTACTTTTTGTACTTAAGCTTATGAATCGTAATGATATCGTGTGCCTGGAAACAGAAAGCGACAATGACATGGCTGAAGAAATTCAGGCCCATCTAAATGTGGCCATTGAAGATGGCGAAGACGAGCTGGACGTGTATGCGTCTATGCTGGAAGCTGGCATTGATGTGGATATGGTGCGCAGACATCTGGGAGATGAGCCCGCGAATCATATGAAGGTATTCTGCGAAGAACACGGACTTATTTAAAATATTACAAACAATACAGGCTCCAAAAGGGGCCTGTAAGAATACGGAGGAACTTACTATGGCAAATTACGAATGTGTATCAAGAACAAACTATTTCCATGTAAAGGATGTGGAAACATTCCGTGAATTTATGGATACCGTTATCGCAGATGACCTGCATCTCTGGGAAGAAAAAGATAACGACAGCAGCACTGTTTTTGCTTTCAGATGTGAGGAAACTATTTACGGTATCCCTGACAAAAATGGTGACAGCAGTCTGGATCTTTTCTTTACAGAACTGCAGAAGCATATTGCAGATGATGACGCAATAATTCTTACGGAAGCCGGTCATGAAAAGCTTCGTTATGTTACCGGCTATGCGACCATTATTACTCATACTGGTATGCAGACGCTGGATATCGAAACTTTTGCTTTGGCAAGGGCGAAGGAAATGTTGGAAAATCCAAATTTTGAAACAAAAATGGAATATTAGGAGGATATTGTTATGATGAGCTTTTGGGATACAGTATTGGGAAACAGATTGGCTGAAGTATTAATTCGTACTTTACCTGAATTGACAGAAAAGTTGTCAAAAAAAGAGCAGTACGGAACTCTGGTTCCAAATGATGAAGTTGCTATCTATATTGATAAGCGGCTTCAGGATGGAGAACGATTTATTACTTCCATGCCAAGCGGAAAATGTCATACATATGTGATTATGGAGGAAAAATAATATGTTGAAAGAAATAAAAAAAGAGTCGGATGTAATTACCAATGTTGACCTTTTCAATGAAATTATATTAAAGGTCAAAGAATCAGGTAAGTGGCCGGATCATCTGATTGATTATGCTTTACCATGTAATTATGATAACCCCGGGTTGTATGATTATGCATTTGATTCACACTTTGTTTTAAAAGCAGGCGGTAATGAAGGGTATTATCTGGATCTTGCTATCTATGGAAATTTCAGTTTAACAGATTCTGTCGGTAACTTAAATCTTGGGACAATTAAGACATTAGATGAATCTGAAGAAGGTGTTCGGAATATGGCAGCACTTTATGCTGAGTGCCTGATTGCGTATGATATAATTATGCGTGAAAATCTTGATTCATTTACCCGGAAAGGCTGCGACCTGTATTTTCAGGATAAAGAAGGAAAGCGGTTAGGATTTGGCTATGGAGTAAAAGATAGGGAGATGGCATTGAAGAAATTTCATGAAAAGGATTCGGAAACATACTGTGAGGCAGTAATTCGAAATAATTTAACCAGAGAAGAGGAAATCTATTATTGTTAGGAGGAAAATCTAAATGAGAGCAACTTTCAAAAAATAATTCACATATTACAGGCGGCCTGCAGGCTGCCTTTTTTTGAGAAAATAGTACAAAAATAAAGTGTCAATTTATTACGAAACGATCAGTCACTGCTTATTGTAGGTTTAGCTGGTATATGGTAATATAGTCCTATACAGGTACTCGAAATTTCTTTTATATATCAAAGGAGGAAGTGCATATGGGATACAGTGGAGACAGCAGTGGAGGAGATATTGGAGGAAGTAATAATAGCGGTGGTTACTCAAGTGCTGATTCCTACGGTGGATTTTATAGCCGCGAAACAGGCTACACTAGTCCAGATTCTTATGGTGGCTACTATAATCGTGAAACTGGCTATACTAGTCCAGATTCTTATGGTGGGTATTACAACCGTGAAACTGGCTACAATAGCCCGGACTCTTATGGCGGGTATTATAACCGTGAAACAGGTTATACTAGTCCAGATTCCTATGGTGGCTCATATAATAGTGGCGGAGGGAAATAAACTCTGGATAAAATTATTATGTAACCGATGATTTTATTCCCATCGCAATAATGTTTTTGTTGCGATGGGAATTTTACTAGGGAGATTTCTCATGAGTTACGAACAATTGTGTAGAATTATAAATAAACAGTCATCAAAATTTCAAAATATTACTCTTGAATCAAAATTATCCGATGATTTAGGCTTGAGTTCATTTGATTTAATGGTAATAATTGTTGAAATTGAAGAAAAAAGTGATCGTCAGATAGATGTCTCTTTTTTGCATAAAAATATGACTGTCGAAGAACTTCTTTCAGTAATCAATACTCCGGAGGTATAGTTATGGCAAATATAATGATGACAGATGTCTGTAATTTGCATTGCCCGTATTGTTTTGCAAATGAATTTGTAAATAAAGAAAGAAATGAAATTTCAGATGAAGCTTTCCAAAAAGCAGTTGACTTTATTCTTGGGGATGCTTCACACTCTTCTGTAGGATTAATTGGCGGAGAACCGACTACTCATGCACATTTCGATGCACTTATGAGAAAATTACTGCTAGATAATCGTGCAAAGGCTGTCGTAGTATATACGAATGGAATTCTTATAGATCGTTTCTGGGATGTAATCTGCCATCCTAAAACACATCTTCTTATTAACTGCAATCCTCCGCAAGATATTGGAGAAAAAAATTTTCAAAAGCTCTCTGATAATTTACATATTTTGATTAATCAGAAACTTTGCAAAGACAGAGTTACTCTTGGTATTAATATGTACCGGCCGGATTTTGAATACGATTATTTACTACGATTATTAAAAGAATTTTCTTTTAATCATGTCAGAGTTTCCATTACTGTTCCTAATTTGGAAGATGATCGAAATATGGATGCACATGTTTATTTCGAAGAAATGAAACCACGTATGTTTGAATTTTTTCATGCACTGTTCAAACATAATATCATTCCTAATTTTGACTGCAATAAAATACCTTCCTGCTTAATAAAGGAAAAAGAATTGGAAGCATTTCGACCATATTTACAAAATTCTTTTATAGCGCAGCATATAGGTAAAAGTAATGTTGCTTCTACCGAGGTACATTGTAATCCAGTAATTGATATTCGCCAAGATTTAACAGCAGTCCGGTGCTTTGGACTATCTTCATGTACCAAACAGAACATTGAGAATTTTACAGGAATACATGAACTTCAGAATTATTATCTGAGAGAAATAGATGCTTATGCTTATAACACGGTTTATAATCATAAATGTGTTGATTGTCATTTACGTCAGGTTATGAAATGTTCAGGAGGATGCTTGGCATATAAAATCAATGAAATCAAAGCTTTGTCTGATACTGCGAAACAATTTATGCGAAAATACGAAGCTTAATAAAAAGGAGAAAAGTCTAATGTTTGGATGTGTATTGGAAAATGTAAACATACCAGATGATCTTCCTATAATATATGCATTTATGAATAATGATGAGCAATATCTTTTTTCCACAAAATTGAAGTTTCTCTCTGAAAGAAACTTCGAGAAGTGGTTTTTAAATCGATTAAGTTCGGATTTTCATGACTTTTATACAATAAAAAGTTCTGCTACACAAGCTGTACTGGGATATGTTCATAATTATGATTTTTCTTTAATTGATGGAACTTGTAAATTGGCAGTTTATGTTATACCAAATTGTAGACACACTGGAATTGGAGGAATTGCAGCAGTTCAATTTATGAAAAAACTATTTTATGAATATCCTCTAAGAAAATTGTATTCAACAATTTATGAATATAATCAAGAAAGTCTTAAAAGCAATCTGGCAGCAGGATTTAAGAAAGAAGGCATATTAAAAGACTACCGTTATCACAATGGTAAATGGCATGATATGTATTTTTTGTCTATAAACCGTGAAACCTTCGAACGCACCCTTGGGAAGTTGGTGATATGATGTTTTGTTTGAATTTGTGCGAATTGTTAGATGGCAATATTACGAGAAAAATAACTTTTGAAGAGGTATTTAGTTATTTTGAAAAAAACGAGGACACAATAATTGAAAGAATATATATCGGATCTTCTTTCTGCAGTCAATATTTTTTGCATTTTTCTGGATATAAGGAATTGTTTCAATACTGTAAGTTCAGACAAATTCATGTAACAATAACTGTCCCTGTTATATCCGAAAAGGATCTTGAAAATGGGAAGAAGAAAATTTCTTGTTTGTATAAAGAGGGAGAAGAAATTGTTGATGAATTTACTGTAAATGATATTGGAATGTTGTATTACATTCAAAACAACTATAATAAAAACATAAATCTTGGAAGACTTTTTTTTAAAGATCCTAGGGATTGCCGTATACCAAGCTATATAAATTCAACGGTAGCACCTGCAATGTTATCTTACTTAGGTAATTTGCAATATCATGCAACACATGTCACAGGAATAGAATTGGATTCAATTAGTAAACAGCTGAATCTAACCCAGGTAGAATATAAAAATATATCTATCTCTATTCACGCACCACTTTGTTATATGACAACTGGAAATATCTGCAAATTTGCATCCATCCATTATCAGCCTGATAAAAAATACCGTCCAAATATGCATTGCCAGATGGAATGCCTGCATGTCATGGATTTCTATTCTGATCATGTACAGCAAACGGATTGCGACACAGTGTTGATTCGTATCGGTAGAACGCTATATTTTGAAAATGACATTCCAAGGACAATTGGACATAGTTTTCAGCGAATTATATATTTTCCAATAAAAGAATGGAGGCGATTCAATTTTGAAAATTTTGGTACCAGTAAGTAATAAAGAATACGTTGATTCTTATATAAAAGCTGGAGCCGATGAATTATATCTTGGATTTCATGATGAAAAATGGGAAGAAAAATTCGGTCCATATTCTGATATTAACAGAATGTCTGGCTTTAAAAAAATTGCAAATCCGTATTCACTTTCTCAATTATTACAGATCATAACTGATTTGAAAATGGAACAAAAACATGTGTTTGTTACGTTAAACGCAAACACTTATTCCAGTAATCAGATTAAATATATGGAAAAGAATTATTTTCCGTATTTTGCAGAAACAAAAATAGATGGTATTATTTTCTCTGATATAAATGCTATGATAGCAGCAAAAAAATTGGGTCTTCATCCAGTGGCCAGTACTATGTGTTCTATTTATAATAGTGATATTGCAGAAATCTATTATCGGATAGGTGTAAGAAGAATGATTTTACCAAGAGATGTATCTCTTGAAGAAATAAAATCCATTTGTAAAAAATTTCCAGATGTTGAATTCGAGGCATTTTTTATGAGAAACGGATGCATTTTCTCTGATGGATACTGTTTAGGCATGCATCGTGAAGAATGTGGTGCAACTTGTACTTATACCAGCCACGGTAGAAGCCATTACCAGCATAATTTCTTTTCTTTTTCTGATCATCACGATGTGGATGTAAATGATTATCTTTATCGAACTACATTTCTCAAGACTGCCTGTGGAATGTGTGCCTTATACCGATTAAATCAAGCTGGAATAAAATCTTTAAAAATTGTCGGCCGTGCAGATAATCATGAAGCCATTTGTAGGGATATTGCATTATCAAAAAGAAATATTGAGATCATGAATTCTTCAAACTCTGAAAAAGAATATCTGGATAAAATGAATTTTCCAGAAGGTTTTCCTCAGATATGTCGCATGGGGCTGTGCTGTTATTATCCAGAAATTCGATTTGAAAGTAATGAAAGGTAAACAAATGGAATATATATTACGAAATGCAGATTTTCCGAAAGACTATTTAGAAATATATAAAATGTTTGTAAAAGAAAATAAGCCTGTATTTATGCCCCAAAAACGTAATTTTCTTAACATTGAAGATTTTTCCCATTGGCTTTCAGAGCAACTTTCTGGATATATACATGATCTTTATCTTATAGAAACAATTTCTGAAACTGGGAAATGGCAAATTTCCGGATATTGTCTTTCATATGATTACAGAATATATGACAGTCATTGTCAAATTTATGGATATCATAATCATGGAATTACTGCGGATATGCTAAAACACTTTATAAGCATATTATTTAAGGAATATCCTTTAAATAAGATTTTTTTGCAAATAGCAGATATTGAAAAAACATTATTGTCAGCCGCAATAGAAACTGGCTTTCAGGAAGAAGTTCGCCTTTCTCATAGTAAATACATAAATGGAAGTTATCATGATTTCATTATACTGGGATACTATGCAGAAACTTTTTTTAGAAAAATGACAGGAGATCGTCAAACTTTAATTTACGAAGAACAGTTGCATCAGGAATAGATTGACATTAGAAAATTAAATAAAATTATTGCAGTGGGTTGATGTAGTAAGTTATGTATTAAAACAGTGAGGCCTATTATGAACATATATGACTATCCTTTATATGAAGTTCCAGAATGTATATCGTTTGTAGATTTTTTGGAATATATTTCTTCACATTTTTCAAATCATATAGCTTTTAAAAATTATGAAAAGGAATGGACGTATTCTATGTTATACCAGGATATATGCAGGCTAAACAGCTATTTTATATCAGGCTCGCAACAGTTTTATTACATAGCAATACAACATCCGTATTATTTTTGCGTTTCATTTTTTTCAATTATTATTTCTGGAAAAACTGCAATTCTTGAATCTAAATCAGATTTGGCATTAGAAACTGTTGAGATCATTGATGAACAAAAAATACATCAGATTATAGCATCTTCTCATATCAGTAACCTTTCTCATACATATAACAGAGATGCATGCTGCGTAATTGCTCAAAGCTCTGGTACTACATCTATAGCAAAATCTGTCATGCTATCTCAAAGAAATTTGTTAAGTGATATGAGAGCCGGTATGCAATGCTGTTTATTTCCAGAAAAAGCTGTGTATTACCATGTATTACCATATTCACATTTATTTGGAATTGTGGCAGATTTATTGGGACCTTTATATTCGGGAGCAACAATCACTTTTTCAGATAACAATCTAAATTTTTTTAAGGACATGCAGTATTTTTGCCCTACGCACATGAATCTTCCACCTATTATGATTTCTACCATAGAAAAGATGATTTTTTCATCAAAACAAGGTATAAAAATTACTGGAGGGAGATTAAAAAAAATAATTAGCGCAGGAGCAGCATTAGATGAAAAATGTAGGATTTCATTAGAAAAATATGGAATATATGTTTTTTCAGCATATGGTTTAACAGAATGTTCTCCTTGTATTAGTATAAACCGAGATCGAGCCTCAAAACCCAACAGTGCTGGACAAATTTTACCCTGTTGTAAAGTTGCAATTATCAATGAAGAAATTGTTGTACATGGAGAGAATGTGATGCTTGGTTATTGGAATGATGTTAATTCCACAAATATAGTAATGCAAAATGGTTGGCTGCATACGGGGGATTTAGGTTATCTTGATGAAGATGGATTTTTATTTTTAACTGGCAGAAAATCTAACTTGATTGTATTTGAAGATGGAACCAAAATGATTCCGGAACAAATTGAAAAAGATATTTTGTTAATTGATAATATACAAGAATGCTTAATAACAAAAGTACAAAAAAATCACCGGACCATGTTGAAATTAACTATTGTGCTTGTGAATCATTTAGGTGTTGAAATGGTTTCGAATAAAATTTATGATTATTTTAAAATACACGGTTTGACAGATAAGTTAGGAGAAATTTCTTTTTCAACAGATAAGTTGCCTAGAAATAGTTTAGGAAAAATTATACGAAAAGCGAGGTAATAAACTATGTTTGAATTTATGAAGGTGATTAATGAGGCCCGCTATATGAACAAAGCATTCGAAAAATTATGGGAACAGTTTCCTGATCTTAAAGGGGTTGATCCGAGTCCTTTTAATGGTCCGTGGGAGATCAGGTGTTTCCAGGAAGCTACAAAACCATACGTCATGGTTAAACATATGATAGTGAATAATACCATGGTTCGGGCGGAATGGTACGAATATTATAAAAATGAATGGCATTATGCAGGATACTGGACAAGAGAAGACTGTCTGCAGAATTACCGGCGGGCAGAATGGGAACGAAATAAAAATTCTTTTAGAAATAAGCAGGAGTTTGAGCGATGGTTATCAGAACCTGAACACAGACATTTTAAGGTTTCAGATGAAGATGCTGCCAGGGTAATCAGAGATGAATTTTTGACGATTATCAATCCCTGCATCTGAAAAAAATAGGAGGCATCGGCAACAATGAATTTACAAAATATCAGCCGGTACATGAGCCTGATCTTGCGCCACAAACCAGAAATTATTGATATTTCATTAGATGAGCATGGCTGGGCTGCTGTGAATGAATTAATTAATGGCATTGCCAGAAATAATGAAGGGTTTGATATGGCAACATTGGAAGAAATTGTGAAAACGGACAATAAACAGCGCTATTCTTTCAATGCTGACAAAACACTAATCAGAGCAAATCAGGGTCATTCTATTCCAGTTGATGTGGAATTGGAAGAGAAAGAGCCGCCAGAGTTTCTTTATCATGGAACTGGAGAAAAATATGTTTCATCCATTCTCGAACAGGGACTTATACCCAAATCGAGATTATACGTCCATCTTTCCAAGGATGTCGAAACTGCCAAAAATGTAGGCAGACGGCATGGAAAAGAAGTTGTCTATATAATTGCAGCTCATGAAATGTATCAGGATGGATACAAATTTTATTTATCAGTCAATGGCGTATGGTTGGCTAAAGGAGTGCCACTTCAGTATATGCAGACGATATAACAAACAAATATTTTTGGTAATTAAGGTAGTCTTCGGACTGCCTTTTTTCTTTGCCTTTTTTTCGGAATACATATTAACAATGTAAGCGCTTAAATCTTGGGTAGCTTTACTGTCTACGTTTTTGAACTCATAATGATAGTAAATAGATTTTTACTACACTCCGCTTGATAGGAGATAGAA
>OLNW01002334.1_pt1 | contig 16555 bp, 20 predicted proteins | sample 1672121 | NCBI WGS metagenome assembly OLNW01 (sample SAMEA3136648, study PRJEB25190) | human gut metagenome
ATCAGCTTGGAAGGCTGAGGTTCTACCATTGAACTACACCTGCATTTCCCTGACAGTTATAAATTATAATGTATTATTTGATTTTTGTCAAGTATTTTACAAAATTTTTTTATTTTTTTTTATTTTAAAATCTCTTCCTATTTTCTACTTTTTGTGATAGAATTCTGTTAAATTGTTATAGGAAGGATTGTGATTTTAATGGAACTAAATAAATGTAGCCGTTGCGGTGCTTTTCATACTAATCCTGGAGATGTTTGCCCAAAATGCGCAAGCAAAGATTCTTTAGAATTATCTACTTTTAAATCTTATGTAGCAGAAAATGGCTTTCCATCTGTTGATACAGTTGCAACACAAACTGGTATTGCACAAAAAAATATTTCTAGATTTGCAGGATACCAGGGAATTGAAATAGCAGAAAATAAGAAACACGATATTATAACTTCTGGAGTTGTTCTTAATTAAGCTAATTTATTTATAAAAATATAAAAGGAAGTTTAATACAAGACTTCCTTTTTTTCAATATCCTTAATTTTTAGATAAAATACAATACAAAATTACTTTTTACTATCTTTTTCAAATTTTTTATTTTGAAATATCTCTATCATCATATTGGAAATATTTTTACTCATTATTGACACGCTCTCTTGCAATATTCCTAATGCTTTATGTAATTCATCACTAAAATTTCTTGCAAATACATTAACATTCGCAGGTATTTAATTACTGGCTGGGGCACTGTGATTCGAACACAGGAATGTCGGAGTCAGAGTCTTTATAAGTGTTTTATATGTTTTGTTATTTATTATTATATAATACCTCTTAAAAAGGCTCTATCTCAAGCATTTTCCCAATACTAATTTATCTAACTTACTATTTAACAACATTTATAAAATAACATATTTTTTAATGTTTTGGTTAGATATTGGTTAGATGTTATTTATGAACTATATTATAACAGATAATCTACTATTGATAAATAGATTTTGAAAATTTTTTATAAAATTTTATCGTAAAATTACTCTATCCTCACAATAAATCGCCTTAAAATCGATTGTGAGGACTAATTAAATAGAATAAACATAGACTACTTGTAGTTTTTAAGCTACAGGTAGTTTTTTATGTTTAAAAGAGAATTGCCACAAACTCTTAAAAAGTGACAGGTGTAATGAGCCGATGCTATAAAGTTCATTCGTATTTGTATAAGCAGTCTAATTATACAAAGTGCGTGAGTGAGATTTTAGAACACAGACTCACAATAATAAAAGAGTATTCGGTGGCATATCTTGGTGTGGATTTATAATTGTAAAAAGTTTGGACAAGTATGAACAAAGATACTTTAGTAGTATCAGCAATTATAGTAGCAAAGCTACTTACTAGACTACCTATGAAACGAGGCGAACGACCGACGGTTTCTACTTATATAGGTGTAATAATTCTATTTGTAACAATGGAATTATTACACCTAATTCACTTTAGCTCTCTCCCTCTAGTTTCTGCTTAGTAGTTGCTAAAGTGAATACCAAAAAGCATAAGTGCTTTTTGGTTGTGAGTAAAAAATTTATTTTTTTGCTCACATTCATAAAAATTGCGACAAGCCAATTTTTATGAAAAACCTAAAATGCAGATAAGCAATTTTAGGTTTTGGGGTGTGGGGTTGCTTAACCCTGCCACACAGACAAACTTTGTTTGTCTAGTGTGTTAGACATTGAAACAATATCTCAAACAAAGAAGGAGGTGCAAGGAGATATGAGTTATGCTATTGTAAGAAATGAAAAATTAACACGAACAGAAGTAAATGGAAAAGGAACTCATAATGATAGAAAAGCAAAAAATCATACTAATAAAGATATTGATCCTACAAAAACAAACTTAAATTATTACATTAAGAAAAACGAACTAACATACACCAAAGAATTTGATAAATATTTAAAAGAAAACAATGTGCAAGGTCATCTTAGAAGTAATAGTATAATAATGTGTCAAATGATATTTACATCAGACCAAGTATTCTTTGATAAAATTGGAGAAAAAGAAACCAAAAGATATTTTGATGAATGTTATAAATTTATTTGCAATTATAAAAATCTAGGAGAAAAAAATATAATATAAGCAGTAGTACATTTAGATGAAAGTGTACCGCATATGCACTTAATGTTTGTTCCTGTTGTTCATACCAAAGACAAAGATGGAAACGACATTGATAAAATTTGTGCAAGGGATTTTTGGAAAGGTCGAGATAGTTATAGAAAATTACAGGATTCATACTTTAATCATGTAAAATCAAAGGGTTTTGATTTAGAAAGAGGTATGTTTGTTGAAGATACTGACAGAAAACATTATACAGTTGAAGAATATAAGAAAATTACAAATTATGAAAATACTAAGAAAGTTCTAAAAAAAATTAAACTAGAAATACCAGAAGTTCCAAATATAAATGAAATTAGTAAGTTTTCAATAAAAAGAGATGAGAAGATACTAAAAGAAATCATAAAACCTAAAGATGATTTAATTAAAGAATTATATGAGGATAATTTATCATTGCATAAAGAACTATCAAAACAATCCAAAGTTGTTGATGAGGCAGTAAAATATCAAAAAGAAAGAGAGATTTTACTTGCAGATAATAAATCATTGCATAGCCAAATTGAAAATATTAAAACTGAATATAAGGAAAAAGAATTTGATTTAGACTGGAATTATAAAAAGCAAATTAAAAAGTTAGAAAAAGAGATTAATCACTTGCACAAGATTATCGATAAATTTTATGAAACTGTTGATAAATTTATAAAATGGATTTGCCATAAATTTGGAATTGGAGAATCAAAGGAATTAATCAAAAATTTTCAAGAGGAAAATCATACTTTTATTGATCCTGTAAAGCAATTAGAACATGAAGAAATAGAAAAAGAATGGAATTTAGAAAGATAAAAAAATATAGAATGTCACATTTTAACATTCTATATATTTTTTTAATACTAATCATCCAAATGATCAATGGCATATTGTGCCTGTTCTTTGGTAAATTCTTCAACCGATGAAATTAGCTGATTATAAATACCTTGTTTAGACATGCTCATTGTTTGTTGATAAGACTTTGCTTTGGCTAAAGCATTTGCATTCCAGTCTACATCAATATTATCAATCGCATATTGTGCTGCCTCTTTAGTAAAACCTTCTACAGATGAAGTTAATTGTTTATAAATTCCTTGTTTGGACATATACATTGTTTTAGAATAAGATTCTGCCTTTTTTAATGCATTTTTTTCTTGTGTAGTTGGCTCTTTCCCCAATGAATAAGTAACTGTAATTTTATCTCCTTGATGAATCACTGTATTAGTTGTAATACTTTGACTTATAAAACTTCCCTTAGCTATGCTTGAGGAATATTCCTCTGTAATTTTTCCATTAACCTTGTTAGTATCAAACCAAGCTTGAACTTCATCTTTTGACATTGTACTAAAATCTGCAACAGTTATTTCAACAGTAGTATCTTTTTGATAGTTACTTGTTGAAGTATTATTATCTGAAGAACCATTAGATCCTATTACAACTACTAATAATACAATTATTATCCAAAACCACCATTTCTTATAAATAGGTTTCTTGATTTTTTCTGTATCTACCATCTATAAATCCCTCCTTTCATATATATTAATAAGCTTATATATTTTTAAGTCTTATTTTTCTAAAAAATTTATAAATCTAGCAACTGTTTTTTCTTTGTATCAAATTCTTCTTGAGTTATAATTCCCGAATCTAATAATTCTTTATATTTTTTTATTTCCATCACAGGATCTTTACTTTCATCTTTTTCTGATTGTTGAATAGTATTTACCATTTGATTTCCTAAAGCTACTCCTGCACCTAAACCTGCTAACCCGCCTTCTTGTTTTGATGCATCTCTCATAGCTCTTACTGATTGATATTGGGCATATGTAGCCATATCTTTTGAAACTAATCCCATTCCAGATTGTTCATCAATTAATTTTTCTACTTCATCTGGTAAAGATATATTTTCAATATTTATATTGATAAATTCAATTCCAAGATTTTTGCATTCTTCATTAACTTTTGTTTTTATATTTTGTCCTATTACTTTATATTTTGAAGCCAAATCTAATGCTGGGATATTTAATTCGCTAATTGTTTCAGAAAAAGAAGTTGGTACATAGGAACTTAAATATTCAACAATATCCCATGTCATAACTTTTTTTTGAGAACCGAATATTTCTTTCATAAAGCTTTCAACATTGACTATTCTAAATGAAAATGTTCCGAATGCTCTTAATCTTAATATTCCAAAATCACTATCCCTCATCATAATAGGATTTTTTGTTGCCCATTTATTATCAGTTGACTGTTTTGTACTAACAAAATAAAAATCGCTTTTTATTGGTGAATTAAATAAATAAGGAAGAGCCATAATAGATGATAATACAGGTAAATTTTCAGAATTTAATTTGTATGTACCAGGTTTCCATATATCTGCAATTTGTCCACCTTTGACAAAAACACCACATTGACCTTCTCTTATTATTGCTTTTGCACCTTGCTTTATTTCATTTCTTGGCCTATTGTTATATTTATGAACTAATATTTTATCTGATTCATCAATATATTCAATTACATCTAAAAATTGATCTTTAATCCATCCCATAAGATACCTCCTATTATTTTAATGGTAGATTATTTGAGTCTTTGAATGAACCACATAAAATTAAAATAATATCTATTATCCATCCAAAACCAAACAATCCATAAGTAAACAAATATAATATTCCCATACCTATTTTCCCTACATAAAATTTATGAGCACCAAAAAATCCTAAAAAAATACACAACAATAATGCAACTATTTTATTTTTTGGTGATATATTTTGTGAATATTTTACATTTACTTCTTGTGGTTGAGAATACACATTATTTATAACTATATTTTCAGAAACATTATTTTTCTCTATTGGTGCTGTATAATGACAATATGAACATGAATTCCCTTGCATTGGAGCACCACAATTTGGACATTTTACCATTTAAATCCCCCTCTTTTTTTACTTATTCTGCTATAATATTAAAATATTAAGTATATAAGCATATTAAAGTGTTAACACTTATAAATATAACATAAAAAAATTATAAAATCAATACATAAAATAACGAAAGTAGGAAAATTATGTCATTGATTGCAAAATTTGATGGAAATCTGAATGTTATAGGAAGATTACTAAAAGAATATAGAATAAAAAAAGATTTGTCTTATGAAAAACTTTCTGCAAAATTAGAATTAATGGGAATTAGTATTCATAAACAAAGTTTATATGATATTGAAAATAATAAAAGAACAGTTAAAGACTATGAATTATTTGGCATTGCTTATGTTTTAGGAATAGATGTCAATGATTTACTAAAAGATATAAGAAAAAAATTCTAAAATTAAGTTTAAAATGAATTTTAAAAAAACATTTGACATATAATAAAAAATATAGTATACTATATTTAGCTTAAGCAAGAGAATAAATCGAAGAGCTTAAATGTTCACAGAGATATGTTGACCGCATATCTCTTTTTTTTCTCAAAAAAAGGCAGTTGACCAGACTGCCTTTGATTAGTTTGTACTAATCTTGAGAATTTTGGTTTTCATCATCTTTACTATTACTAAGTAATAATAAAACAATTAATCGCCAAATTAAATCGAATGAACTCAAAATGTTCACCTCCTTCCACAAAGATTTCCTCTATGAAAAGGATGTTATTATTATACTGAATTTTTTTATAAATTTCAACTGATCTTAAGTATTTTTAAAATATTTCTTATTTTCATTTTATGAATTTCTACAATGCACCAACCTTTTTCAAAAATTGAAGGACTTATATTTTTTATAATAAGTAAATATATCATACTACCTAATAATTCCGAAACATAATATAGTTCATCTTCATCTAGTGCCTTATTTTTCGTTCCACCATGTACATAATAAATTCTTGTTTTTATTATTCTTTCTATAAATTTACTAGTTTCGTAATTGTTTTCACACAAAAATATTTTCTCGAAAAAGAATCTTAATATAAATCTTAACGATATTCCGTTTTTGGTATATAGTTTATTTATTAACTCTTTTTCATTAGGTTCTAGTTTTTCGTTTAATTTATTTATTATTTTATCAGTTTCCTTGTTACTTTTATTTTCCTTTTTATTAAATGCTTTTATTTTATTTAAATATTTCTCCTGCTTTGCTAAAACTTCTAAAACTGAAATTGAAGAAGTAAATTTTAGTACTGAAGATAAATCATTATATAAATATTCATAGTAATTATCTATACATACGCTTATATATTCATCTTCAAAATAACTTTTTACTATTCGTTTTATTAGTTTTATAGAATGAATATCAGTCAAATCAGATTCATTGTCATTACATAGCTTTTTTTCTTTCAAATATCTATATCGTATCTCTTTAAAATCATTATCAAAAATATCCATAGATATAAGGTTTAATTTACTTCCAACAATAAATCCAAAAATATTTTCAATCTTTCTAACATATTCAAATATATCATCATATTCAAGTCTTTTTTCTTTGAATGTTATAACTATTTTTGCAGGTGTAATAATATTTGCTTTATTTCTACTATCAGTCATACTTGGCAACTTATAAACTTCGATTTTGAGTTTATCATTTTCATATAAATGTATTATTGTATTATTTGCTTTAATTTTTAAACCATTTTTAGATAATTTTTCTTTTATTTGTTCCTTTATAAAGACTCTATCTAATTCATAGAAATATAAATATATTTGATTTATGCTATTACTATGAATATTTTCTATCCATCCATCTATAGTATAATTAACTTTATATTTGTATATCGCTACATCATTTTCTATTATATGATTACTGGCTATAAGATAACAATTTACTAATGTTATTTTTTTAGACTTTTCATTATATGAATATATTACCTCATAATTATCTTCTCTTGGAACATCTTCTTTCAATTCTACATATATATAATAATTGTTTTCTTCTTTTCTAAATGTTCCATTTGTTTTTATTTCATTATTTCTTCCTTTTAAAATACATTCCATAATATACCTCAACTATTTATTTTCTACTAACCATTTATAAACTTCATCTTCTGTAAGTTTATTTTTTTTCATCTTATTAATTTTATCTTTAGCTTCTTTTTTCCATTGCTCAAAATCTTTTTGAATTGTTTTGCTTTCTTTATTTCTCTGTGCTATCATAAACTTTTGTCTGTAGATTCTTCTATAAAGAGCTTGTGTTTGATTATTCTCTAAATTCTTTTTATATTGTTCATTTGCTCCTTTTTCTTTGCAAGATGGACTTTGATCTACATTTGCTAAATCACAATATATTTCATTTTGTCTATAATTTGGTATAAAATATCTTCCACAATTTAAACAAGTTTTAATTTGCAAATTCTCGTGTCTTATAACTTGATCCAATATTGCAAAACACATACTTGTTAATTTTGTACTTGTATAAACATTATGAAGTTCTAATTTTGAATCCTTATTATTTATTTTTTTTATCAGTTCTGTAATAGTTTCATTATGATTATAATTATGTATGTTTATGTAATTATCTGTAATAACTTCTATATCTTGTGAATATGTATAAAATTCACTATCTTTTATAGTATAAGCAACAAATTTTGCTAATTTATTTTCTTCATCTTTTAAATCTTCATTTCCGTTCAAATTATATACAAAATCTACACATTTTCTGAAATTGTCCTGCCATTCAATAAATCTATCGCTACCATTTTCAAATATGTCCTTTATGATTTTTTTTAATTGTACATCAGTTATATAAGTATCATTTTTTATATAGCTATATGGAGCATAATCTTTCACTAATTCATAGCCATAAGCATAAAAGAAAGTATTATATGCTGTTTCATAATTTGTAAAGTCTGCATTTAAAAAATTTATAAGCATAGCACCTAAGCTTTCTACATAATGAATATATATAGTAGAAGGATGTCTTATTATTTCTTTATCTTTACCAGTTTTAACTTTTGATATATCTTTTTTCAATTTTAAATATAATTTCGTTTCATCACTTGGATTAATTCTATCTCTTTTTACTTGGTATAAATATAAAGGTGTTGCATAATGTTCCTTCTTTTCTTCCAAGTCAAACCACATATAAAAGTCTTCCGATATATTTGCACGAGGCAATTCTCTCATTTTTATTTTCCCCTTTCAGAAATAAATATGAACAATTTTTAAAATATTTTAAAATTGTATTGACAAGTATATTATATCATAGTATAATAACAATGTCAAACAATATCGCTGTATTGTTCATAACATTAACCTATAAAAATATTCAACAAATATAAAATGAAAATAAGTCGATATTAAACTTTACTATTTTATAGTAATAGTAAATACGATTCTTATGTTCAAAATCTTACAAACAAAAAGTCAACTAATTTAAAAGGAGGTATTTTAGTTTGGAAAACAAAGAAAATATTTTAGATTTATACTATAATAAACATCTGAAACAAAAAGACATTGCAACAATAGTTGGTGTTTCAAAACAATATGTTTCGAAAATAATAAAAGCTGATAGTAGATGTAAAGAAGAAAAACAAATTCGTAAAGATAATAATGCAATTAAACGAAAAAATTATATGAAGGAATATTTTAAAAGTTATGATAGGCCAAAGAAAGAAGATAATTCTTATGAACAGCTACAAGCATTATTAAATCAAGACTCTTTAGAATTATCATATTATTGTAGTAATATAAATGATTATGCTTTTGTGAAATGGAACTCATCTGCTTATCATACTAATAATAAAGGAAATTTAGTAATAGACAGAAAATTGAAAGTTGGATTTGATGTTCCAAAATCAGTAAATATGAATATTAAAATACCTACACAGAAATATAAAAATAGATGTGTTTATAGTTATTAATGAGATTTATTAAAATTGTTTAATAAGTCTTTTTTATTGTAAATTTTAAAGAAAGGAGGTCTGCCCTATGGGAACTATTAAAGAAAATTATGAAATGATGTTTACTTCATATCCTGATTTAGTAGACATCACTCAATTAAAAGAAATGCTTGGAATTGGCATAACACTTGCTTATAGATTAGTAAGGAACAAAACAATAAAAGCACTAAAAGTTGGTAGACAATATAAAATACCAAAAAGAAATGTTATTGCTTATTTAACAAATCAAAATGAAATATAGACTAGCTTTTAATTTATAAACCTGGTATTATTATACCAATATCAATAGTAGGTTAAATCTAGTCTGTTATGAGAAAAGAAAGGAGTTTTAATGAATATAACAGCAAGCCTACAAATAAAAAATAATATTTATCAAGTTGTTTTAAATTATAAAGATATTAATGGCAAAAGAAAACAAAAATGGGTTTCTACAGGATTATCTCAAAAAGGCAATAATAAAAGATTAGCCAATCAAAAAATGCAAGAGATTTTAGCTGATTTTAAAGAAAGTTTAAATAATGAAAATGCAAATAATTCTACAGATAAATTATTAACTGCATATTTGCAAGAATGGTTATTATCTGTAAAAAATACTATTGAAGAAAATACTTATGATTCTTACAAAGTTATAGTAAATAAAATTTGCGATTATTTTGAAGATAAACAATTGCTACTTAAAGATTTAAAACCTGTTCATATTCAAGAATTTTATACTACTTTATATGAAAAAAAATTAACCGGAAATACAGTATTACATTATCATAATGTTATAAGAAAATCATTGCAAACTGCTCTAAAATTAGACTTAATATTAAGTAATCCTGCTGATAAAATTGAAAGACCGAAAAAAGAACAGTATATTGGTACTTTTTATTCTCAGGCTGAACTTAATACACTTTTTAGCTTAATAAAAGATGATCCTTTAAAAATAGTTATTTATCTTGCTAGTTTTTATGGATTACGAAGAAGTGAAGTTTTAGGTTTAAGATGGGATGCATTTAATTTTGAAGATAAAACAATTACCATCAAACACAAAGCCATTGAAACCAGAAAAGATAATAAAAGAGTTATACTTTTAAAAGATAAAACAAAAAATCAGTCTAGTTACAGAACTCTACCTTTAGTTGATGATATTATTGTTCTTCTTAAAGAACACAAAAAACAAATTGATGAGAACAAAAAATTATGTGGAAATAGTTATAATAAAAAATATTTAGATTATATATGTGTCGATTCTACAGGCAAATTATTTAGACCAGAATATGTTACAGACCATTTTACTTTGATTATGAAAAAAAATAAAAACATTTTAAGAAAAATTACTTTTCATGGATTAAGGCATTCTTGTGCCAGTCTTTTACTTGCTAAAGGAATACCTATGAAAGAAATTCAAGATTGGCTTGGTCATTCTACCTATTCTACTACTGCTAATATTTATGCCCATTTAGAAAAAGATACAAAAAATAAATCTGCAAATGTTCTTTCAAATACTTTAACATTCGCAGATATTTAATTACTGGTTGGGGTAGTAAGATTCGAACTTACGAAATGACCGGGTCAGAGCCGGTTGCCTTACCACTTGGCGATACCCCAGTATTTTTAATATTATTAAATTAGTTAGATATTTGGTTAGATGTTTTATAAATTTATTTTATTAATAAAACATCTAAGCCTTATATTTTAAGTGTTTCATAAATTGTTGTTTTAGGGAAACCTACAAGAGTCAGAGTCCGATGCCTTACCGCTTGGCGATACCCCAATATTATTACTGCAATTTATCTTATCACATAGAATAAAAATTTGCAACAAAATGCTGCAAATTTTTATGAATTTATAAATATTAGTTAGGTTAAGCTATTGTAAAGTTTATTTTAGTACTCATACTCTGAAATTTCTTTTTCATATTTATTATAATCAGGAATATATTTTTCAATTATTTGATAAAATCTTTTTCCATGTGATTTATATTTTAAGTGGCAAAATTCATGTGCTACAACATATTCAATTATTTCTCTTTTATATTGCATTAGTTCTGGATTTATAGTAATTTTACCATCTTCACATTTTGCAATTTTACCATTCATTATTTTTATTGCATAATCTTCTGGAGCAAACCCTAACATTTTTCTTGTCTTTTCCATTATATCTTCTATTTCATTTTCTGCAATTTGTTCATACATTTTTTTAATTGACATTTTCAATACTTGTTCATTACCTATCTTTTTATATTTTATTGGTAATACAATTTGAATTTTGTAATTTTCTTTCAAATTTAATTCTGGAGTTTTTATTTTTTCGTATTCAACTTGTACGTCATAGTTTTTTCCAAATATTTTTACTGATTGCATATTTGAAAGAAGCTCTTCGCATTCTTGTATTTTGCTTAATATCCAATTTTTCTTTTCTTGTACTATTTGTTGAATTTTATTTGATGTAAAATACCATGGTGCATTTACCACTACTTCGCCATTTTGAACTGTTATATACATATTTGTATTTACTGCCTTATTAACTGTATATGTTATTACATTACCTTTTCTTCCAAATATACTCATCTTTTTTTCCTCCTTTTTATTGCCGAATTGTTGTTCGTTTTTGTTGTTTATATTCTATATCTTATTTTAAATTTTGTCAATAGTTTTTCGAACATTTTTTCTAGTTTCTTATATTATAATAATATAATTCTTGAAAATTAATACTCTATTGTTTTGCAATACCGCGTAAGCGACTAGACGAGCTTATACAAGTGCGATATGGAGTAATCTACTACTAGTAATTTTTAATATGTAGATTGCGACACCAAGGTATAAAAAACAATATAATTTTCATATACTATTTATAGCTTGTAAAACATATATTTAATTGAGGTGAATTATGAGAAAAAATCATTTTTATATATTGAAATTAAAACAACTTATATTACCTTTTATTCTAATTTTATTTACTATATGTCTAGTAATATTTTCTAATACTAATCTATATGCAGCAAAAAATGGCTTGTTATTGTGGGCAAATTCTATAGTCCCTACATTATTTCCATTCTTTGTTGCTACAGAATTACTTAGCCATACAAATTTCACGTATTATTTAGGGAAAATTTTAAATAGATTTATGAAACCAATCTTCAATATTAAAGGCGAAGGAAGTTTTGCTCTTATCATGGGAATAATTAGTGGATACCCTACTGGCGCAAAAATCGCTGCAAACTTTCGATTAAACAATATCTGCTCAAAAGAAGAATGTGAACGTCTGCTAAGCTTTACCAATAATTCTGGTCCACTATTTATTTTAGGAACTGTTGGAATTTCAATGTTTGGTAATTCTACAGTCGGAGTTCTCTTACTAATCAGCCATTTATTAGCCTCTATTACTGTTGGAATTATTTTTAGATTTTGGAAGGCAAATGTTAAACAACCATCAATTGCTAATTCATCTTACAAAAATTCTAATGATAATATTTCTTTGTCAAATTTAGGCGGAATAATTGGAAATAGCATTACAAATTCTATTAATACCATTTTGTTAATTGGTGGATTTGTAGTTCTATTTTCAGTTATTATTTCTATTTTGCAAAATAGTCAACTTTTAAATGTATTAACGACTTTCTTAAGTCCTATATTTAGCTTTTTACATATTCCAGAAAAATTCACATCAGGTTTTATTTCTGGTATTTTGGAATTAACGAATGGTTTGAATATTATTGGTAACCTCCCAGAAAAACATCTAACCTATAATATTATTTTGGCATCTTTTCTTCTGGGTCTTGGTGGTTTATCTGTTTTACTTCAGGTTTGGAGCACTATTGCCAAAACAGATTTGTCCATAAAACCATATATATTAGGAAAATTATTGCATGCTTGCATTTCTGCTTTGTATACTTTTTTACTTATAAAAAGTTTTATTGTTTTTAATTTCGATTTACGGATAAAACGGTCAATATGCCTTTTTGACCTTTTGACCGTTTTTAGCCATAAATTCTAGCAGTTATATTTTGTGCCGTATTCTCCATAACAATTTTTATGGTTTTACCTGTATTATTCTTAAATTTAAAATCGTAACTTCCATAAGCAACCGCAGCATCTTTTCCATCTTGAATATATGGTACATGATTACTATGTTGATGCCTTTCTACAACATCTAATCCTGGTACTTTTAAAACAGCATTATATAATGTTGTGCTTACTTGGCAATTTCCTCCACCAAGTCCTTTTTTCTTTTTTCCATCAACATATATGTCCGCTTCTTGATACCCTTTTGCGGTTGTTGCCTTTCCTACAGTATTACAAAATGAAAAAGTCTCTCCTGGCTCAACCTTTTTTTCTGATAGTTTTTTACATGTTATTGATATATTATTTTGTCTTTCCGCTTCTTTGCTATAAATTTTGGTTGTAAAATTTGCTATTTCTTTTTGTGGATTTGTAGTAACTGAAGCATTTGATGTATTAGTATTTGTTGCTCCTGCATTATTCGTATTACTATTCGTTTCATTGTTAGTATTATTACTTACAATATTTACATTTTGATTCGTACTACTTCTTTCAGCTTGGTAATTTGTCTCATTATTATTTTTTTCGCTAACCTTCATATTATTCGTATTATTAGAAGCATTCCACCACCATACTCCACCTCCGATTACTAATGCAATTGCAACGATTATTATAATTGTTTTTTTCATTATTCAATCATCCTTTCTTGCTTTTAAATTATTTTATCCCAAAATATCAAATATTATTGACAAATTAATAACAAATATAGTATAATTGTTTGTGTATAAATTTTTAAAGGAGATTATTATGTTAGCTAAGTATTGGAAAAAAATAGGTTTATTTATTTTAATAGTTGCTTGTATATTTAATATTATGACTAAGTTCATACATAAAATGTCATTAAAAAGCGAACTTGAAACTTCAGCAACATATGTAAATCAAGAAAAAAATAAAAATTTAGACGAAGATAACAAAAATAATTAATATACTTATATCCGGAAAGAGGTGAATTTACATGAAAGAAGGTTTACATCCAACATATAACCAAACAACAATTACATGCGCATGTGGTAATGTATTAGAAGTTGGTTCAACAAAAAAAGATTTAAAAGTAGATGTTTGCTCTAAATGTCATCCATATTGGACAGGTAACTTAAGATTAGATACTAAAGGTGGTAGAGCTGCTAGATTTAAAGAAAAATACGGTATTGCATAAAAAAATGGCTTTTGAACGAAGCCACTTTTTTTATTGTCTCCAAAAAGGATTTAATTAAAAAGTCACTTAAAAGCACATTATGTACTTAAGTGACTTTTTTTATTTTTCTAACAAAATTATTTTATAACTATAGTCATGATATTTTGTAAAGAAATCTTGTTCAGAAACCTTGTTATATCCAGTTCCTTCAAAAACTTCATCTGTAACTGAATTATATACATTATCTATAACCCAAATTCTATTTGAACAATTTTCAATAAAATCTTTTGTTACTTTAACTTCATAATTAGGGCCAAATGCTTCATAAGCCTCTTCCACTCCCCAATTATCAGCATTATAGAAATACACTTGATTCTCTGCAAATTGTACCGCCACAACTGAGCCGCCTCCGAAATCTGCATATACTATTGTATCCCCATCTTGCACATTTTCATTAAGATATTTTATTGGTTCTTGATTTGAATAATCATAATTATCTTTCATCATAATTATATTATTGTATACTCCTAATATTGCAATTACTGAAAGTATTGAAATTATTTCTATCTTGTTCTGTTCTTTTCCTAAAACAAAACTTACTGCAAATATGTATAAACCAGTTATTACAAATAAATATCTATAATACAATATTGATGTTTTCATTAATGCTGTAATTATTATTGCTGCAAGTATTACTGCAAAATAGACTATTACAGCCCATTTAAATGCATTAAGATTTTCCTTTGCTTTTGCATATTTATATGTTTTATAAATCATATACGCATATAATTCTAAAGCAAGTACTGTTGGAACTAATAGTCCAGTATAATCTGATGTTTTTACATATCCTGCTAGCTGTGAACTTAATAATTCCATTGGTGTTTTTGGAAATGAAAATCCTATCCAATATCCGCTTGAAACATTACTTAATTGTGTTGCAAAATTTACTAACCAAGGTAAATATGCCAATCCTTGTAAAACTCCAAATGCTACTATAAATATTATACCTTTTTTTCTTTTCTTTACTATTAAATAAATTAGTAAAAATACATTTATCAATCCTGCTGCCATTAATCCATAATAATGTAAATATATACTTGCTAAACTTGCCAATCCAAATATTATCCAATTTTTTGTATTATCTTCTTCGGTAAGTCTATATGCATAAATCGCTAAAATTGTTACCGCTAATATTGCCCAAGAATACATTCTTATTTCTATTGCATATTGAGCCATCTCTGGCAAAAATGCTGCTAAAAACGAAAATATAAAACCTGTTTTTTCTCCAAAATCTTTTCTTATATGTGTATATCCTAACACAATCATTAAAGCTATTGGAATAACAGAAAATATTCTATATGCCATTATCGAACCACCAGTTATTAGATATACAATTCTTAGCATCCAATAATATAAAATTGGATGTACGTCATGTCCGCCAATTGACCATATTTCTCCAAATGTATGTCTTGCCAGCCCTACTGAATAACTTTCATCAAACCATAAATTACAATGAAAAGCTCCGAGTGATACAAATATTATTCCTATCACAATTATTGCAATATGCCATTGTTTTAAAGTAATTGATTTGAATTTTTCTTTGATTTTCTCCATCTTTTATTTCATTCCTTTCTAAAACTACAATCCTGTTAGAAAAAACCTATTCTAAACATATTGATAATTTTCAACAAACTTATTCTACTAAAAAACATAAAAAATAGCAAGTTTTTCTTGCTATTTTATTTCTTAAGATTGCTCATCTCCGAAAACTTCTCCATCAGACTCTACATAACTTGCCTTTTGAATATTCTCTTCTACCTTCTCTTCTTGTTTATTTACTTCTGGGCTCTTAGTTTTTTCTGAATATCTATTACGCATATCATTTATGATTTTTTTAGTTCTAGCTTCTTTTTCTTGAATTGTTTTATTAAACATTTCATTAATTTTCTGCATCAAATCTGGAACATAATCTAAAATCTTGTCTAAACAAGAATCATGGTCAACCGGCATCAATTTAACATTTCCTTCTTGAACAACTAAAAATGCCACGGGATTTATAGATACTCCAGCTCCAGCTCCACCACCAAATGGTAACTTGTACTGAATCTCTTCATCTTTGTCCCTTTTGTTGTATTCTTTTAAAGTTTCACCTCTAAACTCACTTCCACCTGCTGCAAACCCAAAACTAACTTTCGAAATCGGAATAATCGTTATTCCTACTTGAGTTTCTATTGGCTCTCCTATAATTGTATTCACATCAACCATATTTTGAATACTACTCATTGCTGTAATCATAAGATTTTCTATTGGATGTTCGTTCATATTATATCATCCTCCACTTTTTAAAATTTGCACGTTTGGGACCGGTTCTCAACGGTGCATT